>Ga0070737_10003894_pt1 | contig 15501 bp, 12 predicted proteins | sample Coa_R1_10_FD_66438 | JGI IMG/M metagenome (GOLD analysis project Ga0070737, IMG submission 66438) | Surface soil microbial communities from Centralia Pennsylvania, which are recovering from an underground coalmine fire - Coalmine... | ecosystem: Environmental > Terrestrial > Soil > Unclassified...
GCGGCGGCGCCCGGCGCGCCGCCTCTATCCCCAGCGGGCCTGGCTGCCGGCCAATGTGATCGTGATGTGTCCCATGGTCGTATCGGCCTTGGCGCCGTGCCAGTGGCGTTCGCCGGCCTTGATGTGGACGACGTCGCCGACCGTGATCTCGCGCTGTTCGCGCTCATTCGCGACGATGCCGGAGCCCGAGGTCACGATCAGGATCTGGTCGCAATCGTGCGTGTGCCATCCCGTCGTGCAGCCCTGGCTGAAGTTGACGACGCTGCAATTGAAGTTCGCCGACTCCCCGGGCTCGAGGATGGTCTGGCGCGAGCGGGAGACGGGCCCCGTCCATCCGGCGATCGGTTCGGCGGCGCCCTGCACCGGGACGTTTGGTATGTCTTTCAGCGTGACCACCTTCATGGCGACCCCTCCTGACGGCGACGGATATGCGGGCTGTGCGCTTCCCGCGAGGGCCGCACTCTATCACGGTCGCGGGCGGAGGGGGATCGCCGGATGCCCCGGCGGGCGACCACGCCGGAGCTTCCGGAACCGGCCGCTGCGCCGCCTGCCGGGGATACGGGAGCAATCCGGCCGGCGGCGTCTTCCGCCGCGGCGTCAGCGGGCTCTCGAATGCCGCGACGGGAAATTTGCTCGGGACATTCTCGACAAACGGTCGGGCCGGCTTCAATGAGGCCCCGGCAATATGCCGGGGAAATCTTCGGTAACGGCTCGACGACGATCGGCATGACTGTCGAGCTTCAATGAGGCCCCGGCAATATGCCGGGGAAATCTGCGCGTCGACTCGTTCGCCTACGTCGATATCCTGTGGCTTCAATGAGGCCCCGGCAATATGCCGGGGAAATCATGAGGCCCCGGCAATATGCCGGGGAAATCCTGTTCGGATCGGAGTGGAAGCTGAACCTCCCGTCGCTTCAATGAGGCCCCGGCAATATGCCGGGGAAATCCTCCAGGAGTTGGTCCTGATCCTAAAGATGGCATAGCTTCAATGAGGCCCCGGCAATATGCCGGGGAAATCCGTAGATCTGGGCCATCGGAACCCGTCAGGTCAGGCGGGCTTCAATGAGGCCCCGGCAATATGCCGGGGAAATCGCCGTGTTGCCGGCGAGTAGTGCATCGAACCATTGCTGGCTTCAATGAGGCCCCGGCAATATGCCGGGGAAATCGAGCGGCAGCGTCGGCGGCATGCGCCTATTTTACAGGCTTCAATGAGGCCCCGGCAATATGCCGGGGAAATCTTGGCGACGACGCGCGGGTCGGGCGGCGGCGGTCCCTGCTTCAATGAGGCCCCGGCAATATGCCGGGGAAATCTCCGGGCGACTCGTTCATCGCCTACCCGGGCTGCTCGCTTCAATGAGGCCCCGGCAATATGCCGGGGAAATCCAGGCTCGGCAAGCTCACCGCGCAGACGGCGTGGCGGCTTCAATGAGGCCCCGGCAATATGCCGGGGAAATCTCGTCAGCGCCGTACGCAGCACCTCCGGCACGTCGAAGCTTCAATGAGGCCCCGGCAATATGCCGGGGAAATCCGGCAGTAGGAACTGCCGGGCGCGGTCGGGCGTCCGCAGCTTCAATGAGGCCCCGGCAATATGCCGGGGAAATCCAGATCGCAGCGGCCGACCGTCGAATTGCCTGTGCGATGGCTTCAATGAGGCCCCGGCAATATGCCGGGGAAATCCTCCCAGTCCTCGATCGGGAGCAGCGCACAGAATCCGCTTCAATGAGGCCCCGGCAATATGCCGGGGAAATCATCGGAGACCGGCGGCTGCGCGATCTGGTAGATCGTGCTTCAATGAGGCCCCGGCAATATGCCGGGGAAATCGCTAAGAAATATTGTAGACGATAATTTGATGTTAGAGCTTCAATGAGGCCCCGGCAATATGCCGGGGAAATCACGCTGCCCCGCCATCTTCTGCCGCCCGCCGTCTCGCGCTTCAATGAGGCCCCGGCAATATGCCGGGGAAATCTAGCAAAATATCCTAATCTTAGAAAAGAAGATATAGATGCTTCAATGAGGCCCCGGCAATATGCCGGGGAAATCTTTTTTATTTAAATTATTCTTAAGTTTCTCTAATTGAGCTTCAATGAGGCCCCGGCAATATGCCGGGGAAATCATCTGAAACGCTGAGCGGAATTTCGAGCATATAGGCGCTTCAATGAGGCCCCGGCAATATGCCGGGGAAATCTTGTTTAGACAATTTCTTTATAAATAGGGTTATTATATGCTTCAATGAGGCCCCGGCAATATGCCGGGGAAATCACGATCTACAAAAGAACATTTTAGAACGAGAACACTCGCTTCAATGAGGCCCCGGCAATATGCCGGGGAAATCAAGTACCTGCAACTCTTGGTTCTGGAGCAGGAACGAGCTTCAATGAGGCCCCGGCAATATGCCGGGGAAATCTCTGAGAAATATAATAAATTCTGGAACTAAATAACTATGCTTCAATGAGGCCCCGGCAATATGCCGGGGAAATCTTTGAGTCTTGATACTATAATAAATTTGTTCTCTAATAGCTTCAATGAGGCCCCGGCAATATGCCGGGGAAATCTCTTTAACAATTCTAACTCTTTTATTAGCTTCAGAATTGCTTCAATGAGGCCCCGGCAATATGCCGGGGAAATCAATAAGAAGAGAATTAAACCATTCATTCTTATTTTTGCTTCAATGAGGCCCCGGCAATATGCCGGGGAAATCATGGGGAACCGGTAACCAGAACTTTACCGGCGGAGTGCCATGCTTCAATGAGGCCCCGGCAATATGCCGGGGAAATCGCGCAAGCACAAGCGCAAAGGTAAGGCGCATCAGAGCGCTTCAATGAGGCCCCGGCAATATGCCGGGGAAATCTTTGGGATGAATATATATTATTCTTCTAACTCTTTCAGCTTCAATGAGGCCCCGGCAATATGCCGGGGAAATCCAGCGCGGGTGCGGGACCATCTCGGCCTTTTCGAGCCGGCTTCAATGAGGCCCCGGCAATATGCCGGGGAAATCAAGTTGTAGCTGATAATATTACTGATCTTATTTTAAGAGCTTCAATGAGGCCCCGGCAATATGCCGGGGAAATCCCATCCGCCGCTCTTCACGAGACGGCGGGCGACAGAGCTTCAATGAGGCCCCGGCAATATGCCGGGGAAATCCTGACCTATTTTCTAAAAAGGAGAAAGATATAATAAACGCTTCAATGAGGCCCCGGCAATATGCCGGGGAAATCCACTTAATGATGTGGAAATCTCCTTTAGGTCTATAAGCTTCAATGAGGCCCCGGCAATATGCCGGGGAAATCAAGGAAGCATATTATCAGGAATATATGTTACATCGCTGGCTTCAATGAGGCCCCGGCAATATGCCGGGGAAATCACGTCGAGCAGAGGCTGCGCCGCCACCGGCACGATGTTGCTTCAATGAGGCCCCGGCAATATGCCGGGGAAATCCCGGCGCCGTCAATGCGTATTGCGTATCCTGCCAGAAGGCTTCAATGAGGCCCCGGCAATATGCCGGGGAAATCGTGCTGATTTTTGTCTGGCTGTGGACGCGAGTACTGGCTTCAATGAGGCCCCGGCAATATGCCGGGGAAATCAGCGGCACCGAATGGCAAAGAAATCCGGCGCCGTTGCAGGGCGGTTTGCGAGCGGTCCGGAGCTGTGGCCGTAGCGTTCCTCATACGTTCCGCGTGCCTGCTTCCGAAAGGGTCGGATAGTCCCCTGTTTTACAATGCCAAAAAGCGCTGCGAGCGGTGCCCGGCAGGATCGCGCCACCGCAGCGCTCGCAAGGTGCGGGCGCCTTCAATGTTACACGATGACCGGGCCGCGCTCAACCATCACAAAGGGTTTGCCCAGGCTTTCGACACGCGGGCGCAGCGTCTCGGCCGGGCCGAGATCGAGCATGATCAGGTGATCCTCGGCGTGGTTGAGCAGCTCTTCGAGCGTAAGCTTGAGTTCGGCACAGCGCCGGCGGCTCAGGCGGCATTGAAAGACCGAAAGCTGCAGCCATTCGCCGTATCCTTGCATGACGCGGAACACCCGGCGCCAGCGGCGCCGATCGGCGATATCGTAGGCGATGACGTAGAGATGCTCCTCGCCGCCGGGAGCGGGAGAGGCAGATCGCCAGGTTCCGGGACGGCCGGGCATCGGTCAACGCGGCTCGATCGCCGGCAATTCGTCAATCTCGCCCAGCAGGTGTCGTCCGAGCAGCCGCGCCTGGACCTCGAGCAGCCGGCGATAGCTGAGCCGATAGCCGAACAGCGGATGGGTGATTTCCTGCGCGAGCCGGCGCTCGAAACCGGCAATGATCTTTTTCCGCCCGCTCCCGGCAAGCGCGCAGGCCCGCCCGGCATAGACGAAATCGCCGGGCTTCACTTCGCCGTTGTTGACGGCGGTAATGACGACCGAATCGGCGAGCAGCGGCCGGAATGGCTCCATCATGTCGAGCGCCAGGGCCGGGCGGCCATAGCGCGGCTGATGATAGAACCCGCGATAGGGATCAAACCCGACCGCCGACAGGATGGCGGTCAACTCGCGGACGAGCAGCGCATACAAAAACGACAGCATGGCATTGATCGGATCGGTCGGCGGCCGGCGGTTGCGGTTGCGGAAATCGAAGCCGCCGAACCCCTCCTGCCGGGTGCGCAAGGTCGCACCGAACCCGCCGAAATAGAGCGCCGCCCCGTTGCCCTCGATGCCGAGCAGTTCGGCAAGCCCCGCGGCCTGCGCGGCCGCGCGGGCGGCGCGCTGCAGCCCGGCGAGCAGCGCCTCGGGCGCTCCGGCGGCCGCGGTCGCCTCGGCGGGCGGCGCTTCCGCGTTTCCCGCAGTGTCGCCGCGCCAGTTGCGCCGCAGCAAGGTGCGACTGTTGCGCAGTTTCGAGGCGATAAGCCCGCGCGCCAGGCGCAGACAGAAGGCTGGGTCGAAGCTGGCGCGATATTGCGCGGTGCGCAGTTCGACATTGCGGTGACCGGTGCCGATCGTATGGCCGAGAAACCAGCCGCCGCCGGAATACCAGCTGACCGGGATTTCACGGCGCATCAGCTCGTGCAATGACGGCGCCGTCACATCGACGGCGCCGATCAGCACAAGATGCGAGGTGTCGATCAGGCGCGCCGTCGTCTCCTGCCCGTCTTCCGTCTGGATCAACAGCGTCTCGCCGCGCTTGCGGACCCGTGCCGGCGCGGCCTGGACGTAGACCGGCAGGGCCGGTTCGCGGCCGACGGCGAGCGGCCGCGGTGCCGTGCCGTGGCGGAAGAAATTGACTTCGTCGGGCAGGCAGATGCCGACCAGCGAACAGCGCGGGCATTTCGGGCTGTCCGCAAGCGGCGGCGGGATCCGGCCGCCGGCGGCGACCAGGCGCAACCCGCTGGCCGCGGCGAGCGCCTTTGCGCGCAGCGTCTCGTCGAAGCGCACCCGCACGCGTTCGCGGCTCTCGCGAAAGTAGATCACCCCTTCCGTGCAGCGATAGCCGTTGTCTTCGAGCACGAGCCCCTGTACGCACAGCTGCACCAGTTCGGGCTCGTAGGCCCCGGCCGGTATGTGCGGGCGCCGGCCGCGCTTGTAGTCGACCGGCACGACCGCGCCGTCCTCGCCCTCGATCAGATCGAGCCGGGCGATCAGGCCGAGCCGCTCGGAAGACAACGTCACCGAGCGCGCGTGAATGCGCTCCTCCTCGCCGATCTGATCGGGTTCCGGCAGCGCCCCGGCGCCGCGATCGACGCGGCGGTGAACGCCGCGTCCCTCGACTGTATCGGCCGAGTCGGCCCATTCCCCCTGCACCCATTCGAGATAGGCAAGCCGCGGGCAATACTGGAACTCGTTGACCATCCGCGCCGGCAGATAAGGCTCTTCGGGTTTGAGCGGAGGCGGCGGCAACGGAAGCTCGGGTTGGTCCATCGGATCGGCCATTCTCTTCGGCGCGGGCGACGCGCCAAAGAGAGTATCGCGCCGACCCCTACCGGGCCGTTTACGGCAGGCGAGGAGAATGTCTGCGACAGTCTTCGATCAATCGGATCGGACGGATCTCCGCTCCGGTCGCCGGAGCGCCCCGAACACGATCGCTCCCCGCCGCGTTTCCGCCGATGCCCGCCGCTCCGGGGCGGGGCCGGGCGCCTTCGCTCGCTGTCGAAATCGGCTTCGATCCGTACGGGCAGGCGGGCGAAGGCCTCGCGCATCTCGGCGGGGATTGCGGGCGGCGGGGCGCCGCGCGCACCGTACCAGAAGCATCCGACATCTGCGGCGATGCCTTTCGCCCGCATCAGGCGGCACAGGCGCTCCAGCTTCTCATCGCCGCCCGGCGGGAACAGCACGCCGAGCAGGAACGACAGGTGCCGGCCCAGATTCGTGCCCGGGACGCACCCCTTGGTCGACAGAAGCCAGAGCCCGGTGCGCCCGTGCGCCGCCTTCGCGTCGTCCCGGCTCCGCCGGTAGGCCTCCCCCTTGCGATAGGCGATCGTCGGCGGCACGCCGATGATCGCAGTGATCTCGTCGGGATCGAGCGATCGCCGACAAAGCGCAGGCTGGCATGCGCTTGCATCATACTCCTGCGGTTGATGGCCTATATGGGCTCATCGGCGATGTCGCCGGCCAGCTTTTCGATCCCCTCCTCGATCTCGCGCCTTATCCTCAACTATCGCGCGGTAGTCCACGACGATCTCGTCGTGATGGGGAGGCCCCTCATAAGACCAAGTCCGTAATGACAGCCGAAGCCGAGCGCAAGAGGACCGCTGATCGGCTTTTCGAAGCTCAGTGTTAGACTGCTGCCGGACCGGTCCGCTACACCGAGCGGCTGGCCGAAGCCGGCATCGAGCCCTCCGTCGGCAGCGTCAGCGATTCCTGCGACAATGCTCTCGCTGAGACGGTCATCAGCCTGTTCAAGACCGAAGTGATCCGCCGGCGCGGCCCATGGCGCAGCGCCGAGATGGTGGAGTTCGCCGCCCTCGAATGGATGGGCTGGTTCGCTCATCGGCGCCTCTCGCGCCCATCGGCAATATTCCTCCCGTCGAGGCCAAGGCGCGCTGTGATGCCCAAGTCGCCGGTCGGGCCATGGCCGCCTGATTCAAGCCAAATCGCCTCCGGAAAACCCGGGGCGGTTCAAGACCCGTGCTCCCAGCCGCTCGTCTCGCACTTTCATAGTAGTTTTCCCAGACATGCCGTATATCTTGAGTTGTGCCCAGAATGTAGCTATTATTACAGTTAATAGACGGACAGGCCAAGCGGGGATCCCGGGGTCACAAGCAAGGGGGCCTGCCAATCGGGTCTGATCCGGGCGGGGCAACACCAATGCTTTTTGCCGATTTCTTTGAGCGAGTAACCGGCAGGCAACCTTATGGCTACCAGTGCAGACTGGCTACGAATGGATGGCCCGACGCTCTTGTCGTGCCAACCGGGCTCGGCAAGACGGCGGGCGTGGCGCTCGCCTGGATGCACAAGCGCGCGGTGAAAGATGCCGAGACGCCACGCCGGCTGGTCTGGTGCCTTCCGATGCGAACGCTCGTGGAGCAGACGGCTGCGAACGTCAGTGTCTGGCTTCGGAAGCTGAAACATGCCGGTTTGGATTTAGAAGGTCGCCTTCTCCCTGATAGGCCGCATGTGCTGATGGGCGGCGAAGTCGATGACGAGTGGATCCGCCACCCCGAAGCGCCGGCCATCCTGATCGGGACGCAGGATATCCTGCTCTCTCGCGCGCTGATGCGCGGCTATGGTGTCGGGCGCGCCCGTTGGCCCGTCGACTTCGCCCTTCTGCACAACGATGCGATGTGGGTGTTCGACGAGGTCCAGCTCATGGCGGCCGGCGCACCCACGTCCGCGCAGCTCGAAGCGTTCCGGCGAGAGATCAGCGCCTGGGCCGGCTGTCGCTCGCTGTGGATGTCGGCGACTCTGGAGCGGGATTGGCTGAAGACAGTCGACTTCGAGAAGCATGCAGCCAAGCTTGTCGTACAAAAGCTTACTGACGCCGATCGAGCACACCCCGCTGTCCAGCAGCGGTTCGCCGCCCCAAAGCCTCTCGCAAAAGCGAAGACGATCACCGGTTCGGCGTCAACCTCAGGAAAGGGGTTGATCGAATACGCCGACACGCTCGCCGATGAGGTCATGGGGGCGCACAGACCTGGAAAGACGACGCTGGTCATCCTGAACCGCGTGGGGCGCGCGCAGGCGCTTTATGATGCACTGAAGAAGCGGGATGCGCCGCCACTTCTACTCGTGCATAGCCGCTTCCGCCCGACCGAACGCTGCGTGATCAACAAGCAGCTTGCGGAGCAGCCTGACGCATGCGGCCGTATCATCGTGGCGACGCAGGCGATCGAGGCCGGCGTCGATATAACCTCCGCCGTCATGTTCACCGAACTCGCCCCTTGGGCCTCGCTGGTGCAGCGCTTCGGTCGGCTCAATCGCGGCGGTGAGGAGACGAAAGCGCAGGCCTTCTGGATCGACATCGCAGCGGACAATGGGAATACGGACAATCTCGCCTTGCCGTATACGTCCGAAGAACTCGCGGCGGCACGCCGCCATCTTGAAAGTCTCAAAGACGTCTCTCCGAGGTTTCTTGAAGGATTTTCGCATGGTTCCCAAGGGTCGTGGCAGGTTCTTCGGCGCAAGGACCTCTACCAGCTCTTCGACACCGATCCGGACCTCACGGGCTTTGATGTCGACATCTCGCCCTATGTGCGTGGCGCCGACGATACAGACGTGCGCGTGTTCTGGCGCGCCATTGCCGATCTCAAGGCGGGCCCACAAGGGGATGAAGCAAGACGACCGCATCGCGACGAGATTTGCGCAGTGCCGATTGGGCAGGCGAGAAGTTGGCTCGGCAAGCAAAAGAGCAGTGCCTTTGTCTGGGATTGGGTGGAGAAGGGGTGGACGAAGCTCGATCAGCTCTGGCCGGAAGCGGTCGTGCTCGTGGACGCCAAGGTCGGTGGCTATGATTCGATGCGCGGATTTGACATGAAGTCGCCCGATCCGGTTTCTCCCGTTGAAGTAGTAGACGCCGTCAAGGACGAACTCGATCGCTTTGGCGACGACCCGGACACACGCAAGGATCAAAAGGTCGGGCTGACCGACCATCTGCGCCACGTGCGCTGTGAGGCCAAGCGGCTGTGCAAGGTGCTCGGGGTACAAGGCGTGGAAGCGGAGGCCGTCGTCACCGCCGCTCTGTGGCACGATCTCGGCAAGGCGCACGAGGTATTCAAGGCGCGCTGCGGCCTTGCATCGGACGCTGCACCGCTTGCCAAAACGCCCTGCTACGATTGGCGCCGGAAAGACGCGCGCAATCGCCGCTACTTCCGCCACGAGCTTGCTTCGGCGCTGGCGTGGCTGCAGCACGGGCCGCAATCCGGGGCGCACGATCTCGTCGCCTATTTGATCGCCGCCCATCACGGCAAGGTGCGCATGGGGCTGCGCGCTTTGCCCGACGAGCGCGGACCCAACGACGGCGAAAGACGCTTCGCCCGCGGCGTGTGGGACGGCGACCATCTGCCCGCCTTATCCGTTGATGGGCTCTCCATTCCGGACACGGCGCTTTCGCTCGATGTGATGGAGATCGGTGGCGGCGCGACCGGGCGAAGCTGGGCGACGCGCACGCTGGGGCTTCTGGAGCGCTACGGCCCCTTCCGGCTCGCTTTCCTCGAAGCGCTCGTGCGCATCGCCGATTGGCGCGCTTCCGAGGCGGAACAGAAGACGGGAGACGTCGATGCCTGAGATAGTGCTCGCCGGCTGCGCGCCGATCCCGCTCGCTTCCTACCTCAAGGCGCTCGGCGTCTTCCGTATCGTCGCCGAACAGAAGGACAAGAATGCGCGGGGTTGCTGGCGCGACGAGACGTTCGTGCTCGATACGGCGCTGACGGAAAAAGGTCTCGTTTGCTTCTTTCTGCACGAATATCGCCCTTCGCCGATCATCTCGCCGTGGAACGGCCGGGCGGGTTTTCTAGAGGGGGAGGACGAGGAGGATTCAACGCGTAGCGGCGCCGAGTTAGTTCGGGCTCTAAGGGAGACAACTGCACCGCGCTTCGCGCCTTTCAAAAGTGCGGTCGACACGTTGCTAAGCGTATCAACTTTGAAAGAGCTGAACTCCCTGAGGGATCAGCGGAAAAAGCTGGAGGCCAAAAATTCTGAATTGAAAAAGAAGGGGTGCCGCCTCTCTGAGGAGGACGCCGCTGAACTCAAAAGGTTGAAGAAGCGCGAAAGCTTTCTCAAAAGGAGGCTGATCGTAGAGCTTAGGGGCGCGGTTTCTGAAGAAGTTGTGGACTGGATGGATGCGTGTTGGCGCATCGGCACCGTAGAGGAGGTGCCGCCGCCGTCGCCGTTGCTGGGAAGTGGCGGCAATGATGGAAGTCGCGACCTCGGTGTGAATTTCGGCCAACAGCTCAACGCGCTGTTTGAATTCCAGGATGTGCAGGGCAAGCCAAAGCCGGAGACAGAAGCCCTACTGGAGTCAGCGATATTCGGCACGCCTGCTGTCGATCTGAAATCGGGAGCGATCGGCCAATTCGCTCCGGCCCAAGTAGGGCCCAATGCTGGCGTCGGATTTGGAGACGCAGCACCGCTCAACCCGTGGGACACAATTCTCTCTCTCGAAGGCTCCTTGAGTTTCGCCGGCGCTGCGACGCGTCGACTGGGCGCCGCGAGGAGCGAGTCGGCCTTTCCCTTTACTGTAGATGCGACTGGTGCTGGGGGCGCCGGAAGTGTCCTATCAGATAAAAGCGACACGCGCGGCGAAGTGTGGATGCCGTTGTGGCGCAATTCGGCGAACTTTTCAGAGATCGCTGCGCTTCTCGCCGAGGGACGAGCGACGTTGCGGCACAAGCCGGTTCGTGACGGCGTAGATTTCGCCCGGGCGGTCGTGACGTTGGGCATCAACAGGGGCATATCCTCGTTTCAGCGCTACGGCTTTGTGAAACGCGAGGGCCGAAGCTACATCGCTGCACCTCTGGCGCGCGTCCCTGTACAGCGAAACGACACGGCGAACCTGCTCAACGACCTCGACGGTAGGGATTGGCTGCAACGCTTTCGGAACTATGCCCGAGGAAAGAACGCGCCTGCGCGGCTGCGCTCGCTTGCCCTACGGCTCGACGAGGCGATCTTCGCGATGACGCAAGACGCCTCGCCCCGAGCCGTCCAGCGCGTGCTCGCCGCCGTCGGGGACGCGGCCTCCTATCTCGCTTCGAGTCCGAAGTCGCGCGATTCGAAGGAGGGCAAGCAGAAACCACCGCCTCGTCTTCGTTCCAAATGGTTCCAAGACGCTGATGACGGCTCGGCCGAATTCCGTATCGCCTCCGCGCTTGCGGGGATCGGTCGTTCACCGCTGGATGAGGTACGTGCCGCCGACGACAACGAAGAGGAAGCAGAGGCCGTCAATGAGCCCGATGTGGGGGAGCTGGATGAGATCGACAATGATTCGGATATTGCAGCGCGCGATGCGTCGGACGAAGAGAAGCGCGGCCCCACGCTGCCGCCGCCGTTTCGCGCGCATCTCGCGCCTCTCAAGGAAGAGACCTGGTACGAGCGGTTCCGTGCATGGAGCGACCGGGACGGGCTCGCGGTCTGGGGCGCAGGCTCGCTCGAACGCAATCTGATCGCAGTGGCGGAGCGGCGGCTCGTCTTCGCCGCGCAGAGGAAGCTCGACGGCGGCCCGTTTGACGCACGTGCGCCCGCCGACCTTGCAAGCGCGCTTGCCTTCCTGTGGCGGGACACGGACGACGAAAAGATTGCCGGCTTGGCGCAGGGACTCGCCTGGGCGGATGCTCCAAGCTGCATATCCATGCAACCGGCGCAGCCGGTTCCCTTACCGCTCGCTTATGCAGTAATGAAACCGTTCTTCGCATCAATCGACGATGTGCGCGCCATTGAGGGTGTGCCGAAGGACATTCGTTTGCCCGTGCCGCCCGGCCTTATTGCGCGGCTCCGGACGGGTGATGTCGGTGCAGCCATGGCGCTCGCCTGCCGGCGTGCGCGGGCTTCCGGCCTGCCGATCAGCTTCGAACCGCGACGGGAGGATGCGGCCGGCATCGACGGGCCGCGCCTGTTGGCTGCGCTTCTGATCCCCATTCGCAAGGTCGACTTGAGGCGCGTGTTGGAGCGCGCCTATCCCCGCATATTCGAGAACAAAGAAACGCCCGAGCCAAAGGAGGACGCCGCCAATGCCGCTTGATTTCACCGCGCTCGACAAAGCGCAACGCCTTTTGATCGAAGCCAAGCTCAAGCCTCTTCAGGGCACACGCTTCCAACCCACCGGCTTTCCCAATCTCGGGGCCGCGACCTATCAGGGTCCCGGCGGCGTCGACATGCTGCTCGTCGAGTCGGCGCAGAGCATGGCGAACCGCCTGGAGGCCGTATGCTGGGATGAAGTCAACGATGACTGGGTCGAGCCGCTCAAGGGCCTGCCTGTCGTCAAGGTCGTCGACAAGGGCAACAAGCCGCTCACGAACTCCGTGCTCGAAGCGCATCGGATCAACTCCGAGTACATTGCGCGAGCCAAGGGCTTTGATGTCATCTCCAACGACATTGGGTTTAAGAAGGACCACCCCCTCGACGTTCGCAAGCAACTCGTCCCGGCGTTGCTTAAATACGACCCCAACGCGCTTCTTCATGGCGTCTTCCTCGAAGAGATCGGTGGCGTCATTCGTTTGCCACGAACCCTGTCGGCTTTCATCGAAGCAAAGGATGTCCAGGTCGCCGCGAGCGGCGGAGTTAAGATCAACCGCGTCGAGCCAACGCTCAAGGAAGGAGAAGGCAACGTTCCCTATTCACGGGACGAATACACTGGCGAGATAACCGCCTACTTCAATCTCGACCTCGCTCAGATCCGCGCTTTCGGGCTCGGCGAGAACGTCGAGAAGCTTCTGATCGCACTCGCGCTGTTCAAAATCCAGAAGTTTCTCGACGTTGGCCTGCGGCTGCGCACGGCCTGCGACCTTGCGCTCGAGGGCGATCCCATCGTGACGCGACCCAAGGACTTCACGCTGCCACCGCTCGGTCAGATTGCGGAAACGCTGCCGGGACTCATCAAGACGGTGCGCGACGAAGGCAAGTTCAACGGCAATGCCGACGGCGTCACTACGGTCAAATACGAGAAATAGGCGATGATCGCCCTTCGCTTGCGCTTTCCCGCGGGGCGCTATCACGCAACGCCGTGGGGCCGGCATGTCAACGAGGCAGCTATCGCTTGGCCGCCGGAACCGGTGCGAATCCTGCGGGCGTTGATCGCCTGCCATCATCGCAAGGCCGACAAGACGCAGTTCTCCGACGATGCGCTCGCCGACCTGATCGACGCCCTCGCGGGTGAGCTTCCGATCTACAGGTTGCCTCAGGCTGTCCACGCGCACACGCGCCATTACATGCCGGCGCCGGTCAAGACGACGCTCGTATTCGACGCCTTCGCGCGATTCGACGCCAATGAGCCGCTGATCGTCGGTTGGCCGGGCCTCTCGCTCAGCCCCGAACAGAGCGCGCACCTCGATCACCTCGTCACGCGCCTCGGCTATCTCGGCCGCGCCGAGAGCTGGGTCGAGGCGGAGGTTTTCAAGTGGAGCGGCGACGATGCCAACGCCACACCCCGCAACCCCAATGGCGAGGGCAAAGGGCGGGCGCCTGACCCAGGATTTGGTTTTGTGCCGCTTTATGCGCCGTTATCGCCCGTAGCCTATCGGGAGCGTCGCGAACACCTGATCCGCGCTGAGCGCGAGCGCCGCCGCGCCGGCTGGACGAAGAAGGGGCAGCCCACGGATAAGGCGCTTGCAAAGGACATGAGGGATTTCTGCGCCACGCTGCCCGAGTGTCTCGCCTCGGCGCTTGCCGTCGACACCTCTGATCTGCATGCCGTCGGCTGGAGCGATCCGCCGGCCTGCCGGCGCGTCCTATACGCCGCGCCTGAACCCGCGTCTGTCTGGCGCGGGCCGCACCGATACACGACGCACACACAACCGGACCCGACCGTCGCCCGCTTCGTGCTCGCCGGGCGCCCCCGGCCGCGCATCGAGGATGCCGTCAAGATCGGCGAGCTGATGCGATTGGCGGCGCTTGCCCAGTTCGGATGGACGAAGGATGAGGCGACCGGTCGCTCGCAAGCGAATGCGCCGTCGGTGATATCCGGGCGCGGCTCTGACAATCGCCCTTTAAAGGATGCCGACCATCGCCATGCCTTCTGGCTTCCGGAGGATGCCGACGACGACGGGGAGATCGACCACTTGGTGGTCTACGCCCGCGACGGGTTCGATCGCGAAGTCCGTGGCAAGCTCGACCGGCTGACCAGGCTCTGGGTTGAGCGCCGCGGAATGCTTGGGGAGGGGGAAGACGCCGCCTCGACCGGATCACGCCAAGAATGGCGCCTTGCGCTCGAAGGGTTTGGCATGCCGCGCGATTTCCGCAAGGCAAGCCGGCTTCTTGGGAAGTCAAAAACATGGCAAAGCGTGACCCCCTTCCTGGCGGCGGGTCACCTTAAGGCCGGCGGATATCCGGCGGAAATTCGGCGGCTCCTTGCGCGCCGTGGACTCCCTGAGCCGATCGAGATCGCTTTTCTGCGACCACAATCGCCCGACGGCTCTGCTGGAAGCGGTCCCTATGACAAGGACATCGGCGTGTGTGTCAACGGCCGACTGCGCCGCGCGACCCACTTCCATCGATTTCGCTCGCGGGGAGGCGAACGTCAACCGGACACAATGGGCACATTCCTGCGTCTGCGATTTGCCGAGTGCGTCGAGGGGGTATTGGCGCTGGGTTATGCCTGCCATTTTGGGCTCGGGTTGTTCGCAGCCTGCACCGAAGATAGCTAGGTGTTTAGGGCCTCTTAGGGCTTGCAATCTATCCCCATATTGTGGGGATGGCAGAGAACTATGGAAATCAGGTTTTCACGGATGCGGCCTGGGCGCTCTGGGAGCCGCTGATCGAGAAGGTCCGGCCGCACGGCAAGACGCCGTCGGTGGCTCTGCGAGGGACGATCTCGGCCATTTTCTGGCGGCACTAGTACTACAGCCGGGTTTTATGGCGGCGCGTTCGCTGCTGCCAGTGGCAGCGGCGGGCGCGGATTGAAACCACTGCGACCGCCGCTCTGCGCAATCCACTCCTGGTTGCCCCCAGTGCGGGGGCGCGGATTGAAACCTGCGCAGCGTCTGGGCGCGGACGCTGCTGGAACAGGCACCATAAGCCCAATCGCGGAGACCGATCGACCTGATCCTCCAAGGCCGGGCGACGAGCCGGTTGCACCCGGCAAGCGCACCGCAGTCTGTTGCGGATCACGGGGCTGCGCCGCGAGCGCTGGTTCAGCAATTATCATTGCGTTCTCAATCACGCGCTGGAGCGCCGCGCGGCGCCGCATGCCTGTTGCCGCGCTTGCTGCTCGCCGCCTTTGTCCCGAGCGCTCCGGTGTTGCCCGCATCGACGATACGATCGCGCGCCGCCGCGGCTCGGCTCACAGCGGCAGGGTGTCGTGAAAGCGCGTGTAGTCGATGACGCGGCGCCCGTCCGGGGTGGCCGCGAAGATGTCGGCGAAGCGGCGGTCGAACAGGATCTCCTTGCAGGAATAGG
>Ga0070737_10003895_pt1 | contig 15489 bp, 10 predicted proteins | sample Coa_R1_10_FD_66438 | JGI IMG/M metagenome (GOLD analysis project Ga0070737, IMG submission 66438) | Surface soil microbial communities from Centralia Pennsylvania, which are recovering from an underground coalmine fire - Coalmine... | ecosystem: Environmental > Terrestrial > Soil > Unclassified...
ACCCGCTGCATCATGGTCAGCAACTGGTTGTCGCCCTTCGGCGGCGCCGCCGGGGTCGGCGAGAGGTCGCTGGAGTTGGCGGCCTCGTAGTCGTAGACGGCCTTCGCGGGGCCGGTGGCGCCGCTGGCCAGCTGCTGCCGAACCTTGAGGTTCGGGAACAGGCCGCGGCTCGTCCCCAGGGCCCTCGCGGCAGCTGGGCTGTTGACCAGGAAGTTCAGCAGCTCGGTTGCCTGCTTCGGGTACTTCGACGTCGCCGACACCCCCAGCATCATCGACGGCTGGGCGAACATGCCGGTCTTGCCACCCACCGTCGGCAGGCTGACGAGCGTGAGCTTGTCGCTGGTCCCGGCCGAGTACATCTGGAACAGGCTGTCGTAGTCCCATTCGGCCACGGCGCGGCCCTTGAGCAGCGGCTCGTCATCGGGCAGGCCGTCGACGGTCGCGGTCAGCTGGGCGCTGGTCCCCGCTCCGGACCTGCGCAGCGAGCTGGTGAAGTTCCAGAAACCGGCGAGGTCAGCGGCGGTGAAGGCGATCTTCCCGTTCGCGTAGAGCGACTTTCCGTGCTGGATCTCCCAGGAGTTGAAGGCCGGCCACAGTGTACCGGGGTCCACGATGCCGTACCACCTGCCGTGCGATCTGGTGGTGATCTCCTTGGCCCAGGCCGCCAGATCGCTCCAGGTCCACCCGGGTTTCGGCAGCGGGACGCCGAGCGACTTGAGCCTCGTCACGTCGACGACGATCGCCTGCATGTTCTGCGCCATCGGCACCGTGTACTGCTTGCCGTCGGTCTTCCCGCTGGCCACGAAGCTCGCGTCGAGGCCGCTGAGGTTCAGCGTGCCCGGAACGTACTTGTCCAGGTCGAGGAGCAGGCCGCGCTGCGCGTACTCGTTCTGCACGCTGCGGTCGACCGTTACCAGGTCGGGCATGTTGCCGCCCGCCGCCTGGGTGTTGATCTTCTGCTCGTAGTCGCCAAACGGGCTGTACTCGGTCTTGACCGTGATGTCCGGGTGGCTCTTCTCGAACAGTCTTATCGCGGCGAGCGTCACCTTGGCCCGCGCGGCATCGCCCCACCAGGCGAAGGTGATCGTCGCCTTGCCGCTGCCGCCGGCGGCGGCTGACGAGGCCGCCGGACCTGAACCGCAGGCGGCCGCCAGCAGGGCAACGACGCTCGCCATCAGGGCGAGGGCGGCCTGCCACGGCAACCGGATACGTGGAGTTCTCATCGATCGTCACCTTAGACTTCTGGACTACGACTTCGCAGAGCTCAGAGACAGCGCTTTCCATCGCATGGGCTCAGGCTTCACTATCTGTGCAGTTGGCGATCACCCTAAGGATGGCGGCATGAGCCGCGCAAGGCTATCGTCCGCCTGCGGGGGACCCGGAGGTCAACGGCACTCCTTGCATCGTTTCAAAAACGTTACAGGAGCATAGCCTGCCCGTGATGCCGCTGGAATGACATGAAATGTCCTAAAATACACAAATTTTCGTTTACGCCTTGATTTCGTGCCGACCTCCCTGACCTGCGGTTTCGCAGGTATCGCGAGCGCTGTTCAGTAACTTCCTCACCCTGGATCGTCACGTGGCCGTTTCCGGCCATCACAACAGGCGGGCAGCTTCTTGTCGGAAAGCGCTCTCCGCGTTACGCTCCCCCCGGACCTGGCCCGCCACGGCAAGCCCTGACGGGCGCCGCCACCACATCCGGACCCTCTCTGCGCTGGGAGATCACAATGGGTTCCCGTTCCACGATCAGCCGCCGCAACTTCATCCAAAGCGCGGCCGCCGCCACCGCCGGCGCGGCGCTCGCCGGCACGCTGAGCCCGGGCCGGGCAAGCGCCGCACCAGGAAACACCGCGTCGTCGTCCGCGCCTGACGAGGTGCAACTGCACTGGCTTGACGGTGTCCCCGCCACCACGACGGGAGCCGCCTGGGGGGTGCCCTGGCCGCAGGGGCAGGTGAGCAAAGGCACATCATTCGCCCTCACGACCTCATCGGGCACGCAGGTGCCCGTGCAGTCCTGGCCGCTCGCCTACTGGCCGGACGGCAGCCTGAAGTGGACCGGGCACGCTGTCGGCTCGGACGCCGGCCTCGCGGACCGGCTGCGGCTCGCCCCGGGTACCCCGGCTCAGCCCACGAAACCGGTGACCGTCCAGCGGGGCAGCGACATCGTTCTCGACAACGGCGTCATCGCCGTGCATGTCGCCACGTCCGGTCCCGTCCTCATACCGTCCATTACCAGGAACGGGCGGGTCACCGCCTCGGCCGGGCGGCTGGTGCTGCGACTGCAGGACCAGCCCGACGAGGAGGAGACCGCCGCCCGGCATACCAGCTGGACCGGCACGATCGACAGCGTCCAGGTGGAGCAGTCCGGCCCGGTCCGCGCGGTGGTCAAGCTGTCCGGACGCTACACCATCGACCAGGGACCCAACTACGGCAACGGTGATCGCACGCTGCTGCCGTGGACGGCGCGGCTCTATCTCGGCGCAGGCGCCGAGTCGATCCGGCTGGTGCACAGCTTCGTGTGGGACGGCGACGTGACGAAGGACTTCGTCCGCGGCCTGGGCCTGGAAATCCAGGTACCCATGACGGACGCACCCTATGACCGGTACATCCGCTTCGCCGGGGAGAATCGCGGCGTCTGGGGCGAGCCGGTGCTCGTGCTCACCGGCCTGCGGCGGGAGGCGGGTAGCGCCGTCGACCAGGCCCAGTTCGCCGGAACGGTGACGCCACCGCCCTCGCAGTGGGCGACCTCGGTCAGCTCCGGGTATCAGGAGCTGCCGCTGTGGAACGACTTCACGCTGGCGCAGAACTCGGCGACCCACTTCTCCGTGTGGAAGCGGACAGCCAGCGCCTACACCTGGCTGAAGCACGCCGGATTCGGCCAGCAAGCGCCCGGCTTCGGGTATGCCGGCGGGGTGAGCGGCGGGCTCGGCTTCGGGATCCGCGACTTCTGGCAGCAGTTCCCCCGCGCCCTGGACATCCGCGGCGCCGCGGGCAGCACTGCGACGGTGACGCTGTGGTCGTGGTCCCCGCACGCCGCCGCCATGGATCTGCGGCCCTATGACAAGGCCGGCCACGGCCTCGGCCTCGCCTACGAGGACGACCGGTACGGATGGGGCATTCCCACCGGCATCTCCCGGTCAACCGATATGGAGCTGTGGGCATTCGCGGACACGCCGTCCCGCGACCGCATCGCGGACCTGGCTGAGACGCTGGCCAGCCAGCCGCAACTCGTCACCGATCCGCAGACGTACCACAGCGCCGGCGTCTTCGGCCGGTGGAGCCTGCCCGACCGCTCCACCAGCGCACGCGCGAAGCTGGAAGACTCCATCGCCGCAAGCGTCGACTTCTACGGCGGCCAGGTCAAGGAGCGGCAATGGTACGGCTTCTGGCACTACGGCGACGTCATGCACACCTACGACGAAGTACGGCATTCCTGGCGCTACGACGTCGGCGGATACGCCTGGGACAACGCGGAACTCGGCACGGACGCGATGCTCTGGTACCAGTTCCTGCGCACCGGCGACCCGCAGACGTTCCGCCTCGCCCGCGCCATGACGCGGCATGTGTCGGAATCCGACACTTACGCCGGCGGCCCGTTCGCCGGCCTCGGCTCCCGGCACAACGTCCTGCACTGGGGAGACGGGGCCAAGGAGGTGCGCGTCAGCGAGTGCTACACCAGGCGCTTCATGTACTACCTGACAGCCGACGAACTGCTTGGCGACCTGATGCGGGCGTCGCTGCAGGCGGATACCACGCTGCTGACGTACCCGCCGCTGCGCGGCTACCTGGCGACGCCGTCCGGTGTTCCCACCGTGATCAGGATCGGGCCGGACTGGTACGCGCTGGTCAGCAACTGGCTCACCGAATGGGAGCGGACCGGCGACACGAAGTGGCGTGACCTCATCGTCACCGGCATGGAGGACATCGCCAAGCTGCCAGCCGGGCTCTTCACCGGGGAGCAGGGCGGCGCGGTCGGCTTCGACCCGAAGACCGGGCACATCTCCAACCTCGACCTCGGCGGCGACTTCAAGGGCGGCTACAACCTGGCGATGGCGTACTGCGGCGACGAGATCTTGTGGGAAACCATCACGCTAGTCAATGTCCCCGCGTTCTACCAGACGCTGCTGACCTTCGCCCGCTACGTGCAGGCGACACCTGCGGAGCAGATCGCGCACTACGGCTTCTCGTTCAATCCCCAGGTGTTCAAGACGATCTACTCACGCGTCACCGCCTGGGCAGGCGAGCAGCTGGGCGACACCGCACTGCTGCAGCGTGGCTGGCAGGAGCTGGAGACCGACCCGGCGGGGCAGCCGTGGCCGGCACCGATCAGCGTCGGCGGAACCGCCGTGCTCAGCCCCGTCCACGAGATCCCGGTCAGCCAGATCGCCGACGGCACCCTCGCCACCAACGATGCCGCCCAGCGCGGCCTGGCGATCATCGAACTCCTCGCCATCGCCCCCGGCCAGGCGCCGTGACACCGGGACGGCAGTGACACCGGACGGCCAGGCGCCGTGACACGGGGTTCCCGGACTACGTCCTTGCCGTCCGTCACCGGGCCCATGGGAGGCAGAGCTCGCGGAACAGGCGCAGCCCGGCGGCTGCGGACTCGACGGCTTCGTCGATGCCGGTGACCACGCGGCGCCGGGCGGCGCCCGTTCCCCCGATCCGCTGGTAGCGCCCGGGGATCGGGAGCGGCTGCGGGGCACGGCCCACCGCCTCGACGACCTCCATGAAAGAACCCACGCGCTCCGGCGGGACCAGCAGCTCCGTGCCGGGGTCACGGACGTGGGCGACGAGGTTCTCCAGCAGATCTGTCCGGGCATGCCGGATCATCTCATCCGCCTGGCGGGCCTGCACGCGCACCTCGTCGCGCGTGTACCAGAGGGTGATCCGCCCGTGTGAGCCGTACACGGTGACATGGGGCTCGGCCTCCCGGCCGGCGCACAGCGTCACGGCCACGGTGATCGTGACGCCCCGTCCGGTCACAAGACGCACGGCTGACGTGTCGTCCGCCTCGATGTCGTGCGCGTGGTAGAGGTCGGTCTCGATGCGCGTAATCGTCCCGCGCTCTTCGGCACCAGCCACGCAGAGCGCGGAGATGACCGCGTGGGCGAACGGGTTGGTCACGGCGCCGTCGATCACCGGGGTCCCGTCCAGCCACCGCCGGCCCGCCCACGGTGCGCGGGCGTAGTAGGACTCGTCGCGAATCCAGCGGCCCGCCGCGGCGATGCCGCGCACCGAGCCGACAGTACCCGCATCGGCAAGCCGCCGTACCGTGCCGGCCGCCTGCGAGCCCAGGCTCTGAAAGCCGATCTGGCAGGCCTTCCCGGTTCGCCGGACGCCACGGCACAGCCTCTCGTACTCCGCCAGCGTCGGGGCCGGGGGTTTTTCCAGCAGCACGTGGGAGCCGGATTCCAGCGCCAGCAACGCCAGGTCGACATGGGTGTGGATGGGCGTCGCGATGATGGTGACCTCGGGCGCCACGGCGTCGAGCAGATCCGCCAGCGAGCCGTAGACGGCTACCGGCCCGGCGAGCGCCCGCAGTTCGCTGGTGAGCGGGCGGCGATCACAGATGCCGGCGAGCCGGAGGCCCAGGCGGCCGGACAGCCGGCGGATCATGTTCAGGTGGAACCTGCCGTGCCCGTGCACGCCCACCAGGGCAACCCGGACGGTATTCCCTGCGGCTGCTGCCACATTTCCCTCTTTTCCGGCACACCTGATCGAGCCTTCGGCGCGATCCGGCTACAGGTCGGCCAGGTCGGCGATGGCAACGGGCGCACCGGTGGCGAAGGAGCGGTTGGCCGCGATACCGGGCAGGATGGCGAGGGCCCCGTCCACGTGATCGGAGGCCCGCCCGAGCGGGTCGTCCTGGCGGCCGGGGCCAAGGAGGTCTGCCAGCATGCGCACGTCGCCGCCGCCGTGCCCGGCTCCCTCCTCGGGCACCTCGATCTCGCGGGGCGGCTCCCACAGGGGCCGCAGCAGCAGCCGGGTCCGGGTTACGGCGGCCGGCAGCGGGCGCCCGGGCAGATCAGGCTGGTTGATGTCGTCCCGGGAGCCGCTGACGTAGGAGGTTTCGGTGACGTCCAGCTCGAGCCGCCCCTTCGTGCCGTTGAACATCACCCGGTATCCCTCCCATGGGGAATACGCGGTGAGGTGGTAGGTCATGGTGGCGCCGCTGGCATACGAGGCGAGCACCGCCATGTCGTCCTCGATGCTGATGTTGCTGCCGAAGACGCTCTGGTCCCGCAGGTACCCGTCCTCGGCCTCTGCCTCCAGGTAGAGGCCGCGCAGCTTGGGGTCGCTGGCGAGGTCGAGCGCGAACGGGTCGTGGCGCGCCGCCTCGCTGCCATGCGCCCGCTCGTAGAAACGGGTTACCCCTCGTTCCTCGGCGTTTTCCCGCCCGTAGAAGGCCAGCCTGCCCACGCCGTAGACCGTCTCCGGGCGGCTGCCCAGCCACCAGTTCACCAGGTCCCAGTGGTGACTGGCCTTGTGCACCATCAGGCCGCCGGAGTTGCGCTTGTCCCGGTGCCAGCGCCGGAAGTAGTCGGCCCCGTGGCGGGTGTCGAGCAGCCATTCGAAGTGAACCGACAGCACCGGCCCGATAGCGCCCCCGGCGATCAGGCGCTTGACCATCGAGTTGCGCGGAGCGTAACGGTAGTTGAACGCCACGCGGACCCGCTGCCCGGTTCGCCTGGTCGCGTCCAGGATCGCCTGGCACTTGACCGCGTCAACGGTGAGCGGCTTCTCGGTGATCACCCGGCACCCATGGTCCAGGCCGCCGATGATGTAACGGTGATGGGTCCGGTCCACCGACGTGACGATCAGGACGTCCACCCGCTGCTCGTCCAGCATGGTCCGGAAATCGGCGGCATCGTAGCAGGGCACGGGCTTGGCGCCGAAGCGGTCGGCGAACAGGCGGTTGTAGTAGGCCATCCGCGTGGCATTGACGTCACAGAACCCCACCAGCTCGCACTGTTCGGCGTAGGTCCCGAGGAGCGCGGAGGTGAACATCTCCGACCTCGACCCGAGCCCCACCACCGCGTACCGCACCCGGTCAGCCACGTCCTCTTCCTCCACGTGTCCTTCCGGCTCTCCTCGTACAGCCGCCCGCGGCGTCACCCGCGGCGCTCCCAGCGGACAGCCTGGTAATGTCCATCGGCGCGCCGTTTGCAGCGGATCAGTGACGGGAAAGCGCTCTCCGGCTCACGCTACCATGGCCGGGCCTGTTCTGCTTCCCACCGATGGGGCGGCGATCCGCCATTGCTGCTCATCCACGGACGGGGTGGCGGCTCGCGCACCTGGTCACTGTCACCGCGTGTCGAGCCCTTCTGGGATCCTTACGGGCTATGGATCAGATCCCCGGCGAGGACGGGTGGAGCCACAACCTCCACTATCACCCGGTCGTCCTCGATGCCGTTCCCGCGGGCTGCCAGCGGGCGCTCGACGTGGGCTGCGGCACGGGGGCGCTCACACGGCGGCTCCGGCCAGCAGTGCCGCACGTCACGGGCATCGACCGCGACGTGCGGAGCGTCGAGCTTGCGCGGGCCCATCCCGGCGCGGGCGACATCGCGTACGTCCTCGGGGACTTCCTCGCCTGGCCCGCCGAGCCTGAATCGTTCGGCCTGGTCACGGCGGTCGCGTCGCTCCACCATATGGATGCTGCCGCGGCGCTTGAGCGCATGCGCGACCTGCTGCGGCCCGGCGGGGTGCTCGCCATCGTGGGGCTCGCCCGGGGGATCACCCCGGCCGAGGTCGCCCTGGTCGTCCCGGCGGCGACCGGCACCCGGCTGCACCATCTGGCCGCGGCGTGCGCCCGCCGCCGTTTGCCGGCGGCCCGGACCGCGACGGAGACGTACCATCCGCCGGTGGTCTGGCCGCCGCCGACGACCTACCGGGACGTGCGGCAGCTTGCCCGGCGCCTGCTGCCCGGCGCCCGCTACCGCCGCCACTTGTACTGGCGCTACTCGCTGATCTGGACCAAACCGGCCTGAGCAGGGGTGCACTCTCGTGTGCCTGCGCGTGCATGCGCCAGACGCCGTGCTCCGCGGCCATCCCAGCAAGGCCTGCTGCCGCTAGGGTGCTACCGGTCCATGGGCAGCAGCCGGTAGGCCGGGAACTTCGGGGTCAGGGGGGGCACCGCCCTGAAATGGCGCTCGTCAAGGGTGAGGATCTCGCTCGTCTGGTACCTCGCTGCCAGGATCATGGTGACGGCATCGGTGAGGCCGATCTTCAGGGCCGCGTACTTGGTGGTCAGGTCACGCCCGGAACTCAGGTCATCCAGGCTGACGTCGGCCAGGTCGTAGGCTCCGCCGGTCAGCTCACCGAGCATCCCGGCCTCGGCCTTGACTCCGGCGCGGTCAAGCACCATGTAGTCAAGCTCGGCGATTACCAGCGGGGAGATCACCGGAGGCTCGTGGGCTTCAGCCAAGATCTCACGTATGGCAGCACGCAGCGGGTGAGACTTGATCATTCCCGCCAGGTAACCGGACGTGTCGATGATCAGCCGCGCCACGTGGCAGCTTCAAGCCCGTCTGCGCCGAAACCGGCGGACAGATGCTCATCAACGTGATCGGCGGCAGCCGGATCGATGTCGAGTTCCGGCGGGTCGGGCCGCGGACGCGCAGGCTCCTCGGCCAGCAGCCGGTCAATCGCGTCCCGGATCAGCTCCGCCTCGCTGCGCCGACGGCGACGCGCCGCAGCAGTCAGCCGCCGCTTGGACTCAGCCGGCAAATACACCGTTGTTCGTACCATACTCATGATGTATATGGTACTTGCATGCAGGAGGTCATGGTGCCGGGGGTCCGCGCGAACTCCCGGTAGCCGACGGACGCGCGGTCAGCCTGCTTCCAGGTCTCCGAGGAGCAGCGGGATCAGGCGTTCTTCCACGACAGCGCGGCCGGAGGACCTCATCTCGGCGGCCGGCCGGGGATCCCACGGTGATTCAGTGGGCCGTCCCTTGAGCGGCTCGGACTCGCCCCCGGCGAGCGCGGCCAGGTAGTCGCCGGGCACTCATCCGCCACGGGACAGCTCCGTGGCGGGCGATGGCCGCGGCCACGCCGCGCGGTCCCGTCCAGCGGGACGCCGCGGCGCACCAGCTGGTGGGTTGCGATGCCCGGCACGGTCGCGTAGAAACCCCACTCCCGCTCGCCGGGCATCACCACATCGAGGCCGAAGGTGGCAGGCAGCCCGAGGCGTTTGGCCCGGGCGTCGTCGTCGACAGCGGCGAACGCCTCGTCGAGCAGCACCAGCCGGGGAGCGTCGGGGTGCGCGGACCGGTAGTGCGCGGACGCGGCGGCGAACACGCGATGCCCTCCGCCCGCACCTCGGCGGCGAAGCCGGTCGCGTCGGTGAGCCGGCGCAGCAGCGGGCCCCGCTAACTGGAGGCGCTCCTCCTGGTTGTTCAGCGTGAACGTGATCCCGGCGCCGGTGAGGGAGGGATCAGCGGCGAAGGCGACGATGCGGTCCACCAGCCAGCCACGGGTGACCTGGGCCTCGGCCCGCTCCAGTGCCGCCAGTGCCAGGCGGGCCAGGACGTAGCGGCGCCGCCCGAACGGGATCTTGGCGGCGGCTCCGCGGCTCGTGTCGGACAGCTCGCCGGTACAGCTCGTGCAGCGGAGCGTCCAGGTGAGCGAACGGCCGGGCAGATGCTGTCTCCATAACAGGACATATGCCACCTCTCGCTGACATTCCGTGCCCCCGCCACGCTGGCCATGCGGGCGGGCGAGGACCCGCACCGCTACGGCCCCGGTCAGCCACGATCGCGTAACGGGCTCCCCGGAAGACATCAAACGGCGGCTCAGGCCAGCGTGGCAGGTATGACGGCGAAGCCTTCGGCGGCTGCGGCGGAACGCAGTGCCTGGTCGAATGCCGCGAAGCTCGCGCATGCCGGATCGGCGGCCCGGGCTGCGCACGCGCTGGCCATCTGGACCGAGTCGTAGGCTCTCAGCCCGTGTACCGCGGCGAGGCGGGCCGCGTCGTCGAGGACCGGTGCGGCAAGCGCGACAGCGATGAACCGGGCATCCTCGCCATCGGCACCGAAGTAATCGGCCTCGAATTCATCCACGAGCACGCGCGCGTCGCCCGCGCTCAGCTCACCCATCCGGTGCTTGCGCCAGATCGCAGCCGGTACCTCGACCCTGGCCAGCTGCGACACGAGCAGCAGCCCGAGCGGGCGGATATGCTCGTGCCCCTGTTCGTCGGCATACAGCTTGACGAGGGCGGAGGAGTCGGCGAAGGCGTTCACCCGCGCCCGCGTGCGACGAGTTCCGACAACGGCGTGCCAGCGCCCGCCGCGCGGCGCGCCCGGCTAACCGCCCCGGAGCCGGGGCGGCGGCGCTGCGGCCCGCGGTCCGCAAGCAGGCCGGCGCGTGCGAGCCGTTCCCGTATCCGCTCGGCCTCGGTGCCTGCAGACTCCGGATCAGTGGCGGCGTCGAGCACGCTGGTGATGAACTCGTTCATGCTCTGGCCGGAGCGGGCGGCGCTTTCGCGGACGCGTTCGGCCAGTTCATCCGGCGCTCGCCAGGTCACCTGCGTCATGCAGTCATGGTAGCAAGCACGAATGCGCATTGCCGCCCATGGCCGGATGTGGCCATCCTCCTGCCATGCCCTGGGCCGTACCCACGCCCTGGAGTTACGTTCCGGTTGGATCGTTTCGCAAATGTCCGTGCCTGGCCGTTTCCTCGCGAGGGAGTCCCGATGTCCAGCAGGGCGCACCGTGAAGGCAGCAGAATCCGCCATGCCGTGGGCCGGTTTCGCCTCCCGCTCACGCTGCTCGCCGCGGGCGCGACGCTGGGCACGTCCATGACGGGCACGGCCATGGCAGGAACGGTCCCTGCCGCGCCGCCGTCCTCCTCCTACGGCGGCGCGGCCTGGCAGCGGTACGTGGAGGGACCGCCGGCGCCGGACGTGCGGCCCGTCCGCGTCGTTTCCGTCTCAGGGGACGTCTCCGGCGCCGCTCACCTGGCCGGCCGCGGCGGCACCGCCACGCTGACCATGCGGCCGGGCGGACAGCCGCCCGTCGTGCTGCTCGACTACGGCAAGGACGTCGGCGGCCTGCCGTACTTCGACGTCACCGCGGCCTCCGGCTCCCCCGGCCTGCACGTCTCCTACAGCGAGGCGGAGCAGTACGCGAACCAGCCGGACGGTGACACCAACCCCACCACGTTCTTCCCGAGGCCGGGCGAGGACCCGCACCGCTACGACGACTACACCGTCACCGGGCCGGGAACGATCCGGGCCACGCTGATCCAGGGCGCCGAGCGCTTCGAGCGGATCACGCTGACCTCCCCCGGTTCGGTCACGCTCAACGCCGTGGGGATCACATTCGGGGCGTACGACGCGACGCCCCGCGACTACCAGGGCTGGTTCGCCTCCAGCGACAGCGAGCTGAACAAGATCTGGTACGCAGGCGCCTACACGACCCAGCTCGACATGGTGCCGGCGAACACCCCGGACGGCGGGCCGCAGCCGGTCATCTTCGACGGCGCCAAGCGGGACCGGCTGATCTGGATCGGCGACATGGCGCAGGACATTCCCACCGTCGAGGACTCACTGGGCAGCAACGGAGCGGCCTACCTGAAGCAGTCGCTGGCGATCTTCGGCGCAACCCAGCAGCCGGACGGCGCGGTGAACGGCTTCGCCACGCCGCTCGGCCACTCGTACTTCTACTCCGCGTCCTACTCGATGTACTTCGTCGCCGACGTGGCCGCCTACTACCTGTACACCGGCGACCTCGCGTTCGCCCGGCAGGAGTGGCCCGCCATCCAGCGCGAGCTGGCGTGGAACGCCGGCAACACCGACCCGGCCACCGGCCTGCTGCTGACGAACAGCAGCGACGGCGCCGACTGGGACTACTACGACGGGGCGAAGACCGGCGCGGTGACCGAGTTCAACGCGCTCTACTACCACGACCTGACGGTGGCCGCGCAGATGGCCGCCGCACTCGGCGAGCACGCCGAGGCCAGCCGGTACGCCCAGCAGGCGGCGGCGCTGCGCGCGGCGATCAACGCCCACCTGTACGACCCGTCGACCGGCGTCTACGACATCAGCACGGTCAAGCGCGGGCCGATCGCCCAGGACGCGAACGTCGCGGCCGTGCTCTACGGCGTGGCACCGCAGGACAGGGTCGCGCGGATCCTGCAGGTTCTCAAGGGGCTGTGGATCCCCCGCGGCTCCGAGCCGTTCTCCGCCAGCGCCGGCTACTCCGGCTGGGTCAGCCCGTACATCAGCGGATTCGACGTGCAGGCCAGGTTCGCCGCCCGCGACGCCACCGACGCCTACACGCTGATGCGCAACGAGTGGGGCCAGATGGTGACGCCGGGACCACAGTACACGGGCGCGTTCTGGGAGAACTTCACCCCGCAGGGCCCGGTGCCGAGCGGCAGCACCAGCCTGGCGCACGGCTGGTCGAGCGGGCCCACGTCCGCGCTCACCGGGTACGTCCTCGGCGTCCGCCCGGCGAGCCCCGGCTACGCCACCTGGACCGTGCAGCCGGAACCGGGAAACCTGCGCTGGGCGGAGGGCCAGGTGCCCACCCCGCACGGCCCGATCTCGGTCCGGTGGACGCGCGCGGCGGGCGGCCGGGCGTTCGCCCTGACCGTCCGCGCGCCACGCGGCACCTCCGGCACGGTGGCCGTGCCCGTCTCCGGGTCCGCGCCGGTCCTCCTCGACGGCCACCCGGTGCGGGCCGGCTCACCGGCTGCGGGCGGCCCGCACCCGGCCGCCAGCCACGCCGCCGAGCGCGACGGCTACCTCTACCTCTATGGCCTCACCGGCTCACACGTCATCATGGTCCGCTAAGGGCCGCCAGCACGCGAGGCCCTGAAATCGGATCATTTCGCCGTCGTGGCCGACCTGCAGCAGCAGAGCCCCGTCCTGAGCCTCCTGCCCCTGGCGGGACGGCCAGCGGCTGAGCGAAACTCTGATAACAGCCCATGTGCCGTTTCACGCCCGTACCGATGGGCCCGGAACCGCCGCCCGATGGAGTAGCCGACGGCGGCCCTGAGCAGGGCCCGGGCATCGGGGACCGCGTCGCCGCGCCAGGTCACGTGCTGGTCGGGGCGGACGAGGACGAAGCCGGCGCCGAAGTGAGCGGCCCAGCCGGGCTCGCGCAGGTCGAGCACGGTGAGCGGTATCCCCAGGTCGGCGGCTGCCCTGACAAGGCTGGCAGCGCCCGCGCCCGTTCGGGAATACCCGGTGACGATCAGCGTGAACTCCGGGCCGAGGTGGTCGTACAGGGAGTCGCCCGGGCCGAGCCACCGGTGCGGGAGCCGGGCGCCGGGTGCGGCGCCCGGCCGGCCCTCGTCCGGCCCCGCCGCCGTGGTGCCGGCGGGGTCCGCGACGGTGAGCGGGGAGTCCCGGACGGTGAGCGGGGAATCCCGGTAGGAGTAGCCGAGCACGAGGCCGAGGCTGTGGAACTCGCTGTCCTTGGACCGCTGGATGGCGGCCCGCGCCGGCGGGAGCGCGGCTGTGAACTCCTCGTCGGTGCCGAGCAGCCTGGGGTCAGCGAGTTCGGGGGCGAGCGTGGCCATGTTACGGGCGGCTTCGGCGATCGTCTCGGCGGCGACCGGGCGCCGTTCGGCCTCGTAGCTGCCGAGCAGCGCGGGCGGCGCCCAGCCGCCGAGAACGGCGGCGATCTTCCAGCCGATGTTGACCGCGTCCCCGATGCCGGTGTTGAAGCCGTGCCCGCCCCAGGGCGGGTTCTGGTGGGCCGCGTCCCCGGCGATGAACATGCGCCCGCGGCCGTAGCTGCTGGCCAGTTGCATGCGCGCGGTCCACGCGTCGGTGGCGATGATCTCCACGGGCAGCCGCGCGCCGGTCATCGCCCGGACGATCCCCCCGGGATCGGCCTCGCCGGCCTCCCGCTCCACGCCGTTGGCGATGCACCACCAGGTGGCGTCCAGGTCCAGCCGGCCGACCACGCCGGGCTGCCGCGGGTTGAGCACCCAGTAGTGCACCGCCGGGCCGTGCGGCACGCGCTCCGCCAGCCCCGGCACGCGGAAGGTGATGTTCATGTTGGGCCTGCCGTCGTCGCGTCCCTCATAGCGGGCGCCTATCGCGTCGCGCACGACGCTGCGGGCTCCCTCGCACCCGATGAGGTAGGCGGCACGGACTGCCGCGATCCGCCCGTCCGCGCTCTGGGCGGTCACCTGCACGCCGGCATCGTCCTGCCGGGCGGCCGTGACCCGCCAGCCGGTGACGAGCGAGACGGATGGCGAGCTGCGGGCGGCCTCACGGAGGATCTGCTCGACGAGCGGCTGCGGCGCCTGCTGCCCCGGCTCCGCCACGAGATGGTCACCGGCCAGGTGCATGCCGAAGCAGTCGTGGAAGCGGGTGACCTCCCGGCCGGTCACCGTCGTGCAGAACACGGCGTCCGTGGACCAGGTCACCGGCAGCGGCGCCCGCTCCCTGAGCAGCTTCGCCAGGCCCCAGCGCCGGAAGTGCTCCATGGTGCGGGCCGACACCGTCTTCGCGCGGGGACGGAGCCAGGAGACCTCCCCGCGCGGCTCGATCACGGCGCACTCCACGCCGTGCATGCCGAGCTCGGCGGCGGCCGCAAGGCCGGCCGGGCCGCCGCCCGCGATCAGCACGGGGATCTCGGCGGGCGGCCCGGCAGCGGCGGCAGCGGCATGGACGTTCATGGAGGCAATCGTCACCATAATGCCAGGCACCGTCACGCGCGCAGCGCGCGATCCTGCGCGGATGCCCGCGGATACCGCCCAGGAACGGCCCCGGGCCGGCAGAATGGCCGCCATGGACAGCTACCTGATCACCGCCGACGGCACCGAGCACGAAGCCAGCGCGGCCAACATCAGGCGCCTGCTCGGCTCGTCGGCGCGCTTCTGGCTGGACCTGAGCAACCCGGACCAGCAGGCCCGCGAGACGCTGCTGAAGGATACGTTCGGCTTCCATCCGCTGGCCATCGAGGACGCCGAGCACTTCGGGCAGCGGCCCAAGCTCGACCGCTATGACGACTTCACGCTGATCGTGATCTACGGGGCGACCGACCCCGGGCGGCTCGTCGAGGTGCACTGCTTTTACACCGAGAACTACCTGGTCACCGTCCACCGGGGCACATGCCCGGAACTGGGCAGCCTCGTCAGCCGGCTGCGGCAGCGCGCCGGCTGGCGGCCCGACCCCGTCATGGCGCTCTACCGGGTGGCGGATGCGCTGATCGACGGGTACTTCCCGGTTCTGGCCAGGCTGGATGACCAGATCGACGAGCTGGAGGACGAAATCCTGCAGCGGCCGACCGATCAGCAGCTCGGGCGGCTGTTCGACATGAAGCGGTCGCTCATCGCGCTGCGCAAGGTCGTCACCCCGCAGCGGGATATGTTCGCGTCGCTGCTGAGCGGCCCGGAGGCGCTGCCTGGCATGACGCCGGACGCCGAGCGGTACTTCCGCGATCTCTACGATCACCTCATCCGGATCAGCGACCTGGTGGACAACTACCGGGACCTGATGAGCGGCGTGCTGGACACCCACCTGTCC
>Ga0070737_10003896_pt1 | contig 15486 bp, 17 predicted proteins | sample Coa_R1_10_FD_66438 | JGI IMG/M metagenome (GOLD analysis project Ga0070737, IMG submission 66438) | Surface soil microbial communities from Centralia Pennsylvania, which are recovering from an underground coalmine fire - Coalmine... | ecosystem: Environmental > Terrestrial > Soil > Unclassified...
TGGGCTTCGAGCCAGGCCCGGTACTCGGCGAAATCCGGGCCGACGCTGCCGACCAGCAGCGGCCGCAGCCCGAGGCAGCCCAGGCCGAACGCGATGTTCCCGGCCACGCCGCCGCGCCTGATTTCCAGGTCGCCCACGAGGAAGGACAGGGAAACCTTATCCAGCTTCTCCGCGATCAGCGTGTCGGTGAACTTGCCGGAGAACATCATCAGGTGGTCGGTAGCGATCGACCCGGTGACGGCTATTCGCATTGTGGGGTTTTCCGCGCGGGCGCGTCAGTGGAAGGAGTCGCCGCAGGCGCAGGAGCCCGTCGCGTTCGGGTTGTCGATCGTGAAGCCCTGCTTCTCGATCGTGTCGACGAAGTCGATCGTCGCACCCGTCAGGTACGGCGCGCTCATCTTGTCGGTGACTACCTCGACGCCGCCGAACTCCGCAACGATGTCGCCGTCGAACGAACGCTCGTCGAAGTAGAGCTGGTAGCGCAGCCCGGAGCACCCGCCCGGCTGCACGGCCACGCGCAGCCTCAGGTCATCCCGGCCCTCCTGGCTGAGCAGCGCGGCCACCTTGGCGGCGGCGGCCTCAGTGAGGACGACTCCGTGCTGCGTCACTTCGTCCTGAACGGTCATCTGTGACTAGCTCCCGTCTAAGTCTGACGCCGCCGGCGCGGCATCACCGTACAACACAACCATATGCCGGACCCGGTCATTCCTGCCACGCGGCCGGTTGCAAGCCCGCTTACAAGCCTGGCGCGCCCCACACGGGGAACCACTTGGTCAGGTCCTGCTCGATCTTCAGGTCCTCGCCGAGCGCGCCCCTGACCTGCAACTCCAGCGCGTTGTCCCGGCGTTCCCCGGACAGCGGGGCGAACGGGTAGAACGTGCCCCGCTTGTACAGGTAGACCAGCGCCAGACGGCGTTCGGCCTGGTCGCGGAAGGCGACCAGGGTACACAGCAGCTGCGGGCCGAACCCGTTGTCGACCAGCGCGCTGTTCACCGCGTGCAGGTCGGTGACCAGCGCGTCCAGCTCGTCCGACATGTGCGAGCTGACCAGCCAGGTGAAGCCGTAGCTGTCCTTGGTCACCTCGACCGGAAGACCGCCGCCCGGCTTGCCGGAGTCCATGTCGAGCAGTTCGCGCACCTCGGCCTGGACGTCGCTGAACGTCTTGCCCTCGACCGCGCGGAAGCAGACCGACCCCGACCCCGTGGGCGCGAAGCCCGTTGCCGCCTGCAGCGTGATCGCCGCAGACGGCAGGGCGAACAAGTCGTCCAGCTTCGGCTGGACCGGCTTGGTCCGGCCGAACAGCGTGTCCAGGAAGCCCATCAGCGGGGGCTCGCCTGGCCGAGCTGACGCTGGATCTTCGCGAGCTGCTCAAGCCGCTTCTCCAGGCTCGGGTGCGTGGAGAAGAGCGTGGACAGGCTCGGCCCGTTGCCGTTCAGCCGCATCGCGGGGGCGAAGTAGAAGGCGTTCAGCGGCTCGGCGGCGCGCAGGTCCTGGGTCGGGATCCGCGACATCGCGCCGCTGACCTTCTGCAGGGCACTCGCCAGCGCGCTCGGCTGGCCGGTGAGCAGCGCGCCGCTGCGGTCCGCCGCCAGCTCGCGGTACCGGGACAGCAGCCGGATCAGCAGGAAGCTGATCGCGTACACGACCGCGGACACCACCATGATCACCAAGATGACGGGGAAGGCGTTCTGGTCGTTGTTCCGGCGGCCGCCGCCGAACAGCTCCGAGTAGAACGCGAACCGCACCAGCAGGCCGGCGACGATCGCGAGCAGGCTCGCGACGGTCATGACCTGGACATCCTTGTGCGCCACGTGGCTTAGCTCGTGCGCGAGCACGCCCTCCAGCTCGTCGCGGTCCAGCCTGCGGAGCAGGCCCTCGGTCACCACCAGCACCGAGTTCTTGCTGTTGCGGCCGGTCGCGAAGGCGTTCGGCATGTCGGTGGGGGCGATCGCCACCCGCGGCTTGTCCATGTCCGCGAGCGCGCACAGCCGGTCGACAACGCCGTGCAGCTGCGGCGCCTGCTGCGGGCTGACCTCGATGGCGCCCGCGGCGGCCAGGGCGATCTTGTCGGAGTAGAACAGCGAGAGGATCGCACTGCCGCCGCCGAAGATGAGCGCTACGAGCACGATCGCCGCGCCCGACGCGTGCACCGCGGTCATGATGCCGATAATCAGCGCGACGAACGCGACGAACACCAGCCCGAGCAGGAACATCGTCGCGGTCATCCGCACGGTCAGTCCCCGGTCAGGCGCATACCTGGTACGCGCCGCCATAAGGCACCTCCGATCACGTCAGGCTCCGCGTCCTTGTGCCGCGTCCGCCTGGCCCTAAGGGAAATCTACCTGTAGAACGCTCGGCGCGGGCTGAAGCGTTCCGGCCGGTTAGCTGAACATGCGAACGGCGTTCGGCCTCTGGCGAATCCGCCCGGACGACCCGGCGGGCCCCGCCTACGGCGGGCCGTCCTACGGCAGGGCGTCCTACGGCAGGCCGACCGAATCGCCGGGGATCTTCCCGTCGGCGAGCAGCCGGCGCACCTCGGCGATGGTGGCGTCCGAGAACGGCAGGATGAACTCCGCCGTCGCGAACTCCTCGTCCGGCACCCGGGTCCCGGATTCCCGCACCAGGCGCACCGAGGCGTCGAGGGCGGTCTTGAACCCCGCCTCGTCGCCCGTCTCGACCGCCTTGTCCAGCGCGCTGTCCAGCGCGGTGAGCTTCGCGGCCACGTCGTCGCCGACCCGGAACTGGCCCTCGCCCAGGATCCGTACGATCACGACCCGTCACCTGCCTGAGGTCGCTCGGCCTGCGCGCCGGCGGAACCGGCGGAACCGGCGGAATCGGCCGCGCCGGCGTCCCCGTTGGCCTCGATCTGCCGCGGCGCGCCGGCGGCCAGCTCGCCCTTCATCCGGGCCAGCTCGGACTCGATCTCGTTGCCGGCGCCCATCCGGTCCAGCTCTGCCTGGATGGCGTCCTGCGTCCCGCCCACGTGGTCCTCGAGCGCGCCCGAGGCAAGCAGCTCGTCGATCGCGCCGGCCCGCGCCTGCATCTGCGCCGTCTTGTCCTCGGCGCGCTGGATCGCAAGGCCGACGTCGCCCATTTCCTCGGAGATGCCGGAAAAGGCCTCGTTGATGCGCGTCTGCGCCTCGGCGGCGGTGTACGTCGCCTTGATGGTCTCCTTCTTGGTGCGGAAGGCATCCACCTTGGCCTGTAGCCGCTGCGAGGCAAGCGTCAGCTTCTCTTCCTGCTCTTGCAGCGACGCGTACTGGCCTTGCAGGTCATCGAGCTGCGATTGCAGGCTGACCTTGCTCTGCAGCGCCGCCCGCGCCAGGTCTTCGCGGCCCTTCGCCAGCGCGTCGCGCGCCTGGTTCTCGCGGCGGGTGACCTCTTTCTGCAGCGAGTTCATCTGCAGCTCGACCCGCTTGCGCGACGTGGCGACGTCCGCGACCCCGCGCCGGACCCGGGTCAGCATCTCCACCTGCTGCTGGTACGAATAGTCCAGGGTCTCGCGAGGGTCTTCCATCCGGTCCAGCGCCTTGTTGGCCTTGGCCCGGAATATCAGCGAGACTCGCTTCATCACGCTCATAGACGCGGCCGTCCCCTTCATTGAGCTAAGCGCCGCCCCGGGCGGCACGGCGCCGCCAGGCGGCAGCCGATTGCCGCCTGCTAATCGAAATCAACCCTACGCGCTGGCGCGCGTGGTAGCCACTTCCGCGCCCGGTCCTCGGGCACCCTTGGGAAGGATTTAAGCTATGCGCGTGTTCCGACGCAACAGCGCCGGGGCTGCCGAAGGCAAGGCCGCAGATTCCGAGGCCGCGCAGAGCCAAGGAGCCCCGGCCAAGAGCAAGCCGCCGGCGCAGGCGGGCAAGGGGCGGCCGACGCCCAAGCGCAGCGAGGCCGAGCGCAACAGGTACCGGTCGATCACCGGGGCGGCCACGAGCGGCCGCGGTCCGGCTTCCGCCGGCTCCGCCGGGCGCAAGCTCACCCCGGAGGAGAAGGCCAGGGCGCGGGCCGAGCGCGAGCGGCGGATGACCGCGATGCGCAGGGGTGAGGAGTGGGCGCTCGGCCCGCGTGACCGCGGCCCGGTCCGCAAGCTCGCCAGGGACTACGTGGACGCCCACCGGCGGCCCAGCGAGTACTACATGTACGTGCTGCTGATCCTGCTCGTGGCGCTGCTGTCGCGCAACGCCACGCTGAACACGTACGTCTCGCCGCTGGTGCTCGTGCTCATCGTGGTCGTCGCCGTGGACGCTTTCCTGATCCGGCGCGCGCTGCGCAAGCTGGCCGCCGAACGGTGCCCCGGCGAGTCCACTCGCGGCATGACCACCTACGCGGTGATGCGCGCATTGCAGATCCGCCGGTTCCGGATGCCCGCGCCCCGGCTCAAGCCGGGCGACAAGGTCTAGGCGCTGGCCGTGGTCTAGGCGCTGGCCGGGCGGGGCGGCCGCGCTGGCCCGATAGGCCCGGCAGGCCAGGCAGGTCCGATAGGTTCATGCCCATGGAATACCGTCATCTTGGCAGCAGCGGCCTGAAGGTCAGCGAGATCGCGTACGGCAACTGGATCACTCACGGCTCCCAGATCGAGGAAGAAGCGGCACGGGCATGCGTGCGCGCGGCCCTGGAGGAGGGCATCTCCACCTTCGACACCGCCGACGTTTACGCCGGCGGGCGGGCCGAGGAGGTGCTCGGCCGCGCCCTCGCGGGCGTGCGCCGCGAGTCCGTGGAGATCTGCACCAAGGTGTACTGGCCCCTCGGCGACGGCCCGAACAACAGCGGCCTGTCCCGCAAGCACATCACCGAGTCGCTGCACAGCTCACTGCGCCGCCTCGGCACCGACTACGTGGACCTGTATCAGGCGCACCGGTACGACTACGAGACTCCGCTCGAGGAGACGCTGCGCGCGTTCGACGACCTCGTCCGCGCCGGGAAGGTCCTCTACGTCGGCGTGTCGGAGTGGCGGGCGGAGGAGATCGCCGCCGCGCTGCGGATCGCCGGCCAGCTGGGCCTGGACCGGATCGTGTCCAACCAGCCGCAGTACAACATGCTGTGGCGGGTGATCGAGCCCGAGGTGATCCCGCTGTGCCAGAAGGAGGGCATCGGGCAGATCGTGTTCTCGCCCATCGCGCAAGGCGTGCTCACCGGCAAGTACGCGCCGGGCGCGCAGCCGCCCGCGGGCTCCCGTGCCACCGACCAGGCCGGCGGTGCCGGGTTCATCAGCCGCTGGATGAACGATCGGGTGCTTTCCGCCGTGGCCGGCCTGCCCGCGCTGGCCGCTGAGGCGGGGCTCACCCCCGCGCAGCTCGCGGTCGCCTGGGTGCTGCAGAACCCGAACGTGTCGGCGGCCATCATCGGGGCCAGCCGTCCCGAGCAGGTCCGCGAGAACGCCGCCGCGGCCGGCAAGAAGCTCGACGACGACCTGATGCGTAAGGTCGACGAGATCCTCGGCGACGTCGTGACCCGCGATCCCAGCCGTACCGCCAGCCCCGCGAAGCGCCCCTGAAACGGCAGCGCCGGTGCCGTTTCATGATCCGGAAAGATTTTTACCGTATACGGTAAAAATCTTTCACGGTGAAAGATTTTTCGGTTCGGGCGTGGCCGGGGCAGGGCATGAGCCGCCGGGACGTATGCCACTGTGACCCTTGGGGCTTGCCTGCGGGCGGGGCTTGCCCTGGGGGGCGCGGGCGACCGCGGCCGGGCGGTCAGGTTCCGGCACGCGGTGGGGTTCCCGGCCGCGGTCAGGTTCCGGCACGCGGTCAGATTCCCGGCACGCGGTCAGGTCTCCGGGTGCAGGCTCATCGGGCCGTATTCCTTGCGGCCGTCGTCCAGCAGGGTCACCTGATCCACGCCCGCCCCGAGCAGCGCGCGCCAGTTCTCGCCCAGCCAGCTCTCCGCGTCCCCCTGGCTGGCGAAGATCGCCTCTTGCAGCCCCGCGCCGCTCACGACCGAGCCGTCCGCCTTCTCGTACCGCCAGGTCCAGGGCATCCCGCCGCGCCTTCCTCTCGCTCTGTCCTCTCCATCCGGCTCCGCCCGGTGATGGAGCGTTCGGTCATGCGAGAGTAGCACTGGGATTCAGGTTGAGCCGCCTGACCCGGCACGCCCCTCCACGCGTCGGCTCAGGCGGTCAAGCACAGAACAGGATCGCCCAAACCGCCTTGCCGCGGCCGGCCACCGGGCTCCAGCCCCATACATCGCTCAGGGCATCCACCATTTGCAGGCCGCGGCCTGCCTCTTCGATCCCGGCCGGCATCTTGAGCACCGGCGCCACGTCGCTGGGGTCGAGCACCGCGCATATCACCTCGCCGGGGCGGCGCAGCAGCCGCAGGCCCAGGTTGTCGGCCCCTTGCCTGTGGCCGGGAACCGTGGCCGCGGCATGCGTGACCGCGTTCGCGACGAACTCCCCCACGATGGTCTCCGCGTCCTCGGCCAGCGACCACAAGCCCCAATCGCGCAGCGTGTTCCGCGTCAGGCGGCGCGCCGCGCGCCCGGCCTGCGGCCCGCGGCTGAGCGGGCAGCCCACTGCCGACGGCGAGTCCCACCAGTCGGCTGGCATCCGCACCACCCGCGGGCGCCCGGCCCCGCAGTCCATCCGTGCGGACAGGTCCAGCGGCTTGCGGGCCGACGGAGCGACCCTGGTCCGGGTGGGCAACTGTGCCAGTTGGTTCAAGCTCATCGTGACCCCGAGGAGCGTCCTGCGTCATCCGGGTGATTGACGCACGACACATACTGCCCGAAGTAACCATGCAGATGCAAGGCCAAATGCACGTTCATTCGTAACGTGCAGCTAACGGCGCGACCGCGCGCCCCGCATTTGTGCCGTCACCACGAACACCACGACGGCGATTGATACCCACAGCCCATATCGTGAGATCGCCTGTGCTACCACGACGGCGTGGCGGCCGAGTGAGTAGCCGAGGCCGGCCAGCACGCCCGCCCACGCCAGCTCGGAGACCAGGTCGAGAACGAGGAAGGTGGCCGCGCTCATGCCGGCCCATCCCGCCATCGCGTACACGACCGGGGCCGGCAGCGGCAGGAACGGCGCGGCGACGACCGCGGGCCAGGTGAACCTGCGGCCCCAGCGGTGCGCCCGCGCGATGAACTTCGAGCCGTGCTTGCGCCGCCCGGACAGCAGCAGGATGATCCGCTCGCCCCACAGCCTGCCCGCCCACCAGTAGAGCAGGTCGAACTTCATCAGCCCGAAGATCGCGGCCAGCAGCACCACGGGCAGCGAGCCCTGGCCCACCCGGGCGAACGCGGCGCCGGACACGATCGCCTCGGTGGACCCGTTGAGCGCCTCGAGCACGACCGGGTGCGTGCCGACCAGGCTGGCGCGGAACGGGAGCAGGGCCAGGTAGTACAGGCCGCTGAGCGTGATGCCCGCCCAGCACACGATGTCCGCGCGCCGCGGCTTGCCGGACCAGGGCAGGCGCGGGTCGTCCCACGGGCTGGCGGCCGCCCGAGCGCTCTCCGGAGCCGGCATGCCCTTCGCGGCGGCCGCCGCCTCTTCCGTCACGGCGTCACGCTATACGCGTGCGCCGGGGTATACAACCACGCCGCCCGGCGGCCGCCGGGCGGCGGCCGCCGGGCGACGGGCGACGGGCGACGGGCGACGGGCGACGGAGTGTACAACCACGCCGGGCGGCGGCCGCCGGGAACGCAGGGGCGCCGGGGCCTAGCGCTTCTCGATCTCGAGGTAGTCCCGCTCGGACGGCCCGGTGTAGACCTGGCGCGGCCGGGCGATCTTGGTGGCCGGATCCTTGATCATCTCCCGGTAGTGCGCGATCCAGCCGGGCAGCCGGCCCAGCGCGAACAGCACGGTGAACATCCGGGTCGGGAAGCCCATCGCCCGGTAGATCAGCCCGGTGTAGAAGTCGACGTTCGGGTAGAGCTTGCGGCTGATGAAGTAGTCGTCGCTCAGTGCCCGCTCCTCAAGCTGCTTGGCGAGGTCCAGGAGGTGGTCGTTGCTGCCGAGCTTGTCCAGGATCTGGTCGGCGGTGGCCTTGATGATCTTGGCGCGCGGGTCGTAGTTCTTGTAGACCCGGTGGCCGAAGCCCATCAGCTTGACGCCGGCTTCCTTGTTCTTCACCCGGTTGACGAACTGGTCCACGTTGCCGCCGCTGTCCCTGATGGACTCCAGCATCTCCAGGACCGCCGCGTTGGCGCCGCCGTGCAGCGGGCCGAACAGGGCATTGATGCCGGCCGAGATCGAGGCGAACAGGTTGGCCTCGCTGCTGCCGACCACGCGGACCGTGGAGGTGGAGCAGTTCTGCTCGTGGTCGGCGTGCAGGAGGAACAGCAGGTCGAGCGCCTTGGTGACCACCGGGTCGGGCTCGTACGGCTCGGTCGGCAGCCCGAAGGTCATCCGCAGGAAGTTCTCCACCAGGCCCAGGGAGTTGTCCGGGTACAGGTACGGCTGGCCGACCGACTTCTTGTAGGCGTACGCCGCCAGCGTCGGCACCTTGGCGAGCAGGCGGATGGTGGACAACTCGACGTTCGGCTCGTCGAAGGGGTTCAGGCTGTCCTGGTAGAAGGTGGACAGCGCGGAGACCGCGGAAGACAGCACGGGCATCGGGTGCGCGTCGGGGGGGAACCCGTCGAAGAACCGCTTCAGGTCCTCGTGCAGCAGGGTGTGCTTGGTGATCTGCCCGGTGAACTGGGCTAGCTGCGCCTCCGTGGGCAGATGGCCGTAGATCAGCAGGTAGCTGACCTCCATGAAGTTGGATTTCTCGGCCAGCTGTTCAATCGGGTAACCGCGGTAGCGCAGCACGCCGGCGTCGCCGTCGATATAGGTGATCTCGGAGGAGCAGGCGGCGGTGTTGACGAACCCGGGGTCGAGCGTCACCATCCCGGTCGCCGACAGCAGCTTCGTCACTTCGATTCCCGCGGCTCCCTCTGTGGCGGGCCGGACCGGGAGGTCGAGCTCGCCGTCGCCGTAGCGCAGCGCGACCGGGCTATGAGCGGACAGTGCTTCGGACATTCACGTCCCTTTCACGCTTTACGGGACGCGCGCTGTGGGAGAACGGCCGGGATCGCCGACCGCGGCACCGTCCCGTGAGGGTCCTGGAGTCTCATTCCGTACGCTAGTCCGCGTCGCGCGCTAGGGGTACACCGAAGATATGGGACAACGATCACAGTCCGGGCGGCGCTCGCGGCCGGGCTTACGATGCGGGCATGCGGTTCGCGATCTCGATCCCCCAGTTCTACGCCGACGGCGAGTTCTCGCCTTCGGCGTTCCGCGACTACTTCGCCCGCGCCGAGTCCCTCGGCTGCTACGAAAGCGCGTGGGCCCTGGAAGGCACCCTCGGCGCCGGCCCGCAGCTGTCGCCCCTGGAGGCGATGACCTACGCCGCGGCGTGCACGTCCACGCTGCGGCTGGGCTGCTCGGTGTTCGTGACCACGCTGCACAGCCCGGTGCACCTGGCCAAGAGCCTCGCCACGCTGGATCAGCTGAGCGGCGGCCGTCTCGAGATCGGGGTGGGCAGCGGCGGACCGCGGCGGCCGTTCGGCGCGTTCGGCGTGGACGGTTCGCGGTACCTGGCCCGGTTCACCGAGGGCATGGCGCTGATGAAGGCGCTGTGGACCCAGCAGCGAGTGACGTTCGACGGCGAGTTCTGGCAGCTCAAGAACGCGGCGATGGAGCCGAAGCCGGCCCAGAAGCCGCATCCGCGGCTGTGGTTCGGCGGGGCGGGCGCGCCCGCCCTGCGGCGGGCGGTGCGGCTGGGCGACGGGTTCTTCGGCGCCGGGTCGACGTCTACCGCCGCCTTCGCCGGCCAGGTCCAGGTCGTGCGGGAGGCGCTCGCCGCTGCCGGGCGGCCCGCCGCCGGCTTCCCCATCGCCAAGCGGGTCTACATCGGCATCGACCCCGACGGCTCCCGGGCGCGGGCCCGCGTCAACGCCGGGCTGGAGAGCATCTACGGGCAGCGGGTGCCGGCCATCGAGGAGGCGGCGGTCGCGGGCCCGGTGCCCGAGTGCGTGTCCGCGGTGCACGCGGTGGCGGCGGCCGGGGCGGAACTGATCCTGTTCACGCCGCTGTACGACGTGGCCGGGCACATGGAGCAGATCGCCGCCGAGATCATCCCGCGGCTCGGGCAAGCGGCCGGGGGAAGGCCCGGTGCCGGGTAGGGCCCCAGAGCCGGATGAGCCCCCGGGAAGAGCCGGGGGCTCACATCCCCATCGGGTGCCAGACCGTCTTGGTCTCCAGGAAGCCGAACATCCGCTCAAGCCCCGGTTCGGCCGTCCAGTCGGCCGTGGGCAGCCGCACCACCCGCTTGAGGTTGTCGGCGGCGGCCACCGCCAGGTCGTCGGCGAGCGCGCCGGGCGCGCCGGCCAGGTCGATCGCGTTCACGTCCATGTGCGAGGCCAGCCACGGGGCGACCTCGGCCACCCGGCCGGTGAGCATGTTGACCACTCCCCCGGGCACGTCGGAAGTGGCGAGCACCTCAGCCAGCGTGACCGCCGGGAGCGGGTAGCGCTCCGAAGCGAGCACGACCGCGGTGTTGCCGCTCACGATCGCCGGCGCGATCACCGACACCAGCCCCAGCAGCGCCGAGTCCTGCGGCGCCAGCACGGCCACCACGCCGGCCGGCTCGGGGACCGAGAAGTTGAAGTACGGGCCGGCCACCGGGTTGGCGCCCCCGCGCACCTGGGCGATCTTGTCCGACCAGCCGGCGTACCACACCCAGCGGTCCACCGCCGCGTCCACTTCCGCGAATGCCGCCGCCGGCGACCGCCCGGTGGCCAGGCGCACCTCGTCGGCGAACTGGGCCCGCCGGCCTTCGAGAACCTCGGCGACCCGGTACAGCACCTGGCCGCGGTTGTACGCGGTGGCGCCGGACCAGCCGGGGAACGCCTTCCGGGCGGCGGCCACCGCGTCACGGGCGTCCTTGCGGGAGGCGAGCGCCGCGTTGGCGAGGAAACCGCCGCCGGAGCCGCGCACCGTAAAGGACCGCCCGCTCTCCGAGCGCGGGAAGGCCCCGCCGATGTAGAGCTTGTAGGTCTTGCGCACGGCGATGCGCCCCGCTTCGGCCGCCACCGACACCTCCGAAGCCTCAGACATCGCCGCCCCCGGGGACGTCCAGGTAGGCCTCCAGGCCGTGCCTGCCGCCTTCCCGGCCGAAGCCGGACTCCTTGTAGCCGCCGAACGGCGACGCGGGATCGAACCGGTTGAACGTGTTCGCCCAGACCACCCCGGCCCGCAGCCGGGACGCCATCCACAAGATCAGCGACCCCTTCTCCGTCCATACCCCGGCCGACAGCCCGTACGGGGTGTTGTTGGCCTTCTCGACCGCCTCGGCCGGGGTGCGGAACGTCAGCACGGAGAGCACCGGGCCGAAGATCTCTTCCCGGGCGATCCGGTGCGCCTGCGACACGCCGGTGAACACCGTCGGGGGGAACCAGAACCCGCGGTCCGGCAGCGGGCAGGGCGCCGACCACCGCTCCGCTCCCTCGGCCTCGCCGGACGAAGCGAGCTCGGCGATCTTCTCCAGCTGGGCGCGGGAGTTGATCGCCCCGATGTCGGTGTTCTTGTCCATGGGGTCCCCGAGGCGCAGGGCGGCCATCCGGCGCTTCAGCGCGCCGAGCACCTCCTCGGCGACGGATTCCTGCACGAGCAGCCGCGACCCGGCGCAGCACACATGGCCGGCGTTGAAGAAGATCCCGTTGACGATCCCCTCGACGGCCTGGTCGGCCGGCGCGTCGTCGAAGACGACGTTGGCCGCCTTCCCGCCGAGTTCGAGCGTCAGCCGCTTGCCGGAGACCGCGCAGGCGCGGGCGATCTCCTTGCCCACCGCGGTCGATCCGGTGAACGCCACCTTGTCGACCCCCGGATGCGCCACGACGGCCTGCCCGGTGGTGCCGTCACCGGTCACGATGTTGACCACGCCAGGCGGCAGGTCGGCCTGCTGGCAGATCTCGGCGAACAGCAGCGCGGTCAGCGGCGTGGTCTCGGCCGGCTTCAAGACCACGGTGTTCCCGCAGGCCAGGGCGGGCGCCACCTTCCAGGCCAGCATGAGCAGCGGGAAGTTCCACGGGATCACCTGGCCGACCACGCCGAGCGGCCGCGGCGACGGCCCGAACCCAGCGTAGGACAGCTTGTCGGCCCAGCCCGCGTGGTAGAAGAAGTGCGCGGCGGACAGCGGGACGTCGGTGTCCCGCGACTCGCGGATCGGCTTGCCGTTGTCCATCGTCTCGAGCACGGCCAGCTCGCGGGCCCGCTCCTGGATCAAGCGCGCGATCCGGAACAGGTACTTGCCCCGCTCCCGCCCCGGCATCACCGACCAGACCCGCTCGTACGCCTGCCGGGCGGCGGCCACCGCCCGGTCCACGTCCTCCGGCCCGGCGTGCGTCACCTCGGCGAGGACCTCCTCGGTGGCCGGCGAGATCGTCTTGAAGACCGAGCTCCCGGCGGTGAACTCACCGCCGATGAACAGCCCGTAGGAATCGCGCAGCGTCACGATCGAGCGCGCCTCAGGCGCGGGGGCGTACTCAAAACGCATAACTCAACCTTCAGTCCACCGTCATGTAATCGGGACCGGAATACCGCCCGGTCTCCATCCGTACCCGCTGCATGAGCAGGTCGTTCAGCAGGCTGGAGGCGCCGATCCGGAAGAACCGCGGGTCCAGCCATGCCTGCCCCGCGGTCTCGTTCACAAGCACCAGGTACCGGATAGCGTCCTTGGCGGTCCGGATGCCCCCGGCCGCCTTCACCCCGACGCGCCGGCCGCTGAACGCGAGGAAGTCCCGCACCGCTTCGAGCATGACCAGCGTGACCGGCAGCGTAGCAGCGGGCGCCACCTTACCAGTGGATGTCTTGATGAAGTCCGCCCCCGCCAGCATCGCCAGCCACGAGGCGCGCCGCACGTTGTCCAGCGTGCCGAGCTCGCCGGTTTCCAGGATCACCTTCAGGTGCGCGCCGGAGCAGGCGCCGCGCACCGCCGTGATCTCGTCGAACGCCTCCTGGTAGCGCCCGGACAGGAACGCGCCCCTGTCGATGACCATGTCGACCTCGTCGGCGCCGGCCGCGACCGCCGACTTGACGTCCGCCAGCTTCACGTCGAGCGCGGCCCGCCCGGAGGGGAACGCGGTCGCCACGCTGGCGACGTGGATCCCGGTCCCGGCGAGCGCCGCGGCCGCCACCGGCACCAGGTCCGGGTACACGCAGACCGCGGCCACCGGCGGGGCGCCGAAGCCCGGCCGCCGCGCCTTGGCGGCCAGCGCCCGGACCTTGCCCGGCGTGTCCTGCCCCTCGAGCGTGGTGAGGTCGATCATGGAGATCGCCAGGTCGATCGCCGCTCGCTTGCTGTCCGCCTTGACCGACCGGCTGGCCAGCGCGTCCGCCCGCGCCCGCGCGCCGACCTCGTCGACGCCCGGCAGCCCGCGCAGGAACCGCCGGAGCGACTGCCCGCTGTCGCACATCCGACCATTGTCGCTCACCATGGCGATTCCCCACACGCCCCTATCCGGTCGCCGCCGCCTCGATTGCCCGCCCGAACGCCAGCACGGTCTCCTCATTGGCCCCGATCACCTGGAGCGACGCGATCGCGCCGCCATCGGCGGGCACCGGGAGCGCGAGCGCGGCCAGCCCGGCCAGGCTGGCCGGCGCGGTCAGCGTGGTGAGCGCGAACGCGCGTTCCCCCAGCAGCGGCGGCTGCCCGGTCAGCGTCGGGAGCACCAGGACCGGGAAGTCCGCGAGCAGGGAGCCGAACGTCGCCCGCACCTGCTCCCGGATCCGCTCCGCCGCCGCGCGGTCCGCGCGGGTGAGCCTGGCGCCGCGCTCAAGGTTCCGCCGGACGTGCGGGCTGAGCTGATGCAGGTACGGCATGAGGTAGGCGTTCGTCCGGAACCCCTCGGCGTCGACGATCACCCTGAAGGCGTCGATGGCGGTGCGGAAGTCCAGGCACGCGACCTCGGTCACGGCGATGCCAGCGGCCGCGAGCGCGCGGTCCACGGCGGTGTCCACCACCGGGTCCACGCCACCCTCCACCCCGGTCACCGTGATCCGGCCCGCCGTGGGGTCTGGCAGCGGCGGGACGGTGAAGCCCGGCTCGATCAGCCGCATCCCGAGTTCGGCCGCCGCCACGTCCGGCCCCATCGGGCCGACGGTGTCCAGCGACGGCGCCAGCGGGTAGACGCCCTTGGTGGAGACCCGGCCGAATGTCGTCTTGAGCCCCACTACGCCGCAGCATGCGGCCGGTATCCGGATAGAGCCGCCCGTGTCCGTTCCGAATGAAACGTCTGCTTCGCCCGTCGCCACGGCCACCGCTGACCCGCTCGAGGATCCGCCCGGCAGGCGGCGCGGGTCTTTCGGGTTCACCGGCGTGCCGGACCAGTGGTTCACCCCGCTCGCCGACCAGCACAGCTCGGTGAGGCTGGTCTTCCCGACGATCCGCGCCCCCGCCTCCCGGGCAGAGGCCACCACCGTCGCGTCGTTGGCGGCGGGTTCGGCCATCTCCGCGACGACTGGACAACCGGCGGTCGTGGGGATCCCCGCCACGTCGATGCAGTCCTTCACCGCGAGGCGGGGACCATCGCCCCCGGGCGCCAGGCGGACTATCCAGGTGCCCATGTCTCCATGATCGCGCGGACTGGGGATTTTTATACCGGACGAAGGCGGACGGCTCTGTTTCCCCCGGAGGACGACCTCCGGTTTCCCCGGAAGACGACCTTCGGTGACCCCCGCATGGGGGACCGCCCGTCCCCCGTACCCCCGGCCCGATGGGGGCTTCCGCGGCGCCCACGCCTCCCGCGGCCCCATCGGGGGAACTGCGGGTCTCCCCGCGTCCCATGCCCCCCGGGAGCCGGTTAGGCTTGGCTCATGCGTTCGGCCAGGCTCGCGGCGCTGCTTGACGCCTGCTGCGTGCTCCTCTTCGTGGTCATCGGCCGGGCCAGCCACACCCAGGGCGAGACGCTGACCGGGATCGCCTCGACCGCCTGGCCGTTCCTGGCCGGGCTGGCCGCCGGCTGGGCCGCGTCGCGCGCCTGGCGGCGCCCGGCCGCGCTGCGTCCCGCCGGGGTGTGCGCCTGGCTGGCGACCGTGGCGCTCGGCATGGCGCTGCGGGTGGTCTCCGGCCAGGGCACCGCGGTCGCGTTCGTCGCGGTCGCGCTGGCCTTCCTCGGCCTGTTCCTGCTCGGCTGGCGCGCGGTGTGGAAGCTGGTCTCCCGCTAAAGGCCGGCGAGCACCGGGGATGGCAGGCGGCCTTCGGCGCCGCGCGGGTTCCCGGCGTCGAAGCCGCGGCTGACGCTGGCGATCTCGGCCAGTTCGTAGCTGCTCAGCACCTCGACGGCCAGCTCGTGCAGGCGGCGGGTCTTCGCCGCGCAGCAGTCCTCGAGCAGCGTCACGGGGAAGTCCCGCATGAAGGCCGACCGGGCGGTCGTCTCGACGCAGATGTTCGTGACCACGCCGCAGATCATCAGGTCGGTGACGCCGAGGCCGCGCAGCAGCGGCTCCAGCGAGGTCCACTGGAACGCGTCGAAGCGGACCTTGTCCACCACGAGGTC
>Ga0070737_10003897_pt1 | contig 15478 bp, 12 predicted proteins | sample Coa_R1_10_FD_66438 | JGI IMG/M metagenome (GOLD analysis project Ga0070737, IMG submission 66438) | Surface soil microbial communities from Centralia Pennsylvania, which are recovering from an underground coalmine fire - Coalmine... | ecosystem: Environmental > Terrestrial > Soil > Unclassified...
CTACCCCGTGCCGGACCGCCGCGGGCACGGCCGCCGCCGCGGGCACGGCCGCCGCCGCGGGCGACGGCTTCACCGGCAGTGATGCCGACGGGGCGCTGCTGCCAAGCGACACCGCCTGGATGCGGGCCTGGGAAGCCGCGGGCTCGTGGCCGAGCACCGCCAGCGCGGCGAGCACGCCGGGCACGGTGATCGTCGCGGCGGCGCTCACCAGGATCCCGGGACGGCGCAGCAGGGACATCGCGGGCATCACGGCTTCGCCGCCCCCGAGGGCGCTGGAGCCGGGTCCGGGAACGGGACGTCACCGAAGGTGACGGCATGCTCGACGCTGTACATCTCCAGCTGCGGCGTGATCTTCGGCCCGGGCTGGGCGCTGGAACCGCCCATGCTGAACGCGGCGGCGCCGATCCCGACGACGAGGAGCGAGAGCGCGCTCCACAGCACGTAGCGGCCGTGCCATGACCGCCTGGCGCGCGACATCCCGGCCCTGGCGTGCTCGCGCCTGTACTGTTCGCGGCGGAGGCGACGCGACGGCACCGGGCCGCCAGGGCCTGCCATCGCCAGCAGCCGCCGGAGCAGCGCCTCGTCATCACCGGCCCGGGCCAGGCCACGCGCATCGTCGCGGCCCGCCAGGGCCCGGAGCTCCCGTTTCAGCTGCCGCAGCTCCGCCGCCTCGGTGCGGCACAGCTCGCACGTCGCCAGGTGCGCGTTCGCCCGGTCCAGTTCCGCGCCGGTCAGCTCTCCGTCGACGAGGGCGGAGATCTGAGCTCCCAGGTGGCTCACGGCTCACCCGCCCGCCTGATCCGGCTGCCTGGCCTCCGGCCGCGCGCCGCGTTCCCGGTGCGCGAGCGCGGCGCGCAGCTGGGCGCGCCCGCGGTGAATGCGGCTGCGCACCGTACCCAGCTTGACTCCCATGGTGGCCGCGATCTCCTCGTAGGAGAACCCCTCTATGTCGCAGAGCACCACGGCGGCGCGGTAATCCGGCGGCAGCGCGCGCAGCGCCGCCTGGATGTCGCCGTCGAGATGCCGCTCATCCCACGCCTGCGCCGGGGTAAGGTCGGTGCCGGGCAGCCGCTGGGCGACGTCGTCGCCGAGCCCCTCGAAGCGGATCCGCTGCCTGCGCCGGGCCCCGTCCAGGAACAGGTTGGTGGTTATCCGGTGCAGCCAGCCCTCGAACGTGCCCGGCGTGTAGCTGGACAGGGAGCGGAACACACGGACGAAGACTTCCTGGGTGAGGTCCTCCGCGTCGTGCTGGTTCCCGGTAAGCCGGTAGGCGAGCCGGTACACCCGGGCCGAGTGCATGCGCACGATCTCTTCCCAGCTAGGGAGCTCCCACTGGGACGGCTGCGGTTGCGCTGGTTCAGGCCCCACGGCCTCCTCCACCGGTTCGCCGACCGCGGAACGCATCGCGGCGATCATGACCATCCTGCCCTGAATTCTTCCGCTTTGCCACCCATGAAGGGGTCTCGCTCTGCGACTATCCAACGCTCAGCGGCGCCTTTAGGTTCCGCGGGCTAGCGAAATTGGCTAGGCTCACCGCCAGGAAAGCGTTGCGAAGGGGGCAGTCATCGAGCATGACGAGGCGGAGTACGCGGTAGAGGACGAGCCGCTGCTCACCGCCCGCGCCAACGCCGCGGATGTCGGCGGGACAGAGCCGGTGGCCCCGGCCACGGGCGCCGCGCTGCGGTTCTTCGCGACCGCGATCGGCGCCCGCTCGGTCGTGGAGATCGGCACCGGCTGCGGCAGTTCAGGCATCTGGCTGCTGCGCGGCATGCGCCCCGGGGGCGTGCTGACCAGCGTCGACACCGAGCCGGAGTACCACCGGCTGGCGCGGAAGGCTTACGCGCAGGCCGGCTTCGCGGCCAACCAGGCCAGGCTCATCCTCGGCCGCGCCCTCGACGTGCTGCCCAGGCTCTCCGACGGGGCTTACGACCTCGTATTCTGCGACGCGGACCGGGCTTCGTACCCGGAATACCTGACGGCCGGCCTGCGGCTGCTCCGCTCCGGCGGGATCATCGTCTTCAACGACGTGCTGCCTCCCGGGCACGGCCCAGACGACGACGGGTCGCGGGAACTCGTCGATATGGCCAAGATCGACGAACGGCTGGTCCCGTTGCTGCTTCCCGTCGCGGGTGGCCTGCTCGCCGCCATCAAGAAGTAGGGAAGCAGGCGGTTGCCCCGGACGGGCAGCGGGCTCCGGTTCAGCGGCATGAATTCGCGGCGGGGACTCAACCGGTGACGGGGCGCTACCCGACGGCCGCTTGCAGCGCGTCACCCAGTTTCGCGGCTTCGTCGACCGACAGCTCGACGACGAGCCTGCCGCCACCCTCCAATGGGACACGCATCACGATGCCGCGGCCCTCCTTGGTCACCTCGAGCGGGCCATCGCCCGTCCGCGGCTTCATCGCCGCCATCTTGCATCCCCTTCCCATGACTAGTCCGCGCCTGCGGAACCGGCCAGCAACAACCGTGTCGATCCGTCGCCCTATTATCCCGTGTTCAGACGCAGAATGGTAATGATCGGCCGCGCGCGCCCGCACTCGTTATCGTTCCCGGCCGCCCGGCGGCGGGCCGTCCCCCGCCCCGGCGGCTCCGCGCGGACGCGCCGGCCCACGCGCCCGGACGCCTGCGCCGGGGCTGTGGGACACGACCCCAGTTAGAATGGGGCGGTGGGCCACGGCTCCGGTCGCGGATGCGGCCCGGATAAAAAAACACCGGACGGCGATAACATGCCGTCCGGCGCGCTGGCGGTCGCTTTCCAGTGGAGGTGGCGGGAATCGAACCCGCGTCCTTCAGTGCCTCACCAGGGCTTCTCCGAGCACAGCCTGCTCTGCTTTTCTCGGCCCCGGCGATCACGCAGGCAAGACGCCGACGGGCTCAGCCACTGTCAGATGTCCCAGCCTGCCCCGTGGCCAGGCCGGCTGGTTGAGCCTTCTCGCTGATGCCAGGCACCGGGCCGAAGGCAGTCCCGGGCTGACAGCCTCTTAAATCGCCTTACGCTGCGAGAGCGAAAGCGGAGGCAGTGCGCTTAGAGTTGGCACTTATTGGTTTACGGTCGCGTGATTTACGAGGTCACAACCGTCACCCTCGGCTCGCTTCCCCTGGATCAACCACCGAAGTCGAAACCGTTCACCCCCATGTTCAGTTGTCGGCCGGACGTACGAGGCGTGCCGGTCATGTACGACCTTACTCCCCTCAACACCGGAGGGCCAACCACGATTCCGGTCCTGCCGGAGATTCCGGGCGTGCGACTGGACCCGCCTGGGGGGCGCGATGGGGGGGCGCGGCGGCCGGGAAGCCGCGGGTCCGCGCGCCGGGGAGCTTCGGGTCCGCGCGCCGGGAAGCTTCGGGTCCGCGCCGGGGAACGCGGGGGCGCGCCGGGGAGCTTCGGGTCCGCGCGCCGGGAAGCGCGGGGCGCGCCGGGAAGCCGCGGGTCCGCGCGCCGGGGAACGCTGGGGCGCGCCGGGGAGCGCGGGGCAAAGAGAGATGACCCCCGTGGGCGCTGGCGGTGGCCGAGACGCGCCCACGGGGGTCGACCGGCAGGGTCGGAGCCGGTCCTGAAGTCCGGGCCTCCCCCGAGATGAGGCCCGGCTCTCACGACGACTGGGCCGCAACCCCCCAAGCGAGCCTCAGTCACCTGTATAGACGCGCGTGAGTGTCCCGATGGTTGCTTTGCGTGATGAGAATGCAGGTAAAGTTTTGGTAAGGAAAGCCGGCGCGGGCCCGGACGCCGCCCCGCGGGCGATCCGCCAATCACACCGGAGCGTCACCAATGGGGACCATCCGCCCGCCGCGACCGCGGCGGGGCACGCGACGGGGACCGGCTCCCCGTAACGGAGAGTGACGACGATCGCCGTCAGGCGACCTTGTGGATCCAGCCGAAGGGGTCCGGGCGGTGGCCGTACTGGATGCCGATGAGTTCCTCGCGCAGCCGTGTCGTGACCGGGCCCGGGTCGCCGCCGGAGATCGTCCATCCGCCCGAGGCGCCGTCGACCGCCCCGACCGGGGTGATCACGGCGGCGGTGCCGCACGCGAACACCTCGGTGATCTCGCCTGACGCGCATCCGCGGCGCCACTCGGACACCGAGATCCGGCCCTCCGTGGCGGGGATGCCCAGCGTCGGGGCGAGCTTGAGCAGCGAGTCCCTGGTGACCCCCGGCAGCAGCGTGCCGGTCAGCGCGGGTGTCATGATCCGGGCATCGCTACCCGAGCCGTACACGAAGTACAGGTTCATCCCGCCCATCTCCTCGACCCACTGATGCTCGGCCGCGTCGAGCCAGACCACCTGGTCGCATCCCTTCCCGACCGCCTGCTGCTGGGCGACGAACGCGGCGGCGTAGTTGCCGCCGCACTTGACCGCGCCGGTGCCGCCGGGTGCGGCCCGCGTGTAGTCCTCGGACAGCCAGACCTTGACGGTCTTGGTCGCGCCGAAGTACGACGCGGCCGGCGAGGCGATCACGCAGAACAGGTAGGAATCGGAGGGGTGGTTGACCCCGAGGCCCCGCTGCGTCGCGATCATGAACGGCCGCAGGTACAGGCTGTTCCCCTCGCCCCGCGGTATCCACTCTTTGTCCTGGGTGACCAGGAGCTCCAGGGCCCGCAGGAACGTTTCTTCCGGCAGTTCCGGCATCGCCATCCGGCGGGCGCCGGCGTTGAACCGCGCCGCGTTGGACTGCGGGCGGAACATCACGATCGATCCGCTGTGCTGCCGGTAGGCCTTCAGCCCTTCGAAGAGCTCCTGGGCGTAGTGGAATACCGCGGTGGCCGGGTCGAGCGTGAACGGGCCGTACGGCTCCAGCTTGCCGTCGTGCCAGCCCCGCCCGGCCGACCAGCGCAGCGTGATCATGTGATCGGTGAAGACCTGGCCGAACCCCGGCGCCGCCAGTATCCGCTCTCGCTCGGCGGCTGGCACCCTGGCTTGGGACGGATGGATCTCGAAGGTGATCTCGGTGTCGGGGCTGGCGGTCATCACGGTCGGTCCTTTCTAGGCGGTACGCGGACAATCGTCTGGTGCGCCGCCTAGGCGGCGGGCGGCGCGGATCACTTGCCGGCGAGCCGCGCCGCCTGGCGGCGCGGCCGCTATCCGGATACTCGCGCGGCGATGTCCTCGCCGATCTCCACGGTAGTCCGTGCCGCCGGCTCTCCCTTGCGCCCGATGAGGTCGTCGGCGACCGCCTGCTCGATCTTCGCGGCCGGCCCCGCCAGGCCCAGGTGCGAGCACAGCAGCGCCGCGGACAGGATCGCCGCGGTCGGGTCGGCCTTGGACTGCCCGGCGATGTCCGGCGCGCTGCCGTGCACCGGCTCGAACATCGACGGCGCCGTCCGGTCCGGGTTGATGTTCCCGCTGGCTGCCAGCCCGATGCCGCCGGCCACCGCGGCGCCCAGGTCGGTCAGGATGTCGCCGAACAGGTTGTCGGTGACGATCACGTCGAACCGCTCCGGCGCCGTGACGAAGAACATCGACGCCGCGTCCACGTGCTGGTAGTCCACCATGACCCCGGGGTACTCCCCGGCCAGCGAGTCCACCGTGCGCCGCCACAGGTCCCCGGCGTAGGTGAGCACGTTGGTCTTGTGCACCAGCGTGAGCTTCTTCCGCGGCCGCGACGCTGCCACCCCGAGCGCGTACCGCGCCACCCGCTCCACGCCGAACGCCGTGTTGAGGCTCTCCTGGGTGGCGATCTCCTGCGGCGTCCCGCGCCGCATCACCCCGCCCGCCCCGGTGTAGGGGCCCTCGGTGCCCTCGCGGACCACGACCATGTCGATGGTCTCGGCGGTTCCCTTCGCCAGCGGCGATGTCACGCCCGGGTACAGCTTCACCGGCCGCAGGTTGACGTAGTGGTCGAGCTCGAACCGCAGCCGCAGCAGCAGCCCGCGCTCCAGCACCCCGGACGGCACGGACGGATCGCCGACCGCGCCGAGCAGGATCGCGTCGTGCCCGCGGATCTCCTCCAGCACCGTGTCCGGGAGCGTCTCGCCGGTCTTGTGCCAGCGCCGCGCGCCCAGGTCGTAGTCGGTCACCTCGAAGGTGACGTCCGGGGCGGCGGCCCGGAGCACCTTCAGCGCCTCGGCCGTCACCTCGGGGCCGATGCCGTCGCCGCCGATCACGGCGAGCCTGACTGATGAACCCATGCGAGAACCTTATTCCCCGCTGTCCGAGAGCCAGCTCATCAGCGGGCGGAGCCTGGCACCCACCTGCTCGATCTGCTCGGCCCGCTCGGCCTCGCGGCGCTTGAGGAAGTTGGGCTTGCCGGCGTCGAACTCCTCGACCAGCTCGCGGGCGAACGTGCCGTCCTGGATCTCGCCGAGGATCTTGCGCATCTCGGCGCGGGTGGCGTCGGTGATAAGGCGCGGGCCGCGGGTGTAGCCGCCGTATTCGGCGGTGTCGGAGCAGGACCAGTACATCTTCGAGATGCCGCCCTCGTACATCAGGTCCACGATCAGCTTCATCTCGTGCAGGCACTCGAAGTACGCCGCCTCCGGCTGGTACCCCGCCTCGACGAGCGTGGCGAACCCGGCCTTGATCAGCTCCGAGATGCCGCCGCAGAGCACCGCCTGCTCGCCGAACAGGTCGGTCTCCGTCTCCTCGGTGAACGTCGTCTTCAGCGCGGCCGCGCGGGTGCCGCCGATGCCCTTGGCGTAGGCGAGGGTAAGGGGCCAGGCGTTGCCGCTCGCGTCCTGCTCGACGGCGACGAGCACCGGCACGCCACGGCCCTCGGTGAACTGACGGCGGACCAGGTGCCCCGGTCCCTTCGGCGCGACCATGCACACGTCCACGTCCGCCGGGGGCTTGATCAGCCCGTAGCGGATGTTCAGGCCGTGCGCGAAGAACAGCGCGTCGCCCTCGACCAGCGACGGCGCGATCGCCTCGGCGTAGAGGGAACGCTGTAGGTCGTCCGGGATCAGCACCATGATCAGGTCCGCTTCCTCGCACGCCTCGGCGGGGGCGAGCACGCGCAGGCCGTCGTTCTCGGCCTTCTCCCGGCTCTTGGAGCCGGCCGGGAGCCCCACCCGGACGTCCACGCCGGAGTCGCGCAGCGACAGCGCGTGCGCGTGCCCCTGGCTGCCGTACCCGAGGACGGCGACATGGCGCCGCTGGATGAACGAGAGGTCGGCGCTGTCGTCGTAGAAGATCTCTGCCACTGGATGGCCTTTCCTGTCGAGTGATGATGGCGGCGCGCAGTCGCCACGGGTCCGTTCGGGATGGATGAGAATTACGCGGTTCGCTCCAGAGGGCGCAGCGTGCGGTCGGTGATGGACCGGCCGCCGCGGCCGACGGCGATCGTGCCGGACTTGACCAGTTCCTTGATGCCGAACGGCTCCAGGACCCGGACCAGCGCCTCAAGCTTGTCATGGCTGCCGGTCGCCTCGATGGTGACCGCGTCCAGCGCCACGTCCACGACGTGCGCGCGGAACAGTTCCACCGTCTCAAGCACCTTCGACCGCGTGTCGGTGTCGGCGCGGACCTTGATCAGGATCAGCTCGCGCTGCACCGCCTGCGACGGCTCGAGTTCGACGATCTTGAGCACGTTGACCAGCTTATTGAGCTGCTTGGTGACCTGCTCCAAGGGGTGTTCCTCGCAGTTCACCACGATCGTCATCCGGGAGATCTCCTCGTGCTCGGTCGGCCCGACCGCCAGCGAGTCGATGTTGAAACCGCGCCGGGAGAACAGGCCGGCGATGCGGACCAGGACCCCCGGCTTGTTCTCCACCAGCACCGAGAGCGTGTGCTTGGTCACTCCATATCACCGTCCCAGTCAGGCGCCATGCCGCGCGCGAACTTGATGTCGTCGTTACTGGTGCCGGCCGCGACCATCGGCCACACCATCGCGTCCTTGTGAACGATGAAGTCGATCACGACCGGCTGGTCGTTGATCGCCATGGCCTGCTCGATGACCGCGTCGACGTCTTCCTTCTTCTCGCAGCGCAGGCCTATGCAGCCGTAGGCCTCCGCCAGCTTCACGAAGTCCGGGATCCGGGTGCCGGCGACCTCGGCCTTCTTGTCGCCGAGGCTGGTGTTGGAGTACCGCTCGTCGTAGAAGAGCGTCTGCCACTGCCGGACCATGCCGAGGTTGCCGTTGTTGATGATCGCGATCTTGACGCCGATGCCCTCGATCGCGCAGGTGGCCAGTTCCTGGTTGGTCATCTGGAAGCAGCCGTCGCCGTCGATCGCCCACACCTGGGCGTCCGGCATGCCGACCTTGGCGCCCATCGCGGCCGGGACCGCGTACCCCATCGTGCCGGCGCCGCCGGAGTTGAGCCAGGTCCGCGGCTTCTCGTAGCCGATGAACTGCGCCGCCCACATCTGGTGCTGGCCCACGCCCGCCACGTAGATCGCGTCCGGGCCGACCAGCTTGCCGATCCGCTCGATCACGTACTGCGGCGCCAGGGTGCCGTCTTCCGGCTCGTCGTAGCCGAGCGGGTACTTCTGGCGCCACTGGCTGAGCTGCGCCCACCAGTCCGTGCAGTCGGCCTTGCGGCCGTGCGCGTGCTCGGCCGCGACGGCGGCGGCGAGCTCGGCGATGACCTCTTTGCAGTCGCCCACGATCGGGACGTCCGCGCGGCGGTTCTTGGAGATCTCCGCGGGGTCGATGTCCGCGTGCACGATCAGCGCCTCCGGCGCGAACGTGTCGAGCTTCCCGGTCACCCGGTCGTCGAACCGCGCGCCGAGCGCCACGATCAGGTCCGCCTTCTGTAGCGCGCCGACCGCGGCGACCGTCCCGTGCATCCCGGGCATGCCCAGATGCTGGGGATGGCTGTCCGGGAAGGCGCCGCGCGCCATCAGCGTGGTGACCACGGGAGCGCCGGTGAGTTCGGCGAGCCGCGCCAGTTCGGCCGCCGCCTGGGCCTTGATCACGCCGCCGCCGACGTACAGCACGGGTTTCCTCGCCTCGGTGATCATCCGCGCCGCCTCCCGCACCTGCCGGGAGTGCGGCCTGGTCACCGGGTGGTAGCCGGGCAGGTCAAACGGGACCGGCCAGGTGAACTCGCACATGGCCTGCATCGCGTCCTTGGCGATGTCCACCAGCACCGGGCCGGGACGGCCGGTGCTCGCGAGGTGGAAGGCCTCACCGATCGTGCGGGCGATGTCGCCGGGCTTGGTGACGAGGAAGTTGTGCTTGGTGATCGGCAGCGTGATGCCGGAGATGTCCGCCTCCTGGAACCCGTCGGTGCCGATCAGGTTGGTCGGCACCTGGCCGGTGATCGCTACCACGGGGACGGAGTCCATGTAGGCGTCGGCGAGCGGGGTGACCAGGTTGGTCGCGCCCGGGCCGCTCGTCGCCATGCACACGCCGGTGCGGCCGGTGGCCTGCGCGTAGCCGGTCGCCGCGTGACCGGCGCCCTGCTCGTGCCTGACCAGGATGTGCCGGATCTTCTCGGAGTCGAGCAGCGGGTCGTAGGCGGGCAGCACGGCCCCGCCCGGAATGCCGAAGACCACCTCGACACCCACCTGCTCCAAGGCGAGGACCAGGGCCTGGGCGCCGGTGACCTTCGCCTTGACGGCCACCGGGGCGGCCGCGTGCGGCTGCGGGGCGGGGGCTGCGGGCGCGCCGTGCGCCCTGGGCGGCTGCGCCGCCGGCTGGGCCGCGGGCGGCGGCGGCGCGGCCGGCTGCGGCGCGCCGGAGGGGTGCGCGGCCGGCTGCGGCGCGCCGGAGGGGTGCGCGGGGGACGCCGGCCGTGGCGGCGCTGGCCTCGGAGCGGCGGGCCTCGCGGGAATGTTCAGGGGCGAGGGACCGGAGGCGGACCTGCCGGGCGGCTGATCCGCGTGTCCGGAGGCAGCGTGCGCCTTGTGCGGGTTCGGGCTCGTCTGCTCGGTCATCGGGTGGCTTCCTTGTCACGACGTGCGCGGCGGTTGTCTTCTGGGGGACGGCCCCCGTGCTCCCGGAGGGGCATTAAAAAACCCCTCGTGCCGGAAGGCAGCCGAGGGGCGCGCGCAGAAGCTGGACTGGTCAGCTTTCTGCGCGCCAGCCAAGTACGAGGATGTGGGTCCGCTTCACAGCTACCACCCTCGCCTAAAACCAGGCCCCTCGTCAAATCATCACGCGGTTCGTCTCATGATATGAGACGAACGTCCGGCCGTGCCTCGCTACGCGGCGGGTACGCCCGGCTTTGCCGTGCCGGAGACATCGGCCACGCCCGGGGTCCCCCCGCCCCCGGAGCGGCCGCCCGCGCCGCCGCCCGCGCCTGCCGGGGGCTCGCCGGCCGGCCCGTTCCTGGCGAAGGCCTCGACGGCGGGCGCGGCCATCGGGCCGGCGACCAGGAACCCCTGCCCGTAGCCGCAGCCCATCTCCCTGAGCTCGGCGAGCTGGCGGGGCTGCTCGATCCCCTCGGCGACCACTCGCATGCCGAGGTCGCGGCCGACCTGCACGATGGTCTTGGTAAGCAGCGTGAGGGCCGGGTCCTGGCCGAGCCCGGAGACGAACGACGGGTCGATCTTGATGATGTCGACCGGCAGCCCGCGCAGGTGAGCCAGCGAGGCGTAGCCGGTGCCGAAGTCGTCGATCGCGAGCTTGACGCCGAGGTCGCGCAGTTCCGCGAGGCGGCTGGTGATCAGCCCGGCGTCCTCGACCAGCGTCCGCTCCCCCACCTCGATGGTGAGGGCGCCCGGCGGCAGGCCGCTTTCCGCCAGGGCGGCCGCTACCTGGGCGGGGAACTGCGGCGCGTTCAGCTGGCGCAACGACAGGTTCACCGATACCCCGAGGTCCCACGACGCGGCACGCCACGCCGCGCCCTGAGCGCAGGCCTTGCGCAGCACCCACTCGCCGAGCGGGACGATCAGCCCGGAGTCCTCCGCCACCGCCAGGAAGGCCCGCGGCGAGACCGCCTCGTCCCCGCGCCACCAGCGGACCAGCGCCTCGACGCCGATGACCCGCGACGTGGCCAGCTCCACGATGGGCTGGTACTGCAACGTCAGCTCTTCGCGCGCGATCGCGCGCTGTAGGTCGCTGACCAGGTCCAGGCGGCGCACCACGTCGGCGTGCATGTGCGCGGCATAGACCTCGGCCCGTCCCCCGCCGCTCTCCTTGGCCCGCGCCATGGCCACGTCCGCGTTGCGCAGCACCAGGCCGGGCGGGCCGTCGTCGGCCAGCGCGACGGCGACTCCGGCGCTCGCGGTCAGGCCTACCTCCCGCTCGGCCACCTGGAACGGCTCCCCGGCGATGGCGGCGACCAGCCGCTCGGCTAGCTCGGCGATCTCCTGGGCGCTCTGCGCGTTCTCCACGAGCACCGCGAACTCGTCACCGCCCCATCGGGCGACCGTCTCCTGAGCCGGCACGATGGCCCGCAGCCGCCGGGCCGCCTGGGCGAGCACGAGGTCGCCCGCGCCGTGCCCGACCAGGTCGTTGACCGCGGTGAAGCCGTCAAGGTCGAGGAAGATGACACCTGCCTGGCGCTCCCCGTCCTCGGCGACGGCGAGCGCCTCCCGCGCGCGCTCCTCCACGTACGCGCGGTTCGGCAGGCCGGTCAGCCCGTCGTGGAACGTCAGGTGCGTCACCTGCTGCCGCAGCGCCACCTGGTCGCTGACATCCCTGGCGCTCACCAGGATCTGCGCGGGCTCGCCGGGCATCCGGTACAGCAGCACGGCGCATTCGACGTGCCGCCAGGTCCCGTCGGCGGCGCGGACCCGGCAGGCGAAGCGGCCCTTCCCGTCCGGCTTCCCCCCCGCCTTCGCGCCGTCCGCGGCGACGCCGAGCACCTCCCGGACCGCCGCCTGCGCGGCGGCGGCGTCCTCGGGGTGGACGAAGTCCAGGAAGGCCTTGCCCACCAGCGCTTCCTGCGGATAGCTGAAACCGGAGACCGCCGGGCTCGCGTAGGTGATCGCCCCGTCGAGGTCGCACATCAGCACGATGTCGCCGGTCCGGTCGGCGAGGTCGCGCAGGCTGTCGCTCGATTCGCGCCACATCCGCACCGCGACGCCGTTCTCCCTGACCAGCATCAAGATCCGCACCGCCACCACGAGCACGGCCGCGCCGCCCGCGATGACCAGCGCGAGGCCGGCGGCGGGAGCGTTCGCCAGGCCGTTCACGATGACGGCGAACGCCGCTATCACCACGGCGACCGCCGCGATGATCGTCGCGGCGCCCGCGCTGGTGACCGGGGCGTGCCGCACGCCGGACATCGCCGGGGCCGCGCCCGGGGAGCCTACCGCGGCGCCCTCGGCCGCGGCGCCCTCGGCCGCGGGCACCGCGGCCGAGGGCTCCTCGCGCCGCCACGGGAGCAGGTCCATGCGCGCGGCGATGGCCCCCATCCACGGCGCGACGCCGAGCAGGCAGGCGGCCAGGATCACCGCGAGGTGCTCCAGCACGCCCTGGTGGCCGCCGGAGATCCGGGCGCCGACACCGAGGGAGTTCGCGACGGTCAGCACGAGCAGCGCCAGGTACGGCACCAGCACCCGGCGCCACGCGATCGTGAGCACCGGCAGCAGCGCGCCGAGCACCGCCAGGTCGGCGAGCGGGTGCAGCAGGTCGAGCAGGAACGTCTGCGGCCGTTCGCCGGATCGGTGGAACTCCGAGCCGAACGCCAGGACCCAGCCGATGACCAGCAGCGCTACCGCCATCACATACCCGTCGGCGAGACCGGGCAGCACCGACCCGGAGGTGCCGGCCTTCTGGCCTGGCGGCAGCGAGGCCAGCACCATGACACCGGTCGCGGCGGCCGCGAGGCCGAGCAGCGGTGCCACGTCGGCCAGCGACAGCGGGCCGCCCGTCGCGCTCAGCGAGCCGGCCAGCACCGAGTCCACGACCAGCCCCGCGACCCAGAACAGGGCGGCCCCGCCCAGCCACCGGTACCCCCTGGCCACCGGGCCACGGTGACGCGTCGCCCCCGTCCAGAGGCCGACGACCGCGCCGGCCATGGCGAGCATGGCAAGGACGCTCACTGCCGGTCCCCCGTGAAGTTCGGGTGCAACCAGGGCTCCTTCCGAGATCTCGCTAAGTGGGTAGCGTGCGCCGCGCGCACGGCTAGTACCTGGAAATTTGGTAACGGATCTGCAACGACCCGTTACCGCTGGCGGGCGCCGCGCGGCGCCCGCCAGCGACCGGAGTCCGCCTCCTTCGGAAGGCCTCCTTCGGAAGACAGTATGGCGATCCGGCCCTGGCGTTCACTCTACGTACCCGAGATCACGCTTCGGTTGAGGAAGGGCGTCCACCGGGAGACAAGTGCGCTCACCGTGCGCCGGCCGGGAGCTGCACGCTGCGAGCATCGGGGGAACGGCACCTAATATGTGCCGCTGATCACATTCCGGAGCGGGTCGCCGCGCAGGTACGCCTCGGCCTGCTCCCGCACCAGCCGGACGACCCGGCGCTGCGACACCGGCGTGGACGCCGCCACGTGCGGGGTGATGAAGACCCCGGGCAGCGTCCAGAGCGGGTGGTCCGGGGGCAGCGGCTCCGGGTCGGTCACGTCGAGCGCGGCGCGCAGCCGGCCGCTGGCCAGTTCCGCGCACAGCGCGGCGGTGTCCACCACCGCGCCCCGGGCCGCGTTGACCAGCAGCGCGCCGTCTTTCATCCGGGCCAGGAAGGCGCCGTCCACCATGCCCTTGGTCTCGGGGGTGAACGGGACGAGCAGCACGACCACGTCGGCGGAGGGCAGCAAGGCGGGCAGCTCCGAAAGGCCCGGCACCCCCGGCCGGGGGGTGCGCGCGACCCGCTGCACGGTCACCTCGAACCCGGCCAGCCGCCGTTCCACCGCGGCGCCGATCGACCCGTAGCCGACGATCAGCACGGTCTTCTCCGCGAGCTGGTCCGTCGGATGGTACGCCCACCGCCCCGCCGCCTGCTCCAGCGCGAACCGCGGGAACCGCCTGACCGCGGCCAGCATGGCGGCGATCACCCACTCGGCGGTCGCCGCGTCGTGCGCTCCCCGCGCGTTGCACAGCACCGCGCCGGGCGGCACGTGCGGGCGCAGCCGGTCCACGCCGGCGGTCAGCGTCTGCACCACGCGCAGCCGCTTCATGTGCCGCATCACGTCTATGCTGGCCGGCGTCGGGAAGAAGCTGGGCACGTAGAACTCGACATCGGCCACCCCGGCGGGCAGCGGGGCGGTCCCGTCCAGCGCGACGACCTCCACGTCCGTGTCCGGGAGCCCGGTCATCCCGGCCGCTACCCAGTCCGCGGGCACCCACATCAGCACGCCCTTCACCCTACTGATCTAGACTCCACCCAGCTACGCCCTTTCTCTCACCAAGAGGCCGAATTGCGGAAAGTCCTGATCGCGAACCGCGGCGAGATCGCGGTTCGGGTGGCGCGCGCCTGCCGGGACGCCGGGCTCGCCAGCGTGGCGATCTACGCCGACGCCGACCTCGACGCCCTGCACGTCAAGATCGCCGACGAGGCGTACGCGCTGAACGGCGCCACGCCGGCGCAGACCTACCTGGACATCGGCAAGATCATCCAGATCGCCGCCAGGGCAGGCGCCGACGCCGTCCACCCCGGCTACGGCTTCCTCGCCGAGAACGCCGCCTTCGCCGCCGCGGTCATCGAAGCGGGCCTTACCTGGATCGGGCCGCCCCCGCAGGCGATCGAGGCGCTCGGCGACAAGGTCAGGGCCCGCGGCATCGCCAGGCGCGTCGGCGCGCCGCTCGCCCCGGGTACCGACGGCCCGGTCAGCTCCGCCGCCGAGGTGGCGGAGTTCGCCAGGCGATACGGCCTGCCGGTGGCGATCAAGGCCGCCTTCGGCGGCGGCGGGCGCGGGCTCAAGGTCGCCCGCACCGCCGGCGAGATCGAGGAGCTCTACGAGTCCGCGGTCCGCGAGGCCACCGCGGCGTTCGGGAACGGCCAGTGCTTCGCCGAGCGCTACCTCGACCGCCCGCGGCACGTGGAGACGCAGTGCCTGGCCGACGCCCACGGCAACGTCGTGGTCGTCTCCACGCGGGACTGCTCGCTCCAGCGAAGGCACCAGAAGCTGGTCGAGGAGGCCCCCGCCCCCTTCCTGTCCGGCGCGCAGAACAGGCAGCTGTACGACGCGTCGAAGGCGATCCTCCGCGAGGCGGGATACGTGGGAGCGGGCACCTGCGAGTTCCTGGTCGCCGCCGACGGCACGATCAGCTTCCTTGAGGTCAACACCAGGCTTCAGGTGGAGCACCCGGTGTCGGAGGAGGTCACCGGCCTGGACCTGGTCCGCGAGATGTTCCGCATCGCCGACGGCGAGCCGCTCGGCTACGACGACCCGCCGTGCCGCGGGCACTCGATCGAGTTCCGGATCAACGCCGAGGACCCGGCGCGGAACTTCCTCCCGGCGCCGGGCACGATCACCGAGTGGAGCCCGCCGGCCGGCCCCGGCGTGCGGCTGGACGCCGGCTACGCCGAGGGCATGACGGTGCCGCAGGCGTTCGACTCGCTGATCGCCAAGCTGATCGTCACGGGGGCCACGCGCGAGCAGGCGCTGCAGCGCGCCCGCCGCGCGCTCGCGGAGTTCACCGTGGGCGGCATGCCGACCGTGCTGCCGTTCCACCGCGCCGTCGTCGACGATCCCGCGTTCGCCGGCG
>Ga0070737_10003900_pt1 | contig 15476 bp, 9 predicted proteins | sample Coa_R1_10_FD_66438 | JGI IMG/M metagenome (GOLD analysis project Ga0070737, IMG submission 66438) | Surface soil microbial communities from Centralia Pennsylvania, which are recovering from an underground coalmine fire - Coalmine... | ecosystem: Environmental > Terrestrial > Soil > Unclassified ...
GGGAGGGGCCGGGGTAGGTAAGAAAGGATGCCGCCCGATGACGATTCCCATCTGGCTGAATCAGGCCATCCTGAATTATGGCTACTGGGTCATCCTTGGCGCCGTCGCACTGGAGGCGATGGGCGTCCCCTTCCCCGGCGAGACATCGCTGCTGGCGGGCGCGATCTACGCGGGAACAGGCGGTCGGCTGAACATCATTCTGGTGATTGTCTTCGCAGCCGCAGGAGCGATTCTTGGCGACAATACCGGCTATAGCATCGGGCGCTACGGCGGCTATCCCCTGCTCAGGCGCATCCTGCGTTTCTTTCATATCGAAAAGGTTGCCGAGCCGACGCTTGCCTATGCCCAGAAATACTTTCAACGCCACGGTGATAAAACCGTCTTCTTTGGGCGGTTCTTCTCGCTCTTGCGCACATGGGTAGCCTTTCTGGCAGGCGTGAACCGCATGCCCTGGCCGCTCTTTCTCATCTGGAACGCAGCAGGCGGTATCGTCTGGGCTATCGCCTATGGCCTGCTCGGCTACTTCCTCGGCCACAATCTCCCGCTGCTGGGCACGGTGCTCAACGTGCTGGGCATCGGTGGAACCAGTGTACTGATCGTCGTGATTGTCGCCATTATCGGCTTTGTGGTCTGGCAGCGCCGCCGCGCCAACCGGGCGAAGCTGGAAGCAGCAAGCCAGAACGATCCGCTGGCAGACGAGGAAAGTGTGCCACATGAGAGGACGACCGCTGGCGATGGCATGCGATAGCCTATCTCTTCGCCATCCTCCTATACACCTCCACATGCGCGCGTGCGGCGTCATCCCAACTGTAGCGTTGGGCGCGCGCATAGCCCTTACGACAGAGTTCCTCGCGCAGGGCGGAATCGCTTACCACGCGAACCAGCGCATTGGCGAGGCCATCGCGATCCTCCGGCGCGACGGTGAGCGCGGCGTCGCCCGCCACCTCCGGCAGCGCGCCGCCCGTGCTACAGATGACCGACGTGCCACAAGCCATCGCTTCAATCACTGGAATGCCAAAGCCCTCATAGAACGACGGCATAGCCAGCGCATCCGCCGCTGTGTAGAGTACTGGCAACTCCTCATCGGGCACATAATCCAGAAACCTGACGCTATCTTGCACGCCAAACTGGCGCACAGCTTCGAATACTCCATCATAGAGCCAGCCCTTGCGACCGGCGATCACCAGCATCCGTGGCCCATCCGGCGATTGGCGCGCCTGCGCAAAGGCAGCGATCAGCCCCTCATAGTTCTTGCGCGGCTCGATGGTGCTGACCGCCAGGATAAAGGGGTGTGTCAGCCCGTAACGCGTCTCAAGTTCCATGATGCGTGCCTGATCTTCGACGCGCCGCACGCCGGGATCAACGCCGATGGGGATCACGCTGATCTTCTCTGGCGCAACGCCAAGCCGCTGGGCCAGATCGTCTGCGGTGCACTGAGAGACGGCGATGATGTGGTCAGCGGCGCGCACGGTACGCGGGACGACGCGGCCAAGATACGCCGCCAACTTGGGGAAGGCATACTGCGGATGCGTGAGAAAGGCAAGGTCATGGATGGTGACGACGCGGTGTGCGAACAGCGCAAGCGGCAGTGTGAAATCTGGCCCATGAAAGACATTGGCGCGCCCGGCAACCAGTTCTACTGGCAAGGGCAGGCGCGCCCGTTGCCAGATCGCGTTGGCGTAGCGCACGCCAACCGGCCAGATGCGCGGACGCATATTTGGCGCGTCGTGGGCGGCGGGGAAGCCACGTTCAGCGGTGGGCCGCTCAACTGAGAAGAGGGTGTAGAGCGCGTCGGAATCAACGCGGGCGAGCGCGGCGACGAGGCTGCGTGTGTAGCGCCCGATGCCCGCGCCCTGCGCAATCGCCGCCGTGTAGTCAATCGTCACGCGCATTATTCCTACTCCGTTTAATTCTTTTGTGCTATAATGCGCACCACAATAGCAATTCAACCTCTGATCGGGAAACGAGGCAGCCATGTCCACGCCGTTGGCTTTTATAAGCTATAGTACAAAAGATCGCGCGTTTTGTGATCGGTTTGCGGCTGCGCTTCGAGAGGCTCAGATTGACGCATGGTACTTCGATCATGATAATCCGTATGGGAGTACAATCTCTCAAATAATTGCGCCAGAGTTGCAGAGGCGACAAGTGTTCATACTTCTCTTGTCAAAAGCGGCTTTGAATTCAAATTATGTGTTCACTGAATTTGATGTCGCAAATTATCTGCGCCTCTATGATCCTACTCTTCCTCGCCTCATCATACCCGTTGTTTTGGAGCGGCTCGAATTGCATGATTATACGCAGGGATGGCCTTTCTTATTACCTTTCCCGCGCGTGGCTGGGCCTGACAATTCGCCCCTACCCTTTTATCAAATGGTAAGTGAGACCCTTCGTGCTATTGCTCAACTAGGTGATGTTCTACCACCCCCACAAAAATCTCCTGAGCTTACATTGCAACCCCTCGAAAACACGGCGCAAACGAATCGTGCACATGATTCTGCTGCACCTGATCATAACATGGCGCCTATGGTTGCCCTGAAAAAAGTTCCTGTGTATCTCCTCCTAGATACATCTGTTTCAATGAAAGGCGAACCGATCGCCGCCGTCAATAATGGGGTTAGAACACTCTATAACGAATTAGTTTGTAACCTTCATGATCGCGGAGGTGTGAGCGTAGGCATCATTACATTCTCGTATCGAGTTGACTTTGCGCCATTGACACCGCTTTCTTCATTTGTCCCCCCTATTGTTACCGCCAATAACTTGCATGGAGAGGAGGGAACATCGCTCGGAGGCGCTTTGAAGGTGTTAAAGGATGAACTTGCTCAAACGAACAGTGCTGAGCAAGCCTATGTGTTCCTTCTAACTGATGGCGATCCAACCGATGGGGCGGATTGGCGTCAATATTCCCTGGAAATCAACTATGAGCAGGCCAATAAGATAGGGGCATTCTATGGTGTTGGTTGTGGGCCGCAAGCAAACCTGGATATTCTCAGGCAGATCTGTCGGGAAGTGGTATTCATACGAGAGTTTACGCCACAGGCGATACGAAAAGCCTTTGGCGTACTTGCGCGGCAAATCCAGGACGCTACTCTCTCACTCCCACCGCCTCCATTTACGCTCTCATAAGGAGAATCATTAGTGTAGTCCCTCTCCCGTCATGCGGGGGAGGGGTCAATGACGGGACGGTGGGGCTACTCCCCGATCTTCTGCAAGTTGGCGAAGGCCAGATCAAGCGTTTTCTTGCCCGCCGCCAGATTCTCGAAGAGGACATCCACCACTGTCGAATCGGCGTTGCGCGTCACCTTGAGGATTGTGCCACGCCCGAAGTGGCGATGAGCTACCTTGTCTCCTGGCTTGAAATCAGCGGGCGGCGTGGGCGCTGCTGCGCTCTCATCGTCCGACGATTCAGTGGGCGGTAGTTCGCCCCAGCCGTTGTTGCTGCGCTGCGTCGAAGGGCGGAAGGGCGTGGGTGTGGCGCCGCCTCGACTGGGCACGCCTGACCGTTCCGGCTGTCTCTCGCGTGGCTGGCCAAACGCCGGGCGGAGGATTTTGCCCCTGCCAGCGCCTTGCTCGCGTTCGACGCCGCTCCGCCTGCCATTGCTACGCCCTGTGCTCCCCTCGCGGTCATCCTGGCGCATGGGTTGGCGCGAGAAGGTGATCGCCTCGGCGGGAATCTCACGTAGGAAGCGGGACGGTTCTTGCGTCTGCATGGAGCCACCGAAGAATGAGCGGCGGAAGGCGCGCACAAGATACAGCCGTTTCATCGCGCGGGTGATACCCACATACGTCAACCGTCGCTCCTCTTCCAGCTCCTCTTGCTTATCCAGCGAACGGCTGTGCGGCAAGACGCCCTCTTCCATCCCTACCAGGAAGACGACTGGATACTCCAACCCTTTGGCGGCGTGCAGCGTGATCAGCGTGACGGCTGGCTCTTGCTGACCCTGCACGAGCGAGCCATCTTCACTGCTGGTCTGTGTGGTGTCGGCGCCACCCACCAGCGCCACCTGCTCCAGGAAGAGGGCCAACGCTGTTTCAGGATCGATCTCGCCGTAGTCCTCGGCCACGCGCCGGAGTTCCAAGACGTTGCGCCAGCGTTCCTCGCCCTCCTCTGTGCCATCGCGTAGCTCCGCCGCGTAGCCACTCTGCGCCAGCAGGAAGTCGATCAGGATGGGCAGCGGCTGCTCCTGGGCCAGTTCGCGCAACTGGGTGATCAGCCCATAGAAGCCTTTGAGCGCCTTCTTACCTGCCGTAGCCAGCGTGGGATGATCGTCTATGTGCGCCAGCGCGTCCAGCGGCTGTTCGCCCTGTTCACGAGCCCAACCCAGAAACTCGTTGACGGTCTTCTGGCCGATCTTGCGCGAGGGCACGTTGACGATGCGCTCAAACGCCACCTGGTCGGCGGGATTGTAGAGCAGCCGCAGATAGGCCAGCGTGTCGCGTATCTCTTTGCGCTCGTAGAACTTGCGGCTGCCTACCACGACATATTTGAGGCCGCCCCGGATGAACTGCTCTTCCAAAGCGCGTGATTGAGCATTCGTGCGATACATCACCGCGAAGTCATCCAGTGAGAAGCCATGCCGTCCCACCAGCCGCTTGATCTCGTTGACGACGTAGGCGCCCTCTTCGCTCTCATCGTAGGCTTCATGAAGGATGATCTGCTCGCCGCCGCTGCGTTCCGTCCACAGCTTCTTGTCTTTGCGCCCGCTGTTGCGTCTGACCACGCCATGCGCCGCGTCGAGGATCATCTGGGTAGAGCGATAGTTCTGCTCTAACAGCACGATGCGCGTGGAAGGGAAGTCCTGCTGGAAGTCGCGCACCACCTGGGGAATGGCGCCACGCCAGGCGTAGATCGAGTTGTGGGTCACGATCCCGTTGGCGATGAAATTGTGTGTCCCCTCGATATTCAGGTCATAAACCGCCGCATCTAGGGGGATCGTTTCCACACGCTCAACAAGATCAAATCCGCCCTGGCTATCGAACATCGCCATGCCCCTACGCACCGAGGCAGCGGGGAGAAATGGGAGCGAGTTGCTTTCGATAATCGCTCCATCGTTTCTGCCCAGCCGCGCGGTGTAGATGGTGTCAACATCCAACGCCTGGCTGATACGATCCGCGATGGTGAAGAGCGCCGCCATGCTCTTGTTCGCGAACTCGAAACGCCAGCTTGCAGAGCCTTTTTTTGCCAGCCGCACGCTCAATCCCAGCGAGTGAAGTATCTCGCGCGCCCGTGGATCATTGCCCACAATTGAGATACGGTGCATGGGCGTGGCGCCCCGCCTATCGCCGCAGAGGGTGATGATTAAGTGAAGTCGCTTGGAATCACGCGAGTGTGGGTGATGATGAGGATGCGCAGGTTGTAATCCATGATCCGCAAGTAGCCGCAACGCGCCAGAAGCCGAATCTATTGCCTTATAAACTCGCCCGATATACTGCTCATCATGCACCAAGCCATGTAGAGATCCGCCCTTTCGTGGGACAAAAGGCAAAGTTGGTATACCATAGCGCAGTGAAAGGATGTACTCGTCAACCCTTGCCTCATTCTCATTTTCGTGGAGAGAGATAGCCCAAACCGCATCTGCATGTTCGTGACGAGCGCGTTGAAGAAAGCCAAGAGTAGGCTTGATCTGACCTTGTGTGTAGACTTGAGAAGTCCCAATTCGGTATCCCGTCCCCCGCTTATACATCAGATAGGTGAAATACATTTGTGGGGTGACGCCAAAGCGATACCCAGCGAAGTGCATATGCTCCGGCGTGCTGATTAAGCGACGCCCGTTGCGTGTTGTGATGGCGATCCCATCGCCCACTCGTTCACGCTTCGCTACCGCGAGCACACGCGCGGGACGAAAATCGCCGCTGCCATAGCCGGACAGCACAAGCTCACCTGCTTGCACGCTTTCGATGGGGCGCTCTGAGCCGTCGGCCATCGTGATCAGCGTACCTTCGAGCAGGCATTGATCGTCGTCGCCCACCGCACAGATGTTGCGAGACCCAGGCGTCTCGGTTGTGCCGCCCGCCAGCAGCTTCACCAGTTCGTATTGCGCCTTGTTCGTGTCCTGGAACTCGTCAACGTGGATGTAGCGGTAGCGCCGCTGATATTGCTGGAGGATGTCGGGATTGCGCAGCCAGAGCTGGTAGGTCAGCAGGATCAGATCGTCGAAGTCTACCGCGTTGCGTTCGCGCAGCAGTTGGTCGTAGCGCACATAGACGCGGGCGGCGATCTCCTCACGATAGGTGTTGACGCTATCCTTGTACTGCGCCGGGCTAAGCAAATCGTTTTTGGCGCGCGAGATGTAGCCGTGGATGGCGCGCGGCGCGAACATCTTCCTATCAAAGTTCATCTCGTCGAGGATGGAGCCTACCAACTTGATCTGATCGTCGTCGTCGTAGATGGTGAAGTTGCCATCAATGCCCAGCATCGCCTGATTGGCTTCGCGGCGAAGGATGCGTGAGCAGATCGAGTGGAAGGTGCCAACCACCAGGTCTTTGGCGGGAGAGCCGATCAGCTTTTCCAGGCGGTCGCGCATCTCTTTGGCGGCCTTGTTGGTGAAGGTGACGGCCAGGATGTTCCACGGCAACACATTCTTTACCTCGACGAGATAGGCGATGCGATGAGTGATAACTCTCGTTTTCCCGCTACCTGGCCCGGCGAGCACCAATACCGGCCCATCAGTTGTGGTGACGGCCTGGCGCTGCGGCTCGTTCAGCCCATCCAGCAGCCGCTCAGCCTTCTCTTGCTGCTCTGGCGGAAGATACTGGCTTAGGGTGTCAGGCGCGCCAGGATTCCTGGGATCGTGAGGGGCCGTCATGGAGGTTCGTCCTTTATCGTGTACCGAGATGAATGATAACGAGCATGAATGATTGCAGGTGGCTACGCTACGTTCTGCGCGGAGCAGGCCAGACACACTCATTGTACACCGTCGCGCTGCCTGATTGGCATGTGGATGGGAGCATCGGAGTGAGGGTGGCCGGTTATTGTAGCCCGTAGCGCCAGCGTCCTCGTCGGTGAGTGCTGCGTGTAGGGGAAAAGTTAAGGCATACCGTTCCAGTATCGGATGAGGAGAAGGTCCACACGCCGGGAGACTACTGAGCGAACCAGACACGCCGCCCAGAGTGGGGCGCTACGCAGACTGACGCTCGCCTCAGGCCTGGTTCGTTACGGATGGCGTCAAGGCCATGAGGCATGGATTGCGGAACCACAGGGGACTGCGGCGCTACTCGATCTTCACCTGTCACCTGCCATACACTGTCGTTTGCCCAACGGTGATCCTGTTTGCCCTACGATCTCCAAGCCGCGAAGGCGGCCTTTGTGGCGCAGCCCCTAGGCGCGGTTTCAACCGCCCGCCACCGTCTTCGCCCACCAGCTACCCCAGCAGCGCGCGCACCAGCCGCACGACCTCCTGCACGTCGAACGGTTTGCGGATCAACACACCGCCATCAATGCCACGTTGATGGAGATCGTGTGAAGTGGCAGCCGTGAGGAAGAGCACGCGCGTGGCCTGCGTTTTGGGATTGGCGCGCAACCGGCGATAGACCTCAGCGCCGTCGAGATCGGGCAGGCTCACATCCAGCAGCACCACCTGTGGCGTCGTCAGGCCAGCCAGATCAAGCGCGTGCGCGCCTTCGTGCGCGATATGCACCGCCCAGCGAGCCTCGTTTTCGAGTTCGAGCGCCGTGCGCAGCACATCCGCCACGCGCGTATCATCTTCGACAATGAGAATATGCTGGTCGGCGATCAGTTGGCGCGGCGTGAGACGCTGTGGGCGCGTGGCGGCGACAGGGCGGCGACGGCTAAGTGTGGGCGCAGAGACGCTCTGCACACCAGCGCGCAACGCCAGCGCGCCAAACGTGGTCGGCTGGTTCGTGATTCGCTTCAATTCCCTGCGCTCCTGTTGCATTGTCCCGCGCCTCCGCTACAGTCCCACGAAATGGGTGTTGCGCCGATTATAGCATGCGCGCGTAAACACTCAAAATCTGCTGGTACTTCCGGCTATGCCTGGCTGTCCCCATCTGGTTTGGGATGAAATATTTGCACAGATTGCGCCAGGAGCATACGGTTTCAGGAGTAAGATATACGAGGATATATGGGGACAGAACGGGTAGGATGACCAGAATTGGCGAGATGCGAGAGAATAGCATCACGGGGCGTTTGTTGCGCGCCAAAGTACCAATCTTGCGTCGTCATGTGTTACACTCAATCGGCGAATACTGTGCAACAGAGAGGCAGGAAACGGTGGCGGACACCCTCGGCAAACAGGAACAGGCAAGCGCTGGTAAATCCGCAGCCAGCGTAGAGACAGCAGATGCGGCAGAAGATACGCAGGTGGGCGAAGCGGTAGAGACAACGCCAGCCGTATCCTCCTCGCCATTGGCAGAACATGTACGCGAGCTGCGCGAGCGAATCATTGCGGCGGAGATAGCCTACTTTCAGCTTGATAATCCGATCATCTCCGACGCCGAATTCGATGGTCTGGTGCGCGAGTTGCGGGCGTTGGAGGCTGAACACCCGGAACTCATCACGCCCGATTCGCCGACACAACGTGTTAGCGGTGAGGCCGTCGCTGGCTTTAGCAAAGTGCGCCACCTCACGCCGATGCTGAGCTTAGCCAACGCCCGCACACCAGAAGAGTTGCGCGCCTGGCATGACCGCGCGCAAAGCCTGCTCCCAAAAGCCACCTTCACCTACGTCTGCGAGCCGAAGATCGACGGCCTCAGCATGAATCTAGTCTACGAAAAGGGTATCCTCACCATCGGCGCGACACGCGGCAACGGCGAGGTAGGCGAGAACGTGACCGCCAACATTCGCACCATCGCCAGCGTTCCCCAACGACTGGCCACCAGTCCCGATGCGCCCATGCCCACGCTAGTTGAGGCGCGTGGCGAGGTGTATATGTTGCGAGCGGACTTCGAGGCGCTGAACGAGCGACTGGCCGACGAGGCCCAGGCGGCGGGCAAGCCACCCAAGCTCTTCGCAAACGCACGCAACTCCGCCGCCGGTTCGCTGCGCCAGAAAGACCCGCAACTGACGGCGGGGCGTCCACTCTCGTTCCTGGCGTATATGATCGGGCACATCGAGGGCGCGCCTGAGCCGCAAAGCCACATGGAGGCGCTGGCCTGGCTGCGCGCATGGGGCTTCGTGGTGAGCGATCTGATCCAGCATGTGCAGACGCTCGAAGAGGCGCAGGCGTACTGCGACCGCCTGAGCGCCGACCGCGTGAACGTCCCCTACGATATTGACGGCGCGGTGATCAAGATCAACGACCGCTGGCAACAGCATGAGCTAGGCGCCGTCGCGCGCGATCCCCGCTGGGCCATCGCCTATAAGTTCGCGCCGCTCGAAGCCAACACCCGCCTGCTCGACATCGTGGTGACGGTGGGCCGCACGGGCGCGCTCATCCCTAATGCGCGGCTGGAGCCTGTTCACATTGGCGGCGTCACCGTCTCGAAGGCGACGCTCTTCAACGCCGACGAGGTGGCGCGCAAAGACCTGCGCATCGGCGATACGGTGGTGGTGCGGCGCAACAGTGACGTGATCCCCACCATCGTCAAGTCCATCCCTGAACTGCGCGACGGCTCCGAGAAAGAGTGGCAATTCCCGACACATTGTCCCGTCTGTGGGACACCTGTTGAGCGCAAAGAAGACGGCAAGGTGACGTATTGCCCGAACGAGGCATGTCCCGGTCGCCAGCTTGAGTGGCTCGAACACTTTGTCAGCCGGGGGGCGATGGATATTCAGGGCATGGGCGAGATGACCGTGCTACGATTGGTCTCGGCCGGTCTCGTGCGCGATCCGGCTGACTTCTACTCGCTGACCGAGGAGCAACTGCTGACGCTGCCGGGCTTCCAGAAGAAGAGCGCGGCCAACCTGCTGAAGGCGCTGGAGGCCAGCAAGCGGCAGCCCTTCGCGCGCGTACTCTTTGGGCTAGGCATCCGCTACGTTGGCGAGAAGGCGGCGACCACGCTCGCCGAGGGATTTGGCTCGATGGATGCGCTGCTTGCCGCCTCGCAGCAGGAGATCGCGGCGCTATCGGGCGTCGGGCAGACCATCGCGCAGAGTGTCTACCAGTGGGCGCAGCAAGAAAGCAACCGCAAGCTGGTTGAGCGGTTGCGCGCCGCTGGCCTGCAATTCGTCCAGGAGCAGCCGGATCCGTCGGCGCAGGCGAATCTGCCGCTTTCTGGGCAGACCTTCTTGCTCACGGGATCGCTTTCGCAACTGACGCGCGGCCAGGCGGAGCAGGCGATCCAATCGCTTGGCGGCAAGATCGCTTCGTCAGTCAGCAAGAGTCTAAGCCATCTCATTGTTGGCGAGGCTCCCGGCAGCAAGCTGGCGAAGGCTGAGAAGCTGGGCGTACCCATCCGCGACGAGGCATGGCTGGTGGCGCTGCTGAGCGAACACGACGCCATGCCGGGCGAACGCCATCGGGTGTAGAGCTAGGCAAGCGCGAAACGAGGAGCGCCACATGGTCAAACCGATACACACAACCCACAAGGCGATGGGTAAGCGTAACATGCGCGTCTGTTCTCTGTGACGGCGCATTCGACAGCAGTTTCCCAAAACGGATAGAATGTCAGCAGAGACGACGCGGAAGATGCGCCTTTTCATGCACGGAGGACACCTCACTATGGCACAAGAGCAGACGGCGCAGACGGCGCAGACGACGCAGCAACAACACCTGCCCGGCATTGGAGATCTACGCGACCCAAAGATACGCGCCAACCCTTATCCACTCTATGACCGGATGCGCGAGCGTGGGGCGATCTTCTGGGATGAGGCGGCTGGCAATCAGGGCGGCTGGGCTGTGATGAGCCATCATCTGGTGACAACGGCGCTGCGTGATCCGCGTGTGGCTGCTGAGCGGCTCGAAGCGCCTCCCTCGTTTGATTGGGCGCCGGAACAGTTCAGGACGGCGGTTGAGCGAGTCTTCCGCGCCATGCCCCACCAGTTGCTCTTTATAGATCCACCTGACCACACACGCCTGCGTGGGCTGATCAACAAAGCGTTTACGCCGCGCATGGTCGAAAACATGCGTCCGCGTATCACCGAACTGACGAACGAGCGGCTCGACGCCATTGAGCGGGCGGGCAAGATGGAGGTGATCGAAGACCTGGCTTATCCGCTGCCTGCCATTGTGATCGCCGAGATGCTGGGCGTGCCGCCGGAGGATCGCGATAAGTTTATCCAATGGGCGTCCGACTTCGGCGGCTTCCTCGATAGCTCAACGCTCTCGATGGAGGAGGTGTTACATGCGATCCAGGGCGTCTCTGACTTTATGGACTACTTCCGCGAGATCATCGCACGTCGGCATGTCGAGCCCCGCGACGACCTCTTGCAGGCAATGCTGACGGCGCACGAACGCGACGACAAGCTGACCGAGGATGAACTGCTGGCGAACCTGGTGCTGGTGCTGGCGGCGGGGCATGGCACCACCACCCATCTGATCGGCAATGGCATGCTGGCGCTGCTTCGCCAGCCCTCGGAATACCAGCGCCTCGTAGACGATCCATCGCTGATTCCAGGCGCCGTCGCCGAACTGCTGCGCTACGATCCGCCGGTGCAACTGACGGGGCGGCGTGTGCGTGAGGAGATACCCCTGGGTGATGTGAAGGTGGAGGCGGGCCAACATCTGACGATTCTGCTGGCGGCGGCCAACCGCGACCCCGACTACTACGCCGACCCCAACAAACTCGACGTGGGCCGCCCGGAGAATCGCATCCTTTCGTTTGGCCAGGGCATCCATTTCTGTCTGGGCGCGCCGCTTGCCCGCCTGGAGGCGGAGATCGTCTTCCGGGGACTGACGCAACGCTTCCCGCATCCACGCCTGGCCATCGCTGAGGAGGAGCTTGAGTGGCAGCCAAGCGTGGTCTTCCGGGGGCTGTTGGCCTTGCCAGTGGAGATATAACCTCATTCGCGACTCAATGCGGGACACGGGACAACGCCTGACGCAGACGGGCGTTGTCTTCGCGCGCCCGGATAGTATGGGATCATCCATGCGGCGTCATCTGCTAGCGACAGCAACGTAAATGCTATCATTTCACCTGACAGCGCCACGAACCCGTGTTTCCTGGCTGGCGAACACAGCCCTGGCGTGTTCCTCGTTTCCAGGGGAAATACAGTACTGGCCAAATCGCTGGGTTCCTCGTTGATGTCTTTGATTGGAGGAACCGCGACGAGTGGTATGATCGGATGTTGCGGTTTCCCTCTCTCATTCCGAGTCGGCAGAAACGCCGATCATCTTGTGTCACAGCCAGTCGGCGTCCTATAGTTCTGAACAGCGATATTGCCGGGCGGTTGACGGTTGAGCGCCGCCCGACATCTGGCCTTTGGGAACAGAGGGGACACGCGATCATGGCGCAGATAGAGCAGGCGGAACAGACAACCCAACACGGCTCACACTATACGGTAGCTACGCAGTCGGCCAGCGAAGCGCCGACTACACTGACAACAACGGATACTGCGTCGCTGGTGGCCCAGGCGCGCGAGCGGATGGCGTCACCCCTCATCGGCTGGGCGATTCGTCCGCTGTTCGGGCATTTCCCACCACTGTATACGTACCTGGGCGTGGCGCTCTCGCTGCTCAGTTGGTACTCCTCCTGGGCGCGCGTTGGTCCCTGGCCGTTCACCTTCTTCCCGCTGTGGTTCGGGCTGATCATCACGCTTGACGGCGTCAACGTGGCGCGGCATGGCTCCTCGCTGCTGACGCGCACACCTGGACGTTTCATCGTCACGTTCGCGTTTTCCGCCGTGTTCTGGTGGGTCTTCGAGTGGTTCAATATGTTCGTCCACAACTGGGTTTACCTCTTCGACGCCTCCTACGCAAACCCGGTGACGCGCATTGCCATCCAGACGATTGACTTCGCCACGGTGCTGCCCGCATTTTTGGAGATGGCCGAACTCTTCACTGGCTTCAAGGCGCTGCGCCCACGACTGGCGCCAAATGATCTGGGTGTGCGGGCGCCGCATCCGCTGGCAATAGGATTGATCGCGCTTGGCGTGGTCACGCTCATCGCGCCACTGCTCTTCCCCAGGTATGCCTATCCGCTGGTGTGGATCTGCCTGGTGTTGATCCTCGATCCGCTGAACAACCTGCTGGGGCGGCGCTCGGCGCTGGGGCATGTGCTGGCGGGCGATCTGCGTTTCATGATCGCGCTGCCCCTTGCGGCGATTACCTGTGGCTTTTTCTGGGAGATGTGGAACTACTACGCGATGCCCAAATGGGAGTATGACCTCCCCTTCCTGAACTGGACGCCGCACATCTTCGAGATGCCGCTACCTGGCTGGCTGGGCTACCTGCCCTTTGGCCTGGAACTCTTCGCGATGTATCAGTTCTCGCTCTGGGCCTTCCGCCAGCGCGACGACAAGCTCGTGTTTTAGGGCCGCTTCGAGAGAAACGCCAGCAAACAAGCCAAACAATTTCTAACGCTTGTGTCAAGTAGACCCTTCACGATTGAGTACCACTGGGCCATACCCTCTTGACACAATCAACGCACATGAGTATGATGTAGCCCCATAGAGAGCTGTTGGGATAACGAGGTACATGACGGTAGATCGGTTATGGTGGAAGCAGTTGGAGGTGAGTACGCTTCAATAACCTCACTTTCTTAACGCCAAGATTTGAGCTCGTTGCGTCTCTATAGGCTTCAGGATCATAGAATGTGCCCCCCAAAACAGCTGCCCAAGGTTTGTGCTTCACAAGCATCCACAAACCATGATGAACAAACAGCGACAGACATCAGCGGATAGCACGACAATTCTAAGAGGAGGGGGCTGTATATGGTAATAAGGGAATCGGTTGATCGGAGGAGGTTTGCTGTTTCACGGAATGTGTACGCAGAAACAGTTCTGCCCGGTTCATCTGATCATGAAGAGGCACGACGTCTACAAACCGAACGGTTTTCAAAAGTAAGCGCACGTGAGAGAACCACAGAAGCAAGCTATACTGAGGTGACAGACAACTCTTGGCGCCATAGCATACACATCGTGGTCAAGTGTGCAGCATATTTGGAGCCTATTCCTATAGACGAACAAAGCACGAAGCCTGGCTCTAGGAGGGTGGAGCGAATCATTGGCACGGCCCGTCTCGATCTACGTGGCGGAATGTTGATTGAATCCATGATCCGGCTCATACCAGGTTCCGCTTCACAGCTGGACTTGTTGAGCGGTAAAGTCGGTGAGATTAGCACATTCGCAACTAGCCCGGATCTGGATAAGGCAACTATCATCGACGCCATTGACGCTATCATTGGAGTCATCATTCAGTTGGCACACGATTACGAGCTTGATAGACTCTGGATATTTCCACGCAATGGATTCATGAGTATTCTCTGGGCAACCATTCCCGGCATTATGCCTGGCTATCCCTTTACTCTTAACCCTGATGTGGCGGGCTGGAATGAGGAAAGCGAGCGCCTTCAACAGTTTCGGGCATTGCGGCTACGAGGCGTGAGTGATTTCCCTAATGTTTATCAAATAACGGCACAGGAGTTAGAGGCAAAGCTGAGCGAACGCTTTGCGTTGCTCCCAGAGAGGGAGAAGTACCGCCCGCAGATGGATCGCATCTTGCTGCGTGCTATGTGGCAAGCCCAAAAACAGCACACAGCGAAAGTTCTCAAAACAGAACAAGCGGTTCACTATAGCAATACAACAGTTGATCTGGCCAATCTAGAGAACGATAGGGGGAAATTGATGAGCTCAAGGCAAGGCCAGAGTTTCCTTCCCTTCCTCTCATCAAGTGAGGGAGCGGCCAATTATCTGCATGCTGTTTTACAGCAAGGCGGTCAGGCGGCAGCAGAATATAAAGAGAAGAGCTATCAACTGCTTAATGTCCAGAGAGGAATGCGAGTACTGGATATCGGCTGTGGGATAGGCGTAGATCTTCTTCCTTTGCGATCGCTCGTCGGTGACACTGGAGTTGTGGTCGGGCTTGACCACAATGTTGATCTGGTTCGTAAGGCGCGCGAAGCTCCAGGGGTGCGTGAATGCTCGAACATCTTGGTCTTTCAAGGCGATGCACATGACATGAACTTTCCAAACGAGACATTTGACCGTGTGCGCGCAGACAGAGCGATTCAGCATTGCCATACACCTGCCAAAGTAGTGACCGAGATATGGCGTGTCCTTCAGCCTGGTGGAAGTCTTACCATTGTTGAACCTGATTGGAAGGGTATTGTTCTCTATCCAGCCAGCGCACAAGGGGGGGACAATGATTCAGCTCTTTCTCACCTGTTTGATTGGTACAGCCAGCATCTGCCTCATGCACTGATTGGTCGCCAACTGCGGTCACTACTCAGTAGCCAGGGTGACATGGCATGGGCCCAGGTACAGGTTGAAGGGATGGCTTATTCTTTTGTAGATTGGCGCGCCGTTGATACGGTGCTCCAGGTTTCTCAGTCTGTCCATGCGTCTATACAAGAAGAACCTGCGTTTGCAGAAGAGATGAGCAATTGGCTAATGGCGCTAGAGCAGGCATCGCAAGATGCTG
>Ga0070737_10003901_pt1 | contig 15475 bp, 14 predicted proteins | sample Coa_R1_10_FD_66438 | JGI IMG/M metagenome (GOLD analysis project Ga0070737, IMG submission 66438) | Surface soil microbial communities from Centralia Pennsylvania, which are recovering from an underground coalmine fire - Coalmine... | ecosystem: Environmental > Terrestrial > Soil > Unclassified...
GTGACGGCATAACCGCCGAGCGCGAGCAGGACTACCGCCACAGCGAGCATGGCACCGGCGACCCAGGGCCACCGACGTCTGCGGGGCCGCGGTGGCGGTGCGGGATACGGAGGGACCGGCACATGCCCCGGTGGGGGGGCGAACTGGCCTGGCCCGTACTGCGGCGGGTACGGCGGATAAGCCGCCTGCGGCCCGCTCTGGCCCGGTGACGCCGGGGAGTAGCCGCCGTCGTTGTCGTGCGCCACCGTCATTCTCCTCGCGCTACCGTGGCCATCAATCGCCATGAATGTATTCGTCGAGCAGCTTAGGCTAAGCCCGCGCAGGGGCGCGTGATGTTCCACGTCACCGGGGATGAGACGATGGTGTCATTGGGCGCCGGTACGGGGGTGAGAGCACCACGTCAAGCACTCGCGAAATTCCGCTATCCATTCGTCTCGTGATGCGGCTTCTCGCCGGCGGCTGTAGTTGTGACGTTCTGTGCTACGACACCGGCGCCGATTCGGCGAGGGCATCAATGACGAGCCCGGCAATGTGGTTCCAGTAAAGCCAGTCGGCGACCGCCGTGCGTTGAGCTTCTGCATGGACGGCGTGATGGGCCTGATAAAGCGTCAAATCTCTAACGTGCGCGACGTATTCCACGAACCGGGCCATGTGCAACTGCTCGCGATCTGTGGAACTCCACGTCAGCGGCTTGAATGCCTCAAACCACAACTTGGCGGACTGGTCGTCTGGCGGGTCGGCATTGACGGGCGCCGGGGGAACCATATCGACCAGGTTCAGATCGCCGACTGTGGCTAGCTGCGAAGCTAATGATGGTGCTACGACTTGGAGCCTGGAACGTCCTTGCATCTTTCCGCTAGCCGGAATGTCGGCCGGTTCGATTACTTTCTTGGGAGCCCCGGGATCGATTCCACTGAACTGGTCGGCAGTGGCAAACACCGCGCGCAATACGGTCCCGTGGTGGGCGGCCCAACCCAACAACGCAGCTACCGGGTATGTGGCCCAGCGGGCGCGTTCCGCGGCTGGGATCGTCTGATCCGCGGTTGCCATGTATACCGGTTCAGGCAGGTTAACTCGATCCGGGATGAAGCCCAGCCCGTAGTTGTTGGCCACGACGATTTCTCCATCAGCGGTCAGCGCCGTCATCCAGAAGAACGTGCTAGCCGTAAGGATCTGAGTCGTCATGTCGGGGGCGTTGAGTGCCGCGGCGATCCGATGTGCCAATGCCATCGGGTCGTGGCCGCCGTGTTTACGGCGGACTGCGTCGGCAGTGGTGGCCGCCAAGATCGCATCACGTTCAAGCCGCGTCGCAGACACCGGCACCGGTGCCGGGGCTGCCGCGTCACCGCCAGTATTGCTGGTCGACGCCGGATGCACCCCGGGACCGCCAGGTCCCTGCACCGGGGTGCCTGGAGTTCCTGGGCCGATCGGTCCGCCGCGATGGCCGCCACCGGACCCTACCGGCGCAGCCTGATGTGGTGTGGGGGGCGGACCCAACGGCGCTGTCCCCGACGAAGAACCGCCTCCGCTAGCCAAGCCCCCGGCAAGGCCACCCAGGCCGCCAGCAAGTCCGCCGAGACCGCCGCTTCCGCCACCACCGCCGTCTCCGCCGCCGTGGCCCCCGCCGCCAACAGCGCGTGTCCCCGAGACCGCCCCCGTGTGCTCCACCGGAGCTGACGGGGCTGGTGGAGCCCCACTGGCGGCCGCCGCCGCAGCCGTCGCGGCGTCGGCACCAGCGCCCGCAGCGGCGGGCAGCACAGCCGGTGTGGCCAACGCTGGCGGCAACCCTGTGTTCGCCGGGCCGCCTGCACTCGCCTTAGCTGCCGCATCTTGGTTCTGTGGGGAACCTGAATCCGCTGCCCGCCGGTCGTCGCCCAGCAAATTCTGCGGTGCACCCGACTGCGCCCCGGTCGGTGCAGTCGGTGCTCCACTAGCAGTGCTAGTCATACCCATGGATGGCGCACCGGATGCTGACGCCGGAGTACTTCCCGGACTTGCAGCTGACGGGGAAAAGCTGGGTGCCGAGGCTACGGGCGGCACGGTAGACCGCCCCGGCGATGGAGCAGGAGCAGGGCCGTTGCCGCCTGCGGGGCCGTTATTGGTGGCGAATGTCTGCGCTGGCGGTTGTTGTGATGGGTCGCCGGGTTGTGTAGCGCCTGCGGGGCCGTTATTGGTGGCGAATGTCTGCGCTGGCGGTTGTTGTGATGGGTCGCCGGGTTGTGTAGCGCCTGCGGGGCCGTTATTGGTGGCGAATGTCTGGACCGGTGGCTGCCCCTGAGTATCGGCGGGTGGTGTACCACCGCCTGGTTTACCCGCAGACGGCTTAGGTGGGGCCGGCATCTGCAGCTTGAGTCCTAATTGGGAGCCTTCGTCGGAGGCTATTTCAGAATTCTCGTTCCACGCAGCGGTTATCTCGTTCTGAATTTTCGTGTCTAAGTCCGCAGCATTATCGCTGAAACCCCTGATTGTATTTTGATGCTTTTGTACGACATCGCTCATCTTGCTCTTAGTATCGTGTACGGCCTTGGCGGCAGATTGATACCACTTCGCAACCGAGTCGAGCTTGTCACGCATTTCTTGCATCTCGTTAAGCCGCTGCTCCAGCACCTTTTCCGCTGCAGTAGCAGCGCTGCCCGACCAAATGTTGTCGTGGAAAATCATATGATGCTCGCGAGCCCAATTTTGGATGACTTGACCTAACTCGGAGCTAGCCTGTGTGAACACCTCACCGCGAGCTTGTAGCTCATCCTCATTAATTTCCGGCCATAAGCCGGATACCATTTCCGTTGCATAGTCACCCGTAGGCTGCGGAATCGTCGTCATCGCCTAACCCCCCACAAACTTACATGCTTCCACGACAATCGCATTAGTCGCGTTAGTAGCTGCGGCCAAATAGCTATCAGACGGAATATAAGTGGGCAAACCCCGAACATAGGCGCGAAGGTATTGCGCTATGAAGGTCGCAAAATCTTGAATAGCTGGGTTACTGCTGCGGTGACCAAGTTGCTCAACGTTGTCCGCGTACGTCGACATCACCGGCTCCACCCCATCGATGATCGACTTTTGGTCAGCGGTCCACTGGGTCGCCGGAGTTCGGGAATCCAGTGTTAACCATGGGGCAGCGTCCGAGTGGTAGCGGTCCGCCAGGGCATTCCAGTTGTCACAAATCGGGTCGCGAGCACTGAGAAATAGTTGCGGATTTGCGGGATCCCTAGGCGTCGCCGGGTGCGATGGCGCTGGCGCTGCGGGAACGGATGGACCCCACGTACTAGCCGACCCTTGTGAAATAGCTTGGCAGACATAATAGATAGCAGAAGAAGCATTCGTGGCGACTAGCGCTAAGTGATCATCCGAAGCAGTGTAGTTACCTAGGCTGTCGGCATAGGCACGCGCGTAGGCGATGAATTGCTCGTAAAACTCACGCACCACGCGATGCGGTGTCTGCCTCGCCAAATGCACGAACTGGTCGGCTGTGTTGCGCATTGCGGTCCCCATCGCCGTATATTGAGCGCGCTGGTCTGGCGACCAATCGGCGACAGGGATCGAAGGGTCGCGGTCATTCCAACCGTTTTTTGCTTGGTTTGCGAACCCGCTGTTGATTGGCGTGAATTTGTCGCAGGTCGGTTCGTCGGTGATGACTGTGACCGGGCCGGTATCGTTAGTACTGGCGACATCCGAGGATGTTTGCGAACCGCGCCCGTCATTGGGACTCCCGCCTGAACCGCCTCGGGTGACAGCGAGGGTCACCGCCACCGCGACCGCAATAGCGGCGATCAGCGCTACCGCTCCTAATGCCCACTTAATACCGTTGTTCTTCTTTGGTGGACCGGATGGCGGCCAGGGATATTGCCCCGGCGTCGGCACGTAAGGAGACGACTGGCCAGCTGGATGAGCGGGCGACTGCCCCGGCGTGGACGGAGGAGGTTGCCACGGGCCTTGCGGTGGCTGGGGCGGCACACTCATACACGCACCTCCTGGTCTTGTTTACTCACAATGCCACCACTTGCAACCCGGGGGCGCCCTCGACTGCTGCCCGATGCTACCCGAGTACCCGCATACCAGCTTAAGAGACGAACCGACCGGTCCGACGCACGAAAATTTGAATCCGGACATGACAAGTGAAATGGCCAACTCGTCGCGAACAGCCATAGGCGCCGCCCCGGCGCGTGATCTGTGGTCATGTGGGACATGGCATTACGCGAAATCATCGGTGGTGCGTCGGCTGTAAAGCCGTGTGACGGTGGTCGCGATGGAAAACTATCCTCAGATAGTTTTCGTCCGCAATACGCATTGATGCCGAATTGTCGTTGGATAACCACCCAAACCCACGGCCGGGCGGGCCATCTCGACCACGCTGCAGATACCCAGCCGTGGGCCACCTTCGTTGCCAGTGGGCAGGGCTGCGGCTGTCAAGTAATCTCGCCGGCCAGGCCGCCAAGCTCGTCGGTGATCTCGGCCAGCACGGCGTTGATCCGTTCCTGGTCGGCCCGGCTCGATGCGGTGGCCTGACCAGTGGCTTTCTGCAAAGCCTCGTTGATTCGTTGCTCGACGATGTCGGCTCCCAGCCGCAGCAATCCATCTTTGATGTAAACATCGGTGAGCCAATGGTGGCCGTTGATGGTCACTTCGACTGTCTTGGATTCGTCTGTAGCAGTGAATGTTTCGTTCTGCATCTTGTACAGCTGGTCGTCCATGACCGACTGCAGTCGCTGCGCCTGATTCAGCACAGCAGCGACGTGTGGGTGCATCTCCTCGGTCACTTCGAATCCTTAGTGTCGGCAGCATCTTTCCGTTTGCGGTTGCCGATCACACCCTCGGTCCACGCCCGATCCTCTTTGTAAAGTTCCTCGTCGGGCGACAACCCGGGGGTGCGACGCTTTTCCTTGCCTTGGCCTTGGCCATGACCGCCCATCGGCATACCACCCATACCACCGCCGCCCATCGCACCGCTTGACGGCCCGGCAGCCCCACCGGCACCGCCGCCGTGTGCAGTGCCAGCGGACGGTGCCACGGCTTTGGCCGTCATCGCAGGACCCAGCGGCGAGGCTCCGCCACCCCCGCCGGCGCCGGCTCCGCCGCCTCCGGCATGGGCCGGTTTGAGGTTCGGCCCCTGCGGAACGTTCGGCGTATGCTTCGCCGCCGCCGGCATGCCGCCGGGCATGCCCCCTGGCATTCCGCCAGGCATCCCGCCACCCTTGCCGCCGCCCTGCTGGCCACCGCTTGGCATGCCGCCGGGCATGCCACCCGTCTGCGCTGCCGGTTGCTGAGCACCGGGCATCTCTGGCGTGCTCGGCATCTGCGGGGTGGGCACCGATGGCATGCTGGGCGCGCCGCCACCTCCACCAGTACCGCCACCTCCGGGGCTGCCCGGCCCTCCTGGCGAGGTGGGTGTCTGCGGAACGCTGTTTGCCTTCTTTATGTCACCCGGCGTCACAGGCGGCAGACCCGAAAGACGCGGTGGGTCATCGGGTTTCACCTGGCTGAGCGAGCCACCACCGTGGTAGTGGGCCATCGCAAAGTCTGAGCGGTATTGATTACGCGCGTACCCGCCCCACGAGTCGGGGTCGAGAACGCTGGCATTTTCGTAATTTGTTACATCCTGCATTGTGGGATGTTCTTGGACAAGTTTATCGTGCGCTGCTTTGAAGGATGCTGCCTGCTTAGCTAGGTCTTTACACTTCGCCTGAACGTCAGTCAGCCAGTTTTGGTGGGCCCGCATCGCGGCGGCGCATTGCTCGGCCGCGTCGCCATACCAATCCGGCGGTGGAGTGAAATGGCTCTTATATGTCTCGAGCTGAATGTCGGCGTATTCAGTCCACTTATCCACCATGCGCTGGACGTTTGACGCCTGCAAGTCCCCCGCGTAAATTACTCTCGCCCTGCTATCCCAAGCTTGCCCGGACCCCGCCATATGCCAGTCCCCCGGGTTTGGATAGGTCCAGTGCTCCACCCCCATGGAATCTGGGATGCCACCGAAGTTGACCGGTTCCGGGGCGACGTTCGCGTTACCGTTTCCGTCAGGGTCGAGCGCGGCTGCGCACTTCTGGTCCTGGTGGTCATACGCGTCAGCCGCGGCTCGAAGTGAAAACGCGAGACGCTGGGCTTCACGCTCCCCCGCCTTCAAACACTGCGTTAGTGAATTCCATGAACAATTCAGCTGGCTGGTCGCGTGGGCGGATATTTCGAGCTCGTCAGGCGTCAAGACGCCACCGGGGATCTCCGGCAAGGGCAAACTGATATCTTCTGCCTTCTTGCGAAGGGATTCGGTTTCGACTTGTACGTTCACGTCGTGGCCTCTCGTGTACCTACTTCTCCAGCGCGGCCTGGTAGCGGCTTTCCTCACGCGGGTGAATGAGCCGAATCGGCAATTGGCGGTGCCGCGGAGTGTCGATGAAATTGTGGCGAAGAATGACCCGGCCTACGCCTTTTTGCGGGCCGAGGTACGTCGTGGCGTTCGGCCACACCACCTTGTTCACTCGACCGATGCGGCCGTTCACATAGCCGGCGAATTCCTTGAACCTCGGTTCGAGCGTGACAACCGCCCCCGCGGCCGCTGAGCGCACCACGAATTGCGTAAACAGCCGGGCGTCACCGAGGTTGATGCTCACGTCGACGTCGTCGAACGGCATGTACACCGGGTAGCGCTCCGTCGTCTCACCAATCAGCACGCCCGCCGACCCGATCGGCAACTGATGGTGCTGATCGCTCACCGGAGCCTCACCTTGCAACGCCGCGCGCTGCCCGCCGAACAGGCACGAAAACCCCCGCGGTGTCTTGGGGTTAGCCAGCGTGGTCAGCAGGACGGTCGACTGGGGAGCCATGCCCGGCACAATCCGCACCCGGGTGATGGTGTGGTCGGCCTGCGCCGACCACCACACGTCCGGCCCACCCGGCGCGGTGTACGCGGCGGTGAACGCGCTGCGCCCCTTGATCGCCGACCAGGTCTCCCTCTCGAAGCTGATCTCGGTTGCCTGATCGAAGGCGTCGAAACTGCGCGCACACCTGGCATCGATGCCGTGGCTTGCCAACTGATCGGCGAGCCGCGTCGTCGACGCGACCAGATACCGGGCGAGCCCGGCAACGCCCGCAGCGCGCCGAGTCGCCGACTTGCGGGTGACCTCGGGATCGGCCCGCAGCATGATCCAGGTCCGCCGGTTGGCCGGGGCGGGGTAGGGGCCGATCACCTGCTGGTAGAGCCCGACCAGGTTCGCCGGAGCGGTCTTACCGACGCGGTAGCCCGCCGATACCACGTCTGCCGCCAGGTTCGGGCAGTGCGCCCAGAGCAATTGCTCCACCAACGCTGTGTCCAGCATGTCGTCGGTATACGCCTGCCCGTTGACCACGACCGTGGGGGTGAACGGCCGGGGGACCACCTCGATGAGCGACACCAGGTGATTGCCCTGCCAACGCACCGCCACGTGATCTCCGGGCATCACGGTGGCGCCTACCGCGGGTTCCGACGGCGCAGGGGGAGCGGTGCGGCGCCGTCGCCGCCACGCGTTCAGCGCCTGAATCCAGCCGGTCAGCCGCCTGCCGCGCACGGTCACCACGGACGCGAGGACCACCAGCACGGCCAGGGTGATGCCCACGGCCGGGTACCCCAGCCGCATCGACGCCGCGACGCAGGCCGGCGCAACCGCCGCCGCCACCAACCCATGTCCGGTGGTGAACCGCAGAGACACCGCGCTCGTCATCGGCGCCTCAACGCACGTCGGCCCAGCGCCCCCAGGCCCAGCACCAGCGCCAGGCCAACGCCTGCCAGGACGACCATCGTGATCGGGCCGCGGTCTGGCGGCGGGATGTACGCCGGGGGCGGGAGCTGCTTGACATTGAACTGAGCGGTCTTGTCGCCGGGCGGAAGATCCCACGTCAGCGCGGCGACGGGATCGATGACACCCGCCCCGACCAGGTCATCCACACCACCACCCGGGTGCCGCGCCGTCGCCGTGATCCGGTTGATGATCTGCGCCGCCGAAAGGTCAGGGAATCGCTGGCGCAGCAGCGCGGCCACCCCGGACACATACGCCGCCGAAAACGACGTACCCGCAATCGGAACCGGCCCGTCCTGGCCTTGCAACGCGTTGACCGGCATTCCGTCGTAGCCCAGCGCGATCACGTTGTCGCCGGGCGCGGCGGCGCCCAACCACGGCCCGTGCATCGAGAAATTGCTGGGCGAGGCGTCCTGGCCGATGCTTCCGACCGTCAGGACCAGCGGGTCATACCACGCCGGGGTGACGATGGTCTGGACCTGTTTCCACCCGCGCGGATCGTTGGGTACCGACGGGTCGGGCGGCGGATTCTGTGTGCAGTCCTGGCCGGTGTTGCCCGCCGCGACGACGATCACCACATTTTTGACGTTGACCGCATAGTTGACGGCCGCGCCCAGCATGGATTCGTCGATCGGTCGGGTCACCTTGATGCACGCCGCTTCGCTGACGTTGATGACGTTGGCGCCCAGGTTCGCGGCGTGCACGATCGCGCGCGCCAAACTGCGCACCGAGCCGGCCGTCGGGGTGCTGTTGGGGTCATTGGGGTCGACGCGCGCGCCGACCGGCTGAAATGCCTCGGACGTCTGGCGCAACGACAGCAGCCGTGCCTCCGGCGCGACACCGACAAATGCGTCCGTGGGCGCCGGCCGGCCGGCGATCAGCGACGCGGTCAGGGTGCCATGCGAGTCGCAATCGGAAAGGCCGTTGCCGCCCTTGTCGACGAAATCGCCGCCCGGCTCGGCCGGCACCCGCGGCGACGCGTTCACCCCGGTGTCGATTACGGCGACCGTCACCCCGGCGCCGGTAGCGAATTTCTGAGCATCGGCGACGTGCAAGAAGACGTTGGACCAGGGCGCGTCGGCGAACTTGGCATCCGGGAATGACGTGGGCGCCGAACAGATTTTGCGCTGCTCCATCGGCTGATCGGGGCCGGTTTCGTCGGGTGGCATTGCGCCCGGGTCGATCACCGGAGGCGTGATCGCCAGTGCGGGCGGCGCGTTGAGCAACGCCAGCGTCACCGCCGCCAGCACTACGGCGATACGACGTATCACCGACCACCCCTTCCATCTGCTGCCCTAGTCAAGCCGGGTCGTCGCACCCACGACAAAGCGCGGCCGCCCGGTAGAGAGCCACATCTTCTCACTCCGCGGCGGCACGCAGGCACTGACGGTAATCGTAAGGCGGCGCGGACCGCGCTCATTCCGGTTTTTCTAGCGCGAAAGGTGCGCTAACCCGTGGGCAGAGACTTTGCCCAACGCAGGATGTCCGGCGTGACCGGATCGGTGATGTCATCGAATTCGGGATGCTTTTTCAGCACGCCGGCCACCATCTCGCATACCGGGACGACGCGTTTGCCGTCGGCGCGGGTGGCTTCGAGCGCTTCTTGCACCAGGATGGTCGCAAGGCCGCGTCCGCCGAACTCGTCGTCGATCTCGGTGTGGTAGAAAACGCGCTGGTTGCCGTGGTCGGCGACGGCGGCGTGTCCGACGGTTTTGCCTTCGACCGCGATGGTGTACTTGCCGTTTTCGGTGTTGACGGCGGTTTGGGCGCCGGTCTTATCGGTGGTCATGTGGCTTCCTTTCTATCCGGCTCTATCCGGCGGCGGGCGCGGCCGCAGGGTGGTCGTCGGAAGGGGAGGAGCGGGCAGCCGCGGCGGTGAGCCACGGTAGCCCGCAACGACGCCGAAACGGTCATCGCCGTCCTCCCACAGCCGGCGGTAGCCGACGATCTCGTCGTGGCTTCGACCGACGAAGTTCCACCACATCACCAACTGCTCTGTGAACGGGGTGCCACCCAACAGCAGGGTACGGGCGGGTCGGTCGCCGACGTTGCGCAGTCGCAGCGACGACCCGCCGGGGCCCAGATAGCCCATGTCGCCGACGCCCAAAGCCCTTCCGTGGATGGCGAGCGCGCCTTGGCCGCACAGTACGACGTGCTCGAACCCCGGCTGGACCTCAAGTGTGACGTCTGCACCGGCCTCCAAGTCGAGTTGTGCCCCCAACAGCGGAGTAAAGGCATGTACGGGTGAGCGACTACCAGCCAGCCGACCGAGAAAGACATGCGCGACGCCCCCGCGCAGCGAAACCGGTTCGGGCACATAGTGGGCGAAGTCGCGGCCGGTGTTGCGATCGGCGTCCGGCAGAGCCACCCACAGCTGCGCGCCGTGCAGAACCGGCGCCGCATCGCGGTTGATCGACACTTCGGAGTGGCAGATTCCGGCGCCCGCGGTCATCGAATTCAATTCCCCCGGCCGGACCAGCGCATGCACACCCGCGCTGTCGCGGTGCTCGATCTCGCCGCTGAACAACCAGCTGACGGTCTGCAGGCCGGTGTGTGGATGCGGCGGTACCACCATGCCCGCGGAACGGCGCACATCATGCGGTCCGTAGTGGTCGGCGAAGCACCATGCGCCGATCAGCGAGCGTTGCCGCTGTGGCAACGTGCGCCGTACACGGATGGCCCGCGGCCCGCCCAGCGGCACGTCACGCGGATATAGCACCTCGACATCGGCCACTTGCGCAGTGGCGCAGGCAATTTCGGCCGGCGAGGTCTCCAAGTTGCTCATCGTCCACCGTTCTGGGGAGCGGATAGGGCCGATACCGCGACACTCCCGCGGACGTCGTTGACCACTGAATTCGTGTCCGGTCGGCGCATGCGAGTGCCATAGGATTCATCGATATGGCCCAAAGCTTGCGAGTCGATCCGGCGGTTCTGAGATCGGCCGCAACCGCGATCGCACAAGTCGGAAGCGAGCTTTCCGGAATGGCCTTGGCGCAGCCGCTGAGCGGCATGACCGGCGCCCTGGCGGGTTTTCAGTGCGGCGCCGGCTGCCAACAGGCCGGCACCGCGCTGGACAACGCGTCCAAACGGGTGGGCAGCGATTTATCGGACCTTGCGGCAAAACTGCATTCAGCGGCCGAGAAATACGAGCAGACCGACAAGCATCTGGGCAGCGAGCTGGACAAAGCCCTGCAAGAGATCGACTGCGAAACCGGTGACGCTCCGCCCGAGGCGGGGCGCGAGACGGGCAATCAACCGGTGCCCATCCCGGTGGATCAGGTGACCTACCACCAGGACAACTTCGCGGCCGGGCCGGACGCCACTCGCGACTACATCAACCAGGCGCTCGACCAACTTGGAATCACCGACCCCGCGGCGCGGCAACGCTGGACCGACGGCTATCTGACGATGGCGTTGCGCGAGTCGAGTTATGACCCGAATGCGGTCAACGATTGGGACGTTAACGCAGAACCGCCGAATTCGACATACAGCGTGTCCGACGGCTACGGAAACGGGTGTTCGCGCGGGATCGTGCAGTGCGTCCCCGGGACGTTCGCGCAGTATCACCAGCCAGGCACTTCGAACGATATCTATGACCCGGTCGCCAACATTGGCGCGTCGATGAATTACGTGATGGGGCACTATGGCGTTTCCCGGGATGCGTCCAATCTGGCTGCTCTGGTTCCGCAAGCGGATCCCACCGCCGGCCCGCAGGGATACTGAGATGTCTCGGCGTGCAGCAGTGCTGGTGGCGATTCTGATAATGGGCACCTCGGTTCCCGCCGCCGCGGCGACCTCGGTTCCCGCCGCGGCCTGGATCAGCACCAACCGGCTCCCACTCGATGACAGCCAGCATTGGCCGGACCTGGCCGGCATTGCAGAAGCACCTAACGACAACGCTTTTCAGGCCGAACTGCTCTGCCGAGCCCGCGCCCCCGACAAGCGGTTGGTGGACGCCGTGGGCGTCGATGCAGCGCGGGCGCGGGTCGACAAAGGCCACAACGAATGGTCGCTGCAGCAGCAGATCGTGCACTACCCCGGCGACCCGTGGCGCATGGGGCAAACCGCGGATCAGTTGTTCACCTCGTTGCAGAACACGCTGACCAACTGTGGGCCAACGGCGCCCGGCGCCCGGGTGACGGTGACCACCCCGCGCTCACATTGCCCGAGCATCCAACGAGGCGGCTGTAGCGAAATAGCTGCCGTCGTCGATATGCCGTCCACCCAAACCAGCGCGCATGTGTATCTGGCGAGTGTCGGCAGTTCGGTCACCGAGTTGGCTGTCTGGTCGACCGGCGACCCGGGTGTGGGGTGGTCGGCACCCAGCGATGAGGACGTGTTTTCGGCGATGAATCCACCACTGTGCGCAGTGTGGGAATGCTGACCAGGGGCGCGCATGTCGTTCCCGTTCACGATTGGCCAGGTCGAGAAGGCGAATTTTGACGCCTTGACGCAGGCCGCACGCCAGGTGGGCGCGCGTCTGCGGACCATGCAGCAGCAGCTGAAGGCCGGACAAGATGCCCTCGACCGACTACGCGGGGGCTGGGAGGGGCAGGCGTCAGACGCGGCCGTCGCCAAAGTCGGGCGCACGCTCGAGCGGCAGCAGCGGATCGTCGACGCGCTGCAGCGGGTCCAAAAAGCGTTGTCCGAGAGCGGATCCCAATTGTCGGCGACGCGGGCCGGCGTTCTGCAGGGCGTCGAGCAGTCCGGTCAGCAGGGCTGGCAGGTGGCGAAGGACGGCGGGCTGTCGGTGCAGGAGGGCAAGGGCTTGGATCGGCTGGCCAAGATGAGTCCGGCGACGGCGATGAAACTGCAGCAGGTGGCCGCGACCAAGTCCCTGAACATCAAGCGGCAGTTGGCCGACCTGGACAAATACGACCGGCAGCTCGCCAAGCAGTTGCGTGAGGCGATCGACGACCTGGAGGGCTAGCCGCGATTCAGCGGGGCGGGCGCAGGACTTTCATCGCGATTCGCTTGACCGGCTCGGGAATCCGGTCCTGCACCGACAACGCGGCCTCGGCGGCCCGTGACCGCAGCGGCGCGCCGCGGCCGAACATCCGGTTCAGCGGTCCGCCGGACGGCTCGATCTCGAAATGCAGCGGCGGGGCGCCCTCCGAGGCACCCAGCGCCTGGGAGATGACGATCCGCTGAATCTCGCTGGTTCCCTCAAAGATGGTGTACAGCTTGGCATCTCGATACCACTTCTCCACCGGGTGGTCGGTGATGTAGCCCCAGCCGCCCAGCGTCTGGATGGCGCGTTCGGTGGCCCGGACCGCGACCTCGCTGGCGGCCATCTTCGACATCGAACCCTCGCCGCGGTCGAACGCGATGCCGTTAGCCGCCATCCAGGAAGCCCGCCACGTCAGTAGCCGGGCGGCGTCGATCTGAGTGGCCAGCTCCGCCAGCGGAAACGCGATGCCCTGGTTGTCGATGATCGGGCCGCCGAATGCTTCACGCTGGGTGGCGTAGGTGGTGGCGTATTCCAGTGCGGCGCGGGCGATGCCGATCGCTTGGGCGGCGACCATCGGCCGGGTCTGCTCGAACGTGCCCAGCGTGGCCGAGCCCGACTTTTGCCCGCCGGCGACCGCCTCGCGGGCCTTGGCCAGCTTGTGCTCCAGTTTCTCTTGCCCGCCAAGCAGATTCGCTTCGGGGATTCGGACGCCGTCGAAGCGCAACTCGGCGGTGTGCGACGCCCGGCAGCCCAGCTTGTCGAGTTTGCGAACCAGCTCCAACCCGGGCGTGCCGCCCGGAACCACGAACAGCGCCTGGCCGCGGTGACCGAGTTCCTCGTCGACGACGGCGTTGACCACATGCACGTTTGCGAGGCCGCCGTTACCGATCCACATCTTGTGGCCGTCGATGATCCAGTCGTCGCCGTCGCGGCGGGCGGTGGTCCGCAGGTTGCGGACGTCGCTGCCGCCCTCGGGTTCGGAGATCGCCAGTGCGGCGAGTTTGAGATCGCCCGGTGTACCGAAGCATTCCGGCGCCCACTCCAGCATCTGCTCGGGGGAGGCGGCCTGCCCGATCGCCGAGAGCGCCAGGGCCGGCATGACGATCGCCAAACCGATTCCGGCACAACCCCAAAACAGTTCCTCCATGAACATCGGCAGCGACAGCCCAGTCGGGTCACCGATCAGGTCGCGATAGAACAGCGGACTGTAGAAACCCTGCTGGGCGGCCTCCTCGAGCACCGGCCACGGGAATTCCTGACGCTGGTCGTACTCGAGTGCGACCGGACGGATCACCGATTCGGCGAACTCGTGGGTGCGCTTGGCCAGGTCATGCTGAGCCGCCGTCGGTGTCAAGTCGAAGGTCATGAATGCGGCCCCTGCCGTCGCGTCGTCCGAACGGACTGTTGCCGCTTTGGGGGTCGATCAAACCCGATCGGTCAGGCGGCTGACTGCGGACCGAGCGCGGTCGGCAGGTGAAACACCGCGGTAGTCACCGGCATGACGTCCTTCTCGCGGCGTGCGAGCAACGCGGCGTTTTCGGGTAGCTGCCTGGAGTTGATGTCGCCGACGGCGATCCGCCGCAACGTGTTGTGGGCCCGGGCGAGCTGTTCACGCTTGCGGTACTGCCCTCCCGGCAGTTTCACGCCCGCCCACACGCCGTACTCCTCCCGGTGCTCGACGGCGTAGTGGGCGCATCGGCGCTGCTGAGCAAGCGGGCAGCGGCGCAGACACAGCAGCCGGGCCTCGGTTGCCGACCGCTCATACGCGCGGGCCTTGGCGGCGCCGTCACCGCCGTGGTCATCGGCATAGCCGAACCATAATTCCGGATTGGCTGAACACGGGTACCCCATCCTGTCGTCCTCCCCTTACGACTGAAACGTAGACGGGAGCGTATACACGTTTCGCCCGGACCGCAAGGAAACGCGACGAACTCGTATATCACCATCCCTGAGAGCTTGGCTGTGTACTATCCGGATATGGCCGGAGCGCTACGGTGAGCCGCGAATCGGCGGGAGCGGCTATCCGAGCCCTCCGCGAGGCGCGGGACTGGTCGCTAGCCGACCTCGCAGCCGTCACCGGGGTCAGCATCATGGGGCTGAGCTACCTGGAGCGCGGCGCCCGCAAACCGCACAAAAGCACGGTTCAGAAGGTGGAAAATGGCCTGGGGCTGCCGCCCGGCACCTACGCGCAGCTTCTGACTGCCCCCGACCCGGAGGCCGAGTTGGCCCGATTGATGGCGTCCACGGCAGCCGAGCCGGCATCCGCCCGACCCGCCGCAGCGATTGTGGTAGACCGGCACAACGACACCGAAGTCCTGGAGAGATACGCCGAAGCTCAGCTGGAGGCGCTCCATACGGTGATCGAGCGTTTACCTGCGAAGACATCGAACGAATATGAGACGTATATTCTTTCTGTGATCGGACAATGCGCGAAGGCCGAACTCTTGGCCGCTAACTCCTGGCGGGTCGCGGTCAACGCCGATGCGGAATCGGCGGGCCGGATCATGCAGCATTTGGAAGCAATCGACGCCACCCGCAGCGCGCTGCTGCAGCGAATGCCGGTGAGCCTGAGCGCGCGATTCGACCTAGCGTGCTCACAGTCTCCGCTGCCGGAAGCGGTCATCGCGGCACTACTCGGGGTCACTGCCGACGAGATGTGGGACATCCGTAATCGCGGCGTCATCCCCCCGGGAGCGCTCCCACGCGTCCGGGCCTTCGTCGAACACGTCGGCAGCTAGGGCAAGACGTGAGTCAG
>Ga0070737_10003902_pt1 | contig 15475 bp, 16 predicted proteins | sample Coa_R1_10_FD_66438 | JGI IMG/M metagenome (GOLD analysis project Ga0070737, IMG submission 66438) | Surface soil microbial communities from Centralia Pennsylvania, which are recovering from an underground coalmine fire - Coalmine... | ecosystem: Environmental > Terrestrial > Soil > Unclassified...
TTGATTCTCATGTTCTCCGTCTACCCGATGGTGACTTCCTGGTATTACTCGTTCTTCTCCTGGGACGGCTTCAGCAAGGTCAAGTACTTCATCGGCTGGGCCAATTACCGCGAGCTGTTCCACGACCCATACTTCTGGCACGCCTTTGCCCGTTCGGGATGGTTCATGGCCGTGTCCACACCGGTCGAGTTGGTACTTTCCCTGATCGTGGCAATCGTCCTCAACGAGCGGGCCCTGCGGTTGGCCCCGGTCTTCCGGACGCTGCTGTTCATCCCGGTGGTCACAACCACCGCCATCATCGGCATCGTGATGAGCTTCGTCTTCGCCGCCTACAATGGACCCGTCAACAATGCGCTGCAGAGCGCCCATATCATTCACCGGCCAATCGACTACCTCGGCAATCCGCACACAGTCATGTGGACTGCAATCGGGATCTTCGTATGGAAGTGGTTGGGTCAGCCCATGATCTACTGGCTGGCGGGCCTGCAGACGATCCCTTCGGAGCTCTACGAGGCCGCTCGAGTCGACGGCGCCGGATGGTGGCGTCGCAGCCTGTCGGTTACGGCGCCGCTCCTGGCGCCGTTTGCCGCAATCATAACGCTGATCGTGGCCGTCGGTAACCTCCAGGTGTTCGCCTTTCTCCAATCGTTGACCAACGGTGGACCCGTTTTCTCATCCGAGACGATGGAGCTGTACATCTATCGCATGGCCTTCGGTGCCGGTGGATCGGCGTCGACGACGCGTTTGGGCTACGCCTCCGCGGCCGGGGTGTTTTTCGGGCTGGCCGTCTTTCTCGTAGTGGCAATCCAGGTTCTGGTCGCACGACGCGTGCTTGGCCGCGGGCCCGCTCGAACAGGTGTTGCCTGATGATAGCGACGAGGCTGCCCCGAGTGACCGGGCGCCGTCGGAGCCAGGGCTCGACACGACGGATCATCACTTACGTCGTCCTCACCCTGGTATGTGTGATCTGGGTCTACCCGTTCCTGTGGATGATGTCCGCATCAGTCAAGCCCAACGGCATGGTCTTCCACGGCATCGGCCTGTGGCCCGCACACTGGTACTTCAGCAACTGGGTGAGTGCCTGGACCGATGCGCACCTGGGGCGGGAGTTTATTAACACCACGATCATCACTGTGACAGCAGTGGTGATCGTCGTCTTCACCACAGCGACCATGGGCTACGTGCTCGGACGCTTTTCGTTCCCCGGGAAGCGGATCCTAATCGGTGCGCTAGCGGTACTGATTTTTTTGCCCCAGGGATACACGATTATCCCGATCGTAGGGCTGATCACCGCCATGCACCTGGACAACAGCCTGTTCGGCATCATCCTCGCCGAGAGCGGGTCAGCTCATATCATTCAGCTCCTTCTCTTCGCCGGATATTTTCGGAAGATTCCCAAGGAGATCGAGGAAGCGGCGACCGTCGACGGGGCGGGATTTTTCAGGACGTTCCTCAAGATATTTTTTCCGTTGGCCAAGCCGGCAATCGCGACCGTAGTTATCCTGCAATTCATCGCCAGTTGGAACGACTTCCTCATCCCGCTCGTCCTATCGCTGAGCAGGCCACAGCTCCAGACGCTGGCCGTCGGTGTCTACTCATTCCAAGGCCAAAATCTGACCAACTACTCCGAGATGGCTGCAGCTTCCACGATGAGCCTGCTGCCCGTCATCATCGTGTTCCTGTGCCTGCAGCGGTACTTCATCGAAGGCATGGCCGGAGCGGTCAGGCAATAGCCACACCACGACGCAGCGAGACAAGCGCGATCTGGCAGCCCTGTTTGCAGGGTGCCGAGCTCAACTGAGCCCAGCCGTTCACAGATGACAAGGTTCTCAGCAGAGTTGGGCTGCGTTTTGGGGTGAAGGGCGAGCCGAGGCTCACCGCCGAGTTCGATCTCGACGAAGCCGGCGCCGTGACCCGCCTCGTGGTCCAGCCGCTGGGGGATCTTCGTCCCTGAAGGCTGAGGAGCAGTCGTCCCGGTTACCAGGTGAGAGGGTCCAGATAGAGGTAGAAGCGGAGCCGGGCCGCATCCACGGAGTCGCGCCCGTAGGTGTCGGTCAGGATGCGAGCCGCCGTTGCTACCTCGGGCGCCGCCAAGTGGTCGGATGCACTGGCCCAGACAAGGGCCAGATCAGCTTGACGGTCGGCGGTGCCGAGGCGGCCGAGGTCGATCAGGCCGGTGCAGGTCGATGACGCGGGGTCGACTAGGAAGTTGGGCAGGCAGGCGTCTCCGTGGCACACCACCAGGTCAGTTGCTTCCTGCTCGAGCCGACCGGGGAGCTCCGTCCGGAGCTCGCTGAGGAGGGCGGGGTGGGGGCGGCCCTGCTGTTCGGGTCGGAGCCAAGCCTCGATCACTCGCCCGGCCGCCACGACCTCGCTGGCGCGGCGGAACATCCCGGCTAGGCGCCGATCGAAGGGACAGGTGTCGACAGGGAGGTCATGGAGGCGGCGGACGGTCATGACCAGCGACGGCAGGGCCTCGAGTAGCGCGCTCGGTGTCAACTCGGACGCGGGGACGCCGGGGACGGTGGTCGTGACGAGGCAGGCCCCCACCTCCCTGATGGACCAGTCGACTGGCTCAGCGCCAGGCAGGCCCTGGGCGGCCAGCCAGCGTGTTCGGTCCCGTTCGGCCGCCAAATCGGAAGCTGCCTCGGCCGGCACGCACTTGGCGTGCAAGGAGCCGTCGGCACTGTTGAAGACCCGCGCCCCTGACTCTCCGTTTGTGACGGGGATCCACGTCCGGTCGGTTGGGAGGCACTCCTGGGGACGGAACTCCGCCACTGACCCAGTCAAGCCGCAACCGCCAGGTCGAAGGTCTGATTTCGGGCGAGGCGGGACTCAGAGGAGATCGCGGTGCTTGACCAGGAGGTCGTCGAGGGCTTCTCGCAGCAGGCTGGCTTCGGGCCGGCCGGTACGGTGGGCCAGCTTGGCCAGGCGGTGCAGGGCCGCCGGTGCGTAGTAACTGGTCTTGAGTACCATCCGCTCGGTGACCGCGATCGACAGACGGTCGCCTCCGTCCCGCTTTGAACGCACCAGAGCGGTGTCTGCTGCGGCCAGCAGCTCGTCGCCGGCCGTGCCGTGTTGGGGGCGGGCCGCGATCCCGCCGGAGAGCGTGACGGGCTCGGAGGCGGCCACGGTTGCGCGGACCCGGTCGAGCGCGATGAGGAGCGCTTCGGGCGCCGCGTCCGGTGCGAGCACCGCGAACTCGTCACCTCTCACATGGGCGAGCACGGCGCCGACCGGCAGGCCCTCGGTGAGCGCGGCTTCGCAGCGGCCGAGCAGCGCATCACCCTGATCGGGTCCGTGGGTCTCGTTGTACGGCCCGAAGTCGTCGAGATCGAGCATCGCCACAGCCACCGCAGTCGCCGGTTCGATGAGGTCGAGCTCACTCCGTAGTGCATCCAAGCTCACAGCCGTTGATCGATAGGTGGCAGCCATAGGACAGAGTGAAGCACAGCAGACATACATATGTCCAGTGTCAATACGTATCAGCGCCCTTAAGCGCGAACCAGTACGTGACCGTGGGAGTGTCATCCGAGAGACGACCTCCGCAACTCTCGTACAGGGCCCGCGCCGGCCGGTTGCCCTCCCCTGTGATCAAGAAGAGCTTCGCTGAACCATTGCCGCGCCCGAGCCGGATGAACTCCTCGAGCAGGCTCCGGCCGATCCCCCGACAGCGGTGGCCGGCGTCGACCTCCAGCTCGTGCAGGTACATCATCCATTGACGGTCCGGGCGAGGCAGCTCGTATCCCCAGCACCAGCCCGTGACCTGCTGCTCGTCAGTGGCGACCAGACAGACGGTCCCGGGAGCGTCAAGGAACGGCCGATCGGCATCGGCTCCTCGAAAATGCCGAACGGCTTGCTCCTAAAGGTCGCCGGTGTCTGCCCCCACTCGGGATGATCACAGCGAGAGTCAAGCACCGGGCTTGTCCGGGGCGAGCGGATGAAATCAGGTCCGGCGGATGTGGGACCGGAGGGTCAGCAAGCGGGTCGGGCGGCCGTCAGGATCGGGGTCGCTGAAGTCCCAGCGGAGTCCCTGCTCGGTGGCGTAGCAGCCACCGCCGAGCGGATGCAGGCGAAACGGTGGCAGTGCGGGCAGCAGGTCGGTGATCGGCCCGAAGTCGAGCTGGTGGGCCACCAGGCCATCACCGTCCAGACGGATGTCGTGGGCGGAGCTGCGACGGACGTAGCGACCCGCGCACGCCGCGGGCGGGAAGTCCGGGGCCTCGGGAACGGGATCGACGGAAGGGCTGGGCGCCCCGAAGAGGTGGGCGGCGACCGCCCGGGCGACGCCCCCGGCGCCGCCGACCGTATTGGCTACCACTCCGATGGCGGCCCCACCCGGGACCGCGGTCAGGTAGGCGGTGTGCCCGACGGTGCCGCCGGCGTAATAGGGGATGCCGTCGTGGTTGAGGAGCCATCCCAGGCCTTGGCCGCCGTTCCGTGCGGCCATCTGCCAGGTCCTCATCCGGCTGGCCCACTCCGGCGGAAGGAGCTCATTGCCGCCGGACACGAGCGCGCGGCCGAACCGGGCCAGATCCGACGCGGTGGCCAGCGCCCCGCCGGCCGGTCCGGCGCTACGGGGGAACCGGCGATGCTCTTCGACGATCCGTCCGGTGTCTGCATCACGGGAGTGGCCGACGGCTACGTCCCGTTTCGGACCGATGCGGGGCCAAGTGGTGACGGTGACTCCGATCGGTTCGGCGATTCGATCGACGAGGGCGTCGTCGAACGGGCGACCGTCGAGGACCTCGACCAGGCGACCCAGCAGGCTGTAGCCGCCGTTGCTGTAGTTCCAGCGTGTCCCCGGTGCGTCCCAGACCTCACCTCGCAGGTCCTCACGCACATAGCGGGCGAGGCAGCCGTCATCGTCGCCGGCATCGGTGAACTCGTCGAAGTCGACGCCGCTGGCGTGACCAAGCAGATGTGCGACCGTCACCCGCGGAGTCGCGTCGGGCCGATCGAGCTCGAAATCGGTGACAAACGAAGCCACCGGATCGTTCAGGGCGACATCTCCCTGGGCTGCGTGCTGCAGGATCAGCGTGGCGGTCATCACCTTGGTGACGGATCCGATCTCGCACAGCATGTTCGGGTCCGTTCCGCTTGACGGCACCACACGCGTCCCCGATGCGTCGGTCACCGCGACGACCACGCCTTGCTCCGGAAGCCGAGGCGCCGCCTCGTTCACAACCCGTTCGAGGTCGTCCACCCCCTGGACGCTAGATCGAAGCTGCCTGAGGCCAACAATCAGGGACGCTCAACCGGTTCGGCCCCGAGACGCCACCTCAAGGACGGTGATCGCGTGGTCTGTGGAATGTCAATGCGATTTGGCAGTCCTACAATTACAGCCATCCGGGTGTCGACGGCCTACTGGTGCTTCAAAAAGGGACCGTAACCTCGTCGTCTACAGCGAGTCCGGCCGATCCTTCTGGCAACCTGGGGCTATTACCCCTAAGGAGAGTCATGTTTGCGCGCGTGATCAACGGCCACGCCGGCACCGACGGATTCGATGTCGCCCTTCAGCTGGCCGAGCAGCAGTTGCCAAGTGCCCGCCAGATGCCCGGGTTCAAGGGCTATTACCTGTTGACGGACGCCGGCACCGGCAAGCTCGTCATCATCTCGCTGTGGGAGACCCGCGAGCAGATGGACGCGGTCACCGCCGGCGCCGGAGCGTCCGGCATCCGTGACCAGGGCGCTCCCGCCGCCGGTCTCACTGACCTGCACCTGGAAACCTACAAGGTCGCCCTGCACGCCTGAGCCATGAGGGTTCCCGCCCGAGCGAAATTCGCTGGCTCCCCGGCCAGGGCGGGGATACCGTCCCGCTCGTGCCGTTGATCTGGCCCCCCGGGCCCATCTGGTGCCGGGCGTCGAAGGCGGTTCCGCCGACACTTGGTGCCCGCCGCTTCCACCCATGCGTCGGAGGAAGCGGCGGGAGGCAACGGCGCGGAGGCGAGCTTCCCGCTCGGTGATCTCCGTCGCGCCCTGACTCCTGCCCCACGTGGACAGGAGGACGGGCGGTGCCCGAGCAGCAACAACGATCGAATCCGTATCAAGCCCCATCCCCGGCCGGCCCGGGTGGCCTGCCCCTGCGCAGCCCGAGCGACCTGCCGCCCGCCGGCCCTGCTCACCCGCAGGTGCGGGCCTACCTCGATGCCAGCCGCCGCCGGCCGGGGGAGCCGGCCCCGACGGTGGCCCTCGAGGGGTACTGGGCCATCCGGACGGCCATGACCGCGGAGCGGGCCCTCGAGGCCGTCTTCGTTCACCCGCCGCTGGCGGCCGGCGGGGACGACCGGGCTCTGATTGCCACCCTTTTGCGACAGGGCGTGCCGGTCCTGCAGGTGAGCGAAAGGCTGCTGCGGCGGCTCAGCCGGCGGGACGGCCCCGATGGCATGGCCGCACTGGCCCGGTGGCCGACCTGGCGGCTGGAGGACGTCCCGGTCGGTCCGGGCGCCCTGGTCCTGGTGACCGACCGCCCCGAGCGGGCCGGCAACCTCGGGACGATGATCCGCACCGCGGACGGGGCCGGAGCGGCCGGGGTCCTGGTCGCCGACCCGCAGGTCAGGCTGTCCAACCAGGCCGTGGTCAAGGCCAGCATGGGTTCGGTCTTCACCCTGCCGACCGTCGTCACGACGGCGGAGGGGGCTCAGGCCTGGCTGCGCCGGCACCGGTTCCAGGTCGTCGCGGCGACGCCGGACGGCGACTGCGACTACCGGGAGGTGCGCTACCGGCTGCCGGCGGCCATCGTGGTCGGCAACGAACGTCAAGGGGTTTCCCCCGCCTGGCGCCGGGCTGCGGATGCCGCCTGCGTCATTCCCATGCGGGGGCGAGCCGACTCGCTCAATGTCGGCGTGGCCGCCGCGCTCCTGCTCTACGAAGCGCGCCGCCCGGCCGCCGACCCGGGCGCCGAGCCCACCCTCGATTAGGGTGCGCCGGTGCCCGAATTGCAGCTGGCGGCGGCGGCCCACGGCCCGGCCATCCTGGCCTTCGAACGGGACAACCGGGCCTACTTCCTCGGGTCGATCTCGGATCGGGGCGATGAGTACTTCGACCAGTTCACCGAGCGGTATAACGAGCTGCTGGCCGAGCAGGAGGCCGGCACCGGCGCCAACTACGTGCTCGTCGACGAGGACGGGGCGGTGCTGGGCCGATTCAACTTGTACCGCCTGCACGATGGCACGGCCGAGCTCGGCTACCGAGTGGCGGAGCGGGCGGCCGGCCAGGGGCTGGCCACCCAGGCTGTAAACCAGTTGTGCCGGCTGGCCGTGTCCCGGCACGGCCTGCGCACACTCAGGGCCGCGACCAGTGACCGCAACATCGCGTCGCAGCGGGTGCTACTCAAGGCCGGATTTGTGCCGGACGGGCCCGCTGATCCGGCCGACATCGGCGGTCACCAAGGCAACTGGTATCGCCGCGACCTCATCACCGAGTGACCGGCGCCGCCCCCGAGGGACGTTGCGTTTGTGGAGCCCACAAAAAGAGTTGCGTCGGCCCGGACCGACGCGGTAGCGTAATTCCGAGCCGCTTGAGGGGCTCTGAGGATCTAAGTACTCCAAAAAATTCGACAGCTATTTCGCGCGCCTTTTTTGCTTGAAAGCGCGGCCCGCGAAGCGTAGCTTTCGAAAAGTGAGTTACACCGCGGACAGGACGAGGACCCCGCACCCCGAGCTCGATTCCGAGCAACAGTTCCTCGAGCATGCCTATGCCTGCCTCCGCTTCATGCGAGACCGGGCCGCTTACCTCAAGTCGCTCGGGTACATGGGCGGCAATCTGTCCGAAGGAGGCCCGACCCCCGAGACGGTGGCCAAGTGGATGGCGGATAAACAGCGTCGCATCGACGACCTGGCCGAGCCGCCGAGCGCTTTGTGTTTCGGCCGGACCGATCGGCGAGACGACCAGTCGCTCTACATCGGGCGCCGCCACGTGGAGGACGCCGATGGCCAGCCCGTGGTCATCGATTGGCGGGCGCCGAGTGCCGTCCCCTTCTACCGGGCCACGGTCGTCGATCCCATGAAGCTTCGTCGTCGCCGGCGGTTCCTTCTCGACGGGAGGCGCCTCATCGACCTCCTCGACGAGGACTTAGAGCATCCCGACCGGGAGACGGCCGGCGCCTACGTGCCCGACCCGTTGCTAGCGGAGATCGAACGGCCGAGGGATGCGGAGATGCGCGACATCGTCGCCACCATCCAGGCCGAGCAGGACGTTGTCATTCGCGCCCCCTTCGAGGAGTGCGTGGTGGTCCAGGGCGGCCCGGGGACCGGTAAGACGGCCGTCGGACTCCACCGAGCCGCATTTCTCCTTTACACCCACCGCGCGCGGTTCGAGAGGGAGCGGTTGCTCATTGTCGGACCCAACAAGATCTTCCTCCGCTACATCTCCCAGGTCCTCCCGTCGCTGGGGGAGACGGCCGCGGTGCAGCTGACCGTCGACGCCCTGGCCGGCGCCCGTTACGTGATCAGGGGGCAGGACGACCCGATGACCGCTCGGCTCAAGGGAGACGGCCGGATGGCCGAGGTGGTGCAACGAGCCGTGCTGGCCCGGGTCAAGGCGCCCACCAGTCCGGTGACGCTGCGAACCGCTTTCGGTTCAGTGACGCTGCCGGTCGAGGCAGTGGGCGCCTTGATCGACGCCGGCCGCGCCAGCAACCGGCCCTCGAGCCAGACCCGCACCGTCCTTCGAGACCAGCTGGTCAAGCTGGCCTGGGACCGCTACCTCGCCCTCCATCCCGATGACTTTCCCCTCCAGCCGCCCTTCACCGACGGGCTGCGAGCCAGCAAGGAGCTCAAAGCCCTTCTCGACCGGATCTGGCCGACCCGGTCAGCCCCCGAGGTCGTGCGGCAGCTGTACGGCAACCGCCGGGTCCTCCAACAGGCCACCGCCGGGCTGCTCACGCCGGCCGAACGGGACCGGCTGGTCCGCAAGCCGGCCGCCCAGCTGTCTCAGGAGCGCTGGAGCGCGGCCGACCTGGCCGTCTTGCACGAAGCGGAGGCCCTCATCAACGGCGTCTCCAATACTTACGGCCACATCGTGGTCGACGAAGCCCAGGACCTGTCGGCCATGCAGCTGCGGATGCTCGGTCGCCGGAGCCGACGGGGCTCGATCACGGTTCTCGGCGACCTGGCCCAGTCGACCGAACCGGCCGGCCAGACCACATGGGATCGCGTCGCCGACCACCTCGGGGCTCTCACGGCCAGCCACCACGAGCTCACCATCGGGTACCGGGTACCGGCCCCCATCTTGGAATTTGCCAACCGTCTGCTGCCCGAGGCTGCTCCTGGCGTCCGCCCGGCCGGCTCCGCCCGCCATCACAGCAGCCGACCGCGGCTCGTGGCCGTGACCGCCGAGCGACGGGCGGCGGCCGTGGCCGAGGAGGCGGAGCGACTGACTCGCCGCTGGAGCTCTCTCGGCATCGTCACCCCCGACTCAACCCACGACGAGGTGGTGACCGCCCTCGAGGACGGCTCGGTCGGGTTCGTCGACGGGCAGCGGGTGGCCGCCCTCGGCGAGCGCATCACCGTCCTCTCGCCCTCCAGCAGCAAGGGCCTGGAGTTCGACGCGGTGATCGTGGTCGAGCCGGCCCAAATTGCCACCGGGGAGCCCAACACCCTCCGCCTGCTCTACGTCGTCCTCACCCGCGCCGTCCAGCACCTCAGCATCGTCCACGCCCAACAACTCCCCGGTCCGCTTGCCGGATAGGGCGTGTGGGGCCGCCCCGCTGTTTTGGAGCCGCAACAAATGCAGCAACAATCGTGACAATAGGTGGCTCGGATAGAGTCACCCGTATGGCAAAATCGGCAATCGTCATCCCCGAGCGCCTCCGGGCCCTGCTGTCGACTGCTTCGGATGACGGCTACCCGGTCATCGCCGCCAGCGTGGACCCGGATGGCCAACCGGAGCTGGCCTATTACGGATCGATCCAGCCGTTCGAGGCCGGGACGCTCGTGTTGTGGGCCCGGCAACCGGCCCACATCGCCGACCGGCTCGGGGCCCATCCCAAGCTGTCCTTTATGTATCGCAATCGGGCCGAGCGGGTGTCGGCCCGGCTGTACGGGACGGCTCATGTGGTCGACGAGCCCGAGCGGCGCGACGCCATCTTTGCTGCCGCCCCCCAAGGGGAGCAGGACAAGGACCCCGGGCGTGAGGGTGTCGCCATCGAAGTCGAGCTGACCCGCATCACCGGTGCGATCCAAGGGGAGCCCTTCACCGTCAGCTAGCGGCCAACCGCGGCCCGCAGCTCGTCCGGCTGGTCGAGGGCGTCGACCGGGCGCCGCCCGCCGAGCGTCGAGTTGGGCGTCAGCCACCAACCAGCCAGCTCCCAGCCGCTCAGCCGGTCGGCCATCGCCTTGACCACCTCACCCACGATCGGCAGGGGCCGGCCGTCCGGGCCGAAGCAGAAGCCGGCGTACACCTCGAGCCCGGAGGCCGTTCGGAGCGGGAACACCTTGCGGGTCTTGACCCACTGGCGCACCGCGGCGGTCGGGGAATGGCCGCGGGACCCGGCCCGCCGGGCTGCCTCCGCCGCCGTGAAGAGGCCCCACTCGGCCTGGACCTGCGCCCGCCACTCCTCAACCTGGTCGTCGGTCATGCGCACCATGCTGCCCGCGCCGGCGGCCCGAGCCGAGGCGTCTCAGCGCAGATCGGCTGGGACGGACCGGCCGGACGGGACCGGGTTGGCGGCCGCCAGCACGAGGATGGATGGCCGGCGGAGGTGTCGATCGAGGTCGGGCCGTTGCTGCAGCGATTCGGCGGTGGGGGTGGGCTCGGCGACGTGGCGGACGACCAGCCCGGCGGCGACGACCGCGTTGAGGATGGTGGAGAGGCGGCGGTGGTACTTGACGACGCCGTCGATCATCCAGGAGGTGTTCCGCCGGCTTTCGTCGGCGTAGCGGTCCACGATGCAAGGATCACCGCCCAGCTCGGGCGCGGCGGTCATGATCGGGTGCTCCATCGAGGCCACCAACCAGCCTCCCGGGCGGAGCCAGGCGGCGACGCGGGTTATGAGCCCGCCGAAGTCGGCGACGTAGTGGAAGGCGAGGCTGCTGACCACCAGATCGACACTTCCCGCCGGCAGCTGGGTGTCTTCGGCGAACCCGCGGACGTAACGCACCCGCCCGTCGGTGGTCCGCTGGTGGGCGAGGCTGAGCATCCGCTCGGAGGGGTCGATCCCCAGCACGGAGGCTGCGCCCTGAGCGGCCAGGTCCCGGCTGAGTTGGCCGTCACCGCAGCCGAGATCGACCACGGAGGCGCCGGCGACCGGCGGGAGAAGAGCCCGGAGGGCGGGCTGCTCGACGGCCTCGTTGATCCCGGCCTGGGCGTCCCGCATCGCCTGGTAGAGGGTGAAAAACCGCTCGTCGTCGTAGACGTTCTGGCCGGCCACGGGCTCATCATGACCGACCGGCCCGGGCCATCCCCGGGGATTACCAGGCCAGGCGCAGCCGGTAGACGATGAAACAGGGCACGCCCACAACGGGTCCGAGCTCGTCGGGGTATCGCCGCAGGCCCTCGGCCGTCGGCTGAGCCTCGACGACGCGGTCGACGACCAACCCGGCGTCGGCGAAGGCGGCCACCACGGATCCGAGAGGTCGCCGCCAGAAGTGCTGGGTGACCTCGACACTCCCCTTGGTCCAGGTGTCGCTCACGAGCTCCGTGTCGAAGTAGCCACCCCGCTGGCTGGCCAGAGGCGGAGCAAAGGGGTGATCGAGGGAGAGGACCACCCACCCGCCTGGGCGCAGGACGTCGGCGAAGGAGCGGAGAGGGACGGCCCAGTCCCGGAGGTAATGGAGGGCGAGCGAGCAGGTGACCCCATCGACTGTCCCGGGATCGAGGGGCAGGGGTTCGGCGAGGTTGGCGACCAAAAACCGTCCCCGGTCGCCGCAGCGCCGCCGACATTCCTCGATCATGGCCGGGCTCAGGTCCACCCCGATCACGTCGGCTCCCTGTCCGAGCAGCCATTCGGCCTGCCCGCCGGCCCCGCACCCGGCGTCGAGCACCACGGCGCCGGACAGGTCGGAGGGCACAAGCGAGCGGAGGGCGGGGCGCTCCAGGTGGCCGTTCCACGGGCCATCGTCGGTGGTGGCGGACCACACGGGGGCCAGCCGGTCGTAGGCGTCCTGGGTCAAGCGGGCGAGCGCGGCGGGGTCGGAGGGCAGGTCGGCTGTCACCCGTCGATAGTGCCAGCCGTGTCCGAGCGGGACCGCGAAATTGTTACCGCACCGCTCCCAGCGTCAGCCCGTTGACGATCTTGCGCTGGGCGACGAGGGCGACGACCAGGATGGGCAGCACGGCGATGAGCGAGCCGGCCATCAGCAGGTTGTACTGGATGCGGTTGATGTTGGCCTGGAAGATGGTCAGGCCCTGCGACACCATCATCAGACTCTGCGAGGTCGTGACGACAAGCGGGAAGAGGAAGTTGCTCCAATTTTGGAGAAAGGCGATGATGGCAAAGGCTGCCACCATCGGCTGGGCCAACGGTCGGTAGATGCGCAGGAAGATCTGCCACTCCGACGCCCCGTCGACCCGGCCGGCGTTGCCGATCTCCTCGGGCACGCCCATGAAGAACTGCCGGAAAAGGAAGGCGCCGAGGGCCGAGGCCAGGTTGGGGACGATCAGTCCCTGGTAGGTGTTGAGCCAGTGCACGTCGGCCAGGATCTGTACGACCGGCACGAGCACCACGGTGAAGGGGATCATGAGCCCGCTCAACACCAGGTAGAAGAGCACCCGCCGCCCGGGGAAGTCGAACATGGCGAAGGCGTAGCCGGCCAGCAGGCCGGTGGCGATCTGGCCGACGGTGGTGACCACACTAAAGATGGCCGTATTGATGAAAAACCGGCCGAACGGGGCCGCGTTCCACGCGTTGACGATGTTGCGCCACTCGAAGTGCTGCGGGATCAGCGACGAGTGGGGGTTGATGATCTGCCCGTTGGACTTGAGGGCCGACGCCAGCATCCAGATCAGCGGGAAGGCGGCGATGGCTGCCGCCACGAAGGTGAGGATGTAGACGAGCATCCGGGCCCACCGGGGCAGAAGGCTCACGACTCCTGCCTCACGGCCCGGCCGACCAGCGCGAGCTGGGCCAGGGCGACCAGGACCGAGATGCCGAAGAGGATCACGGCCATGGCATCCGCCTGGCCGGTTGACCCACCCGCCCCCAGCCCGAAGCCCTCCTGGAAGATGTAGTAGAGGACCGTCTGCGTCCACCCGTTGGGACCGCCCTGGGTCAGGACGTAGATCTGGGTAAAGGCCTGGAGTCCGTTGAGGGTCGCCACCACGCTGATAAGGGCGGTATTACGTCGGAGCAGCGGCCAGCGGATCCTGAAAAACCGGGCCAGGGCGCCGGCTCCGTCCACGGTGGCGGCCTCGAGCAACTCACCAGGGAGGGTCTTGAGCCCGCCCAGGTAGAGGATCACCACCTCGCCGACGAACTGCCACGCCCCGAAGGAGATGATCGCCGCCATGGCGATCTTCGGCCCCGACAGCGTCACCTGGGGCAGTCCGAGCGGCGTCAGGATCCGGTTGAACAATCCCGTGTTGGGCTGGAAAAACGTGTACCAGATGAAGGCGGTGGCCACCGGCGGCACGACCACCGGGATGATGAAGAGTGCCCTCGTCCACCCCGTGCCCCGCAGGCTCACGTCGAGCAACAGGGCGATGGCCAGGCCAACGGCCATGGTGACGACCACGAACCCCACCGTGTAGATGAGGGTCACGAGCAGGGCGTGCCCGCCCCCGTTGGCGAAGACCTGCCGGTAATTGAACAGCCCGTCGAAGTGGAGGTTGGTACCGAAGACGTTGCCGACGTACAGGCTCCGGCGGAACACCAGGACAAGCGGAAGGATCGAGAAGATGACGGTCAGGACGAGCACCGGCGCGACGAAGGGGTAGGCAACCCGCCAGCCCTTCTGCCCGACCGGGCGGCTGGTGTAGCGGCCGCCCCGACGGCGCGCCTCACGACCGGCGCGTGATGCGACTCTCATGGGGCGAGGGAGGTCAGGACGTGCTGCCGCCGTTGGCGATGGCCTGGTCGCCCTCCTTGGCCGCCTTGGCCAGGGCCGCCGCCGGAGAGATGTGCCCGGTGAGGCAGGCGTTGATCTCGTTGGACAGGTCCAGCGAGATGGTGGCGTAAGCCGGGATGGTCGGCCGGCTATGGCCGTACTTGAGCTCGTTGGCAAAGACGGAGTACCCGAAAGTGGATTTTTCGGCCTGCTTCACCAAAGGCTCGTGCAGCTGCGCCGGCGAACTGGGGAGACCGCCCGACTTGGCGGTGAGGTAGGCGCCCTGCGCCGGCTCCGCCAACCACTCGATGAACTGGGTCGCGGCATTGTTCTCCGCGGTCCCGTGGTCGAACTCCGACGCCACCCCGATGCCGATGTTGGTCGCGCTGCCCTTGGTGCCCCGCGGGAATGGCGCCACCCCGAAGTTCAGGTGAGCGGTTTGGGAGGTGGCGATGGCCCACTGGCCGTCGATCACCATGGCCACGTCGTTGCCGGCGAAGGCGTTGGCCCCGTCATAGCTGCCGGCCTGGGCGAAGCTGGTCGTCGGCGCGGCGTGATCCTTTTGGACGAGGTCATACCAGGTCGTGAGGGCGTGGACCCCGGCCGGGCTGTCGAACGCGGTCTTGGTGTTGTTGGCGTTCATAAACTGACCGCCGTCGGCCCACAGCTGCGCCTCCCAGTCATAGGAGATCCACTCCGCAGACCCGAGTGGGATGTAGATGCCGTAATGGTGCTTGGCCGGATCGCTGAGCTTGATGGCGTCGGCTTCCAGTTGGGTCCAGGTCGCCGGCGGGTGCGAGATGCCGGCGGCGGCAAAGTCCTTTTTGTTGTAGAAGAGCACGAAGTCGCCGACCCCGCCGAGGGGCATGCCGAGCTGTTGGCCCTTATAGAAGACGGATTGCTTGATGCCCGGGTACAGGGCGTTGGTGAGGGCGTCCATCTTGCCGTTGAGCGCGACGACCTTGCCGCTCTCGGCCAGGAAGGGCAGCTGCGACGGGTCCTGTCCCACCACGACGTTCGGCTCGGTGCCGGACTTGATAGCCGCCACTTCCTTGGCGGTCGTCTCATCCGAACTGGCGATGTACTCGCCTTGAACGTGCATGCCGGGATGCGAGGAGTTGAAGTGGGAGTCGAGGTACTTGATCTCGGCCTGGTTGGAGTTGGACGTCCAGTAGGTGATCTTCACGGTCTTGCCGCCGCCACTGCCGCCGCTGGCCGCGGTGGTCGACGAGCTGCCCCCGGAGGAGGTGCTCGAGGCGCTGCCGGCGCCTCCGGCCGTCGTGGAGGACGAACCCCCGGCATTGGGGTTGCTGGACGAGCTGCCCCCGCCGCAGGCGGCGAGGAGGATGGCGGCGGTGATCACCGCTCCCGCCCCGACGGTCCGTCGACCGTATCGGGCTAATTGCTGCTGTGCGGACCCACCCATCTGCGGCCTGCCTCCTGTCCCGGGGTATCTGCGACCTGCTCGATCAGCGTAGTGGGCAAAAGGC
>Ga0070737_10003903_pt1 | contig 15473 bp, 9 predicted proteins | sample Coa_R1_10_FD_66438 | JGI IMG/M metagenome (GOLD analysis project Ga0070737, IMG submission 66438) | Surface soil microbial communities from Centralia Pennsylvania, which are recovering from an underground coalmine fire - Coalmine... | ecosystem: Environmental > Terrestrial > Soil > Unclassified ...
CGTGCGGCAAAACCTGCTCGCGGCGCATGCCGGCCAGCGCAGCCAGCGGCATGTCGAGGTTACGGGCGGTCTGCTCTAGAGCGTGGGTGAGCAGCGGGTGCGGCGCCACCTCGGCGAACACCCGGTAGCCGTCCTCCAAGGCGGCCTGCACCGCCGCCGAGAACCGCACCATGCGGCGCATGTTGCTGGCCCAGTAGCGGGCGTCGCAGACCGGCTGCTCGCGCGGGTCGAACAGGGTCGCCGAGTAGAACGGAACCTCCGGCGTCATCGGTTTGAGGTCTGCCAGTGCCTGGGTCAGATCGTCGAGGATCGGGTCGACCTGCGGCGAATGGAAGGCGACGTCGGTGGGGACCTCGCGGGCCATCACGTCGCGCTGCTCCCAAGCCGCGACCAGGTCGCGAACCGTCTGCGCGGCGCCGGCGATCACCGTGGACTGCGGCGAAGCGACGATCGCCACCACGACGTCGTTGATGCCGCGGGCGGTCAGCTCCGAAAGTACTTGCTGGGCAGGCAGTTCCACCGTTGCGGTGGCGCCGGTGCCGGCCACGCGGGACATCAGTTGCGAGCGGCGGCAGATCACCCGCAGTCCGTCTTCCAGCGACAGTGCGCCCGCGGCCACAGCGGCTGCGGCCTCGCCGAGGGAGTGCCCGATGACCGCCCCCGGGCGCACCCCGTAGGCCTTCAGCGTCGCGGCCAGGGCGACCTGCATCGTGAACAGCGTCGGCTGAATCCGTTCTTGACCGGTGACGACCTGTGGCGCCGAGATCGCTTCGGTCACCGAGAATCCCGACTCGCGGGCGATCAGCGGCTCGGCCTGCGCGACGGTGGCGGCGAACACCGGTTCGTCGGCCAGCAGCTGCGCGCCCATGCCCGCCCACTGCGAACCCTGCCCGGAGAACACCCACACCGCTCCCCGGTCGTCTTGTCCGACCGCGGCCTGATACGGCGTGTCGCCGTCGGCAACCTCGCGCAATGCTTGGGTGAGTACCGCCTGGCTGCTCGCAATGACGGTGGTGCGTACCGGGCGGTGCGCGCGCCGGCGCGCCAGCGTGTAGGCCAGATCCGGCAATGACACGTCGTCGTGTGCTTGCACCCAGTCGGCCAGCCGGCCTGCCGTGCGGCGCAGTTCGTCGGCGGAGGTGGACGACACCGGGAACAGCAGCGGCTCGGTTGCCGCTTGCCCGTTGTGTTGCGCTGCGGTTTCGCGCGGCTCGGGGGGTTGCTCCACGATGGCGTGGGCGTTGGTGCCCGAAAATCCGTACGCCGACACAGCCGCCCGCCGGGGTGCCCCGCCGTTGCGTGGCCACGGCGTATTCTCCTGCGGCACAAAAAGGTTGGTTTCTATTTGGGTGAGCTCGTCGGGCAGCTGAGTGAAGTGCAGATTGCGTGGAATAACGCCGTGCTGCAAGGCGAGGACGGTCTTGATCAACCCCAGCGTCCCGGCGGTGGACTGGTTGTGCCCGAAGTTGGTCTTCGCAGCACCGAGCGCGCAGGGCCCGTCGGTGCCGTAAACCTCGGCCAGGCTGGCGAATTCGACCGGGTCACCGGTGGGGGTACCGGTGCCGTGCGTCTCCACCATGGCCACGCTGCCCGCGTCGACGCCCGCCACAGCCAACGCGGCCCGATAGGCCGCGGCCTGCGCCGCCCGCGACGGCGAGGTGATGGTGGCCGTGCGGCCGTCGTTGTTCAGCGCCGTGCCGCGCACCACCGCCAAGATCCGGTCGCCGTCGCGCAGCGCATCCGGTAACCGCTTGAGCACCACCACGGCAGTGCCCTCGCCCGGCACAAACCCGTCGGCGGTGACGTCGAACGCGTGGCAGCGACCGGTGGGCGACAGCATGCCGCCCGCCGAGCCCGCGGAGAACTTCCGCGGATCCAGCGCCACCGCCGAACCGCCCGCCAGGGCAAGGTCGCATTCGCCGTCGTGCAAGCTGCGGCACGCCATGTGCACGGTGACCAGGCCGGCCGAGCATGCTGTGTCCACCGTCAGTGCGGGACCATGCAAACCCAGGGCATAGGAGATTCGCCCGGAGGCCATGCAGTAGCCGTTGCCCAGGAACCCGTAGGGACCCTCCAGCGCGTGGGCGTCGGCGGCCAGCAGCTGGTAGTCGTTATGCCCCAACGCCACGTACACGCCGGTGCGTGAGCCGGCCAGCTTTGCCGGGTTGAGCCCCGCGTGCTCCACTGCTTCCCACGAGGTCTCCAGCAACAGCCGGTGCTGCGGGTCGATCGCGGTCGCCTCCGCCTCGCTGATCCCGAAGAAATCGGCGTCGAAGCCGGCAACGTCGTCGAGGAACGCCCCCCATTTCGAGACCGAGCGGCCCGGTACCCCCGGCTCGGGGTCGTAGTGTTCGTCGACGTCCCAGCGGTCTGGGGGAACCTCGGTGACCAAGTCGTCGCCGCGCAGCAACGCCTCCCACAGCAGCTCGGGGGAGTCGATACCGCCGGGAAGCCGGCACGCCATGCCGATGATGGCAACGGGAGTGGCCGCCGTGGTGCTCATTGTGGGGGAAGAATCCGCCGTCGCCGCTCCGGGTGCACCATCATCGATCGCTCCGTACGAAACCATTCCGCCTCCTGCAACGACTGGGGTGGCTTTGTCCGCCGCGTGACTCAGACCGTGGCGCTCCTCGACCCCCCGGGGTGCCAACGTCATGTGTCAATTGATGCCTTTTCCCGTCTTACGGGCTTTCATGCACGTCAGCGACGTAAGTGGCAGACGCGACGGTATTACGCACCTGCCAAAGATGTAGGTATTCGATGGAACCGTTACCCAGCCGTGATATTTGCTCTGGTACGCCGAATTCGCGGACATGCCCTATACGGTGCGAGTCAGGCGGTCCGCCAGTAGGGCGGCGAACTTTGCCGGGTCCTCGGGTATGTCGCCTTCGGCGAGAAGGGCCGCGCCGTAGAGCAATTCGGCGGTTTGGGCCAGTGAAGGATCCTCCCCGCCACGCTCCTTGTGGGCCTGCTGCAGACCGGTGACGAGCGGATGGTGGGGATTGAGTTCCAGAATGCGTTTGCTGACCGGTACCACTTGCCCGGAGGCCCGGTAGAGGCGAGCGAGCGCCGGGGTGATGCCGAAGGCGTCGGTGATCAGGCAGGCCGGCGATTCGGTCAGCCGGGTGGACAACCGCACCTGCTTGACGTGATCACTGAGAGTTTCGGTCAACCAGGCCAGCAGGCCGGCGAACTCCTTCTCCTGCTCCTCGCGCTCGGCCTCGCTCTTTTCATCGTCGGAGTCGAGGTCCACCTCGCCCTTGGCCACCGACTGCAGCGGTTTGCCGTCGAACTCGCTCACCGATCCGACCCAGAGCTCGTCGACGGGGTCGGTGAGCAGCAGCACCTCGTAGCCCTTGGCCTTGAACGCCTCCAGGTGCGGGGACTTCAGCAGTTGCTCACGCGATGTGCCGGTCGCGTAGAAGATTTGCTCCTGACCGTCCTTCATGCGTTCGGCGTACTCGGCCAGGGTGGTCAGCTGCTCGTCGCTGTGGGTCGAGGCGAACGACGAGATGCGCAGCAGGGTGTCCTGGTTGTCGAAGTCCGACATCATGCCCTCTTTGAGCACCCGGCCGAACTGGGCCCACAGCGTGCGGTAGTCGTCCGGCCGCTGCGACTGCATGTCCTGGATTGCCGATAGGACCTTCTTGGTGAGCCGGCGACGGATCGCGGCGATTTGCCGGTCCTGCTGCAGGATTTCGCGGGAAACGTTGAGCGACAAGTCCTGTGCGTCGACGACGCCCTTGACGAAGCGCAGGTAGTGCGGCAGCAGCTGGTCGCAGTCGCCCATCACGAAGACCCGCTTGACGTACAGCTGCACTCCGACCTTGGCGTCGCGGTTGAACAGGTCGAACGGGGCGTGCGTGGGGATGAACAGCAGCGCCTGGTATTCGAAGGTGCCCTCGGCCTTCATCGCGATGACCTCGAGCGGGTCATCCCAGGCGTGCGCGACGTGCTTGTAGAACTCCTTGTACTCCTCGTCGGAGACCTCGTCCTTGGACTTGGCCCACAGCGCCTTCATCGAGTTCAGCGTCTGCGTTTCGACGCTGACCTGCTCCTCGCCGCCTTCCTCTTCGGCGGGGGTGCGTTTTTCGACGTCCATCCGGATGGGCCAGGCGATGAAGTCGGAGTACTTCTTGACCAGCTCCTTGATCTTCCATTCCGAGGTGTAGTCGTGTAGGCCGTCCTCGGCGTCTTCGGGCTTGAGGTGCAGCGTCACTGACGTTCCCTGCGGGGCGTCCTCGACGGATTCGATGCTGTAGGTGCCGTCACCGCTGGACACCCACCGGGTGGCCGCGCTCTCGCCGGCCTTGCGGGTGAGCAGTTCGACCTTGTCGGCCACCATGAACGTCGAGTAGAACCCGATCCCGAACTGGCCGATCAGCTCCTCGGAGGCGGCCGCGTTCTTGGCCTCACGCAGCTTCTGGCGCAGCTCGGCGGTGCCCGATTTGGCCAGTGTGCCGATCAGATCCACCACCTCGTCGCGCGTCATACCGATGCCGTTGTCACGCACGGTCAGGGTGCGCGCAGCCTTGTCGGTCTCGATCTCGATGTGAAGGTCGGACGTGTCGACATCGAGGTCCTTGTTGCGCAGTGATTCTAGCCGCAGCTTGTCCAGCGCGTCTGAGGCGTTGGAGACCAACTCCCGCAGAAACGAGTCCTTGTTGGAGTACACCGAGTGGACCAGCAGATCCAGCAGCTGGCGTGCTTCGGCCTGAAACTCCAACTGCTCCACGTGTGCAGTCATCTGACTTCCGTTCTACAACACAACTTTCCACTACAGATGCCAGCGAAAATAATACCGAGGACGACGCGGCCTTGGCCGTCTGACCTGGAGAGGCGTCAGCACCTGCGCCGAACGCGTGTCAACTGAGATGAACTTTTCGACCGTATGGCGGCGACGGTCGCGGTAACGTGACGCCCGTGGTGGATACCATTTTGGGCTTGCTGCGCGAGCGCGCCGGTCTGCAGGCCGATGACACGGCGGTGACGTATATCGACTACGACCAGGACTGGTCCGGGGTTGCGGAAAGCCTGACGTGGGCGCAGCTGTATCGGCGAACCCTCAATGTTGCGGCCGAACTCGAACCTCTCGGGTCGACGGGTGACCGCGCACTCGTCATCGCGCCGCAGGGACTTGAGTATGTCGTCGCGTTTCTCGGCGCATTGCAGGCCGGACAGATCGCGGTTCCCCTTTCGGTTCCGCTCGGCGGCGTCAGCGACGAGCGGGTGAGTTCGGTTCTGCGCGACGCGTCGCCGTCGGTCATTCTCACGACGTCCGCTATCGCAGGCACCGTCGCCCAGTACGTCAAGTCGGAGTCCGGCGGATCCGCACCGTCGATTGTGCAAGTCGACAAGCTGGATCTTGACGCCCGGGGCTCGTCCAGCTCGGGCCTCGAAAACCTCCCGAGCACAGCGTATTTGCAATACACATCCGGGTCGACTCGCGTACCGGCGGGCGTAGTGATGTCGCACCGCAACATCCTGTCCAATTTCGAACAGATTATGGCCGACTACTTTCCGCAGTACGGAGGATTCCCCCCGTCGGACACCACGATTGTGTCGTGGCTGCCCTTCTATCACGACATGGGTTTGTATCTGGGGATCTGCGCGCCGATCATGACCGGAAAGCCCGCTGTGCTGATGAGTCCGGTGGCCTTCCTGCAGCGGCCGGCCCGGTGGATGCAGTTGGTAGCAAGCAACTCCCGCGCATATTCGGCGGCACCGAACTTTGCGTTCGAACTGGCGGCGCGCAAGACGTCGGACGAGGACATGGCCGGGTTCGATCTCTCCGACGTGCTTGTCATCGCCACCGGCAGCGAACGGGTACACCCGGCCACGCTGCGGCGCTTCACACAACGCTTCGCCAAGTTCAACCTGCGCGAAGAAGTGATCCGCCCGTCGTACGGACTCGCGGAAGCCACTGTGTACGTGGCGACTCCCACGGCTACTGAGCCGGCGACCATCGTGCGGTTCGAATCCGAAAAGCTGACCGCCGGCAAGGCGGAGCGCTGCGAAAGTGGAGGCGGCACACCGCTGGTCAGCTACGGGGTGCCGCGCTCACCGATGGTCCGCATCGTCGACCCCGACGCACGTGTCGAGTGCCCTGCGGGAACGGTCGGTGAGATCTGGGTGCATGGCGACAACGTCGCGATGGGCTACTGGCAGAAACCCCAGGAGACCGAAAACACTTTCGGCGCAAGGCTTGTCGCTCCCTCAGAGGGTACGCCCGAGGGGCCCTGGCTGCGGACCGGCGACTCAGGCTTCCTCTTCGACGACGAGCTGTTCATCATCGGCCGCATCAAGGACCTCCTGATCGTCTACGGGCGCAACCACTCTCCCGACGACATCGAAGCGACCGTCCAGGAGATCAGCGGCGGTCGCTGCGCCGCCATCGCGGTTCCGGACGAGCACACCGAAAAGCTGGTGGTGATCATCGAGACCAAGAAGCGCGGCGACTCTGCGGAGGAGGCGGCGGCGAAGCTCTCCGCCGTCAAGGGCGAAGTCACCTCGGCGATCTCCAACGTGCACGGCCTCGCGGTCGCGGATCTGGTTCTGGTGCCGCCCGGTTCGATCCCGATCACCACCAGCGGCAAGGTTCGGCGGTCGACGTGTGTCGAGCAGTACCGGCAGGGTCAGTTCGCCCGGGTGGACGCATAGCTCATCCGCCGCGGGCTTCGATCATCGCCGAGCGGTTGATTTTGGTGGCCGCTGTGCGGGGGATCTGGTCGACGAACTCGACCGTCTTGGGCACCTTGTAGGCGGCGAGCCGGGTCTTCGCGAAGTCGATCACCTGCTGCTCGGACAGCGGCGCCGTGGCTTGCACGACGGCGTGCACCCGTCGGCCCCACTGCGGATCGGAGAGCCCGATGACGACGACGTCGGCGATCTGATCGTGTTCGGCGAGTGCGCATTCCACTTCTGCCGGAAAGACATTGGCGCCTCCGGTGATGATCATGTCGGCGCGGCGGTCGGCGACGTAGAGGTAGCCGTCGGCGTCGAGGTGCCCGATGTCGCCGGCGGACCGGAACCCGTCGGGTGTCGACGGCAGCGGCGGCGCCCCGCCCAGGTACCGGTATCCGGCGCTCATCGGGGCACGCAGGTAGATCTCGCCGAGCTCGCCGGGCGGCAGCGGATTGCCCTGCGGGTCGAGGATCCGAATCTCGGTGTCGCGGAAGCGCCGGCCGACACTGCCGGGGTGGGCCAGCCACTCGTCGCCGCGCAACGCGGTGAGCCCGAGGTTCTCGGTCATCCCGTAGGCCATCACGATCTGTTCGGGGGACAGCAGGTGAAACCACGTGTGCATCAGCGCGTGCGGCATCACCGCGGCGCCCACCAAAATCCATACCACGCTGGACAGGTCGCGGGTTTCTATGCCGGGTAGCGCGGCGATGCGGCTCAGCATCGTCGGCGTGGCGGTGAAGTTGGTGATCCGATAGCGCTCGATCGCGTCGACAACCATTGCGGCGTCGAACTTTTCCAGGACCACCAGCCGGTCGCCGCCCAGCAGGTTGTTCAGCGGGGCGAAGCCGTTGGTGTGATACATCGGCCCGGGCACCAGGATCGTCTGCGGTAGATCCACCGAGGTCCAGGCCGCCAGAAACGGTGTCGACAGCAGCGGCGTCCACAGCGCCGGCGCCAGGTTGAGGATCACCTTGGGCAGGCCGGTCGACCCGCTGCTGCAGATGCCGTTGACGGTGGGGGAGACGACGATCGGCAGCGGCTCGTCGGATTGGTCTTTGGCTTTGGACGCCAGCTTCTCCGTGGTTTGTTCGTCGACAACGACGGCCGCGTCGATCACGCCGAGCACGCGGGAGCGTTCCCAGTCGGGCAGATCCCAGCGCATCGGCACCGGAACCGCGCCGACCTTCCAGCAGCCCAGCGCCGCCAGAATCAGCTCCTGGGAATTGGGAATGGCCAGCGCCACAAGCGAACCGGCGTCGGCGCGGGCGGCCGCCAACGCCCGGCCCCACTGGTTGGCCCGCACCTCGAGATCGGCGAAGCTCAGCGTGCGCGCGGCCCCGTCGGGCGCCAGCGTGGTCACGGCGGGCTGGTCGCCGAGTCCCTGCGCGAGCTGCTGCAGCCGCAGCCCGAACGGCACTCCCTCTTCGGGGCTCATGCTGGCACTGTGAACAGCGTTTCCAGGGAACCGCTGCGCACGTCGGGGATCAACCGCAGCGCAAGCACTTCGGTGCTCACCGGCAACCGGAGGAGCGGCTGGGTGTGCCGGTCGAGCACGCTGACGTCGGATTCGTCGCAGAAACCCAGCGCACCGAGTAGCTGGTGCGAGGTGCGCAACATTTGACGGGCGGTGTCGGCGGCTTTGAGACGTAGCATCGTTGCATCCGCCGAGCGTACCTGCGCCGGCACCGAATTGACCCGCCAGATCGTGTATTTGGCGAGTTCGTCGAGCCCGCGCGCGGCGACGGACGCGTCCGCGACCGCGAACCGGACGGCCTGGAAGTCGGCCAGCGGCTTGCCGAACTGAATACGGCTGCGGACGTGCTCGCACGTGATCTGCAGTAGCTGCTGTACGGCGCCGAGGATTCGCCACGACCCGAGCACCAGGTGCAGGTCGACGTCGACGGCCGGCACGGTGCCGTCGGGTTCGCTGAGTGTGGCCGGGACCAGAAACGGCCCGAGCTTGGCGTTGGTCCGCGATTCCGCCCGCGGCCGGTAGCGGATCCCGTCCAGGTCGGCGGCGATCCACTCGCCGGGCAGATCGCCGTGATCGATCCGGGGTGCCTGCGGGTTGACCAGCGCCAGCCGTGCGCCGTCGACGGCCAGCAGCTCCTCGACCAGCGGGTAGGGCAACGCCGTGGCGCCGGCGGCGCGACAGAGCACCGCGGCGGCCAGCAGGTCGTCGGGTCCGTAGCGGACGTCGAGGTCGAACGCGCCGACGTCGGCCAATGCTTTTCTTGCTTGGCCGCGGATTTCGTCATCGGTCTCGGCGCGCAGCGCCGCCTGCGGTCCGCCGAAGCGGGCCAACCGCTTGGCCGCGACGGTGGCGAACTCGTTAACGTCTTCCGGCAGAGCGGTATTCACCGTATCCTTCTTCGTAACTTGCCTGACAATTTGCGACCGGGCGAAAACCAACAGTGCCCCTGCAGTCGCCGCGGCAGGTCGTGCGGTCCCAAAAGCAGGTGGGCGTTATGGACAGCGCGGGTTAGTGGCCGAGGACGCACGTTTGGTTTCCACCAGGCCATGCTGCGACGGTCTAAATGCGTACGGTACGCGGTCGTGGTGTGGGCAAGTTGTCGGTGGCACTCGCTAGCGTTCGCAATATGAAACGAGTTGTCAAAGTACGCATACTGCCGACTGAATTGCAGGGCATTGCGCTGGATGCCACATTGAGACAATGCAACAGTGCGGCGTCGTGGTTGTCGGGCAGGATGCATGCTGAGCGAATTTTCCACAAACGAGATGCGCAAAAGCACTTCTACGTCGAGTTGCGGCAACGGTTCGGGCTGTCGGCACAGCCAGCGATCCGTGTAATCGGCAAGGTGTCCGACGCCTATACCACTCTGCGAGCCAACGTGGTTGCCGGCAACTATGGTCCACCAGGTTCGCGGCGCCGCATGAAGGTACAGTCCACGCCCATTCGCTTCCGTGAGCGTGCCGCCCAACCGTTCGATGCGCGATGTTTGTCCTGGCAGATCCCGGACATCGTCGGCAGCCGCGACGCAACCGTCTCGATCTTGACTGTGCAGGGTCGGCTGCGGAGTGTCCGAATTCTCGCCGCTCCACAGAATTTGGTTTTGCTTCGCACCCGGCCTATCGGTGAGACCGATCTGATCAACCGGGATGGTAAGTGGTTTCTCTACGCCACAGTGAATGCCCCTGAGGCCCCGCTGACCGATCCCGTCAATGGCTTCATCGGAATCGATATGGGTATCGTAAACATCGCGACCACTAGCGACGGCAATCGTGTGGCGGGTAAACGATTGAACCGGTACCGGAAACGACAGCAGCGAATCCGGCGGCGGCTGCAAGCTAAAAAAACCAGTTCGGCGCGCCGACTGCTCAAAAAGCGGCGACGAAAGGAGGCGCGCTTCGCGGCCGACATCAACCACCAAATAAGTAAACGCATCGTGGTCGAGGCTCAACGCATCGAGCGCGGTATCGCCGTTGAAAACCTGACGGGGATCCGCGAGCGGGTACGGTTTCGCAAGCCCCAACGGACCACGCTGCATTCGTGGGCGTTCAGCAGACTCGGCTTGTTTCTGGCCTACAAGGCGCAGGCGGCCGGCGTGGCGTTCGTTCAGGTCAATCCTGCCCATACCTCGCAAACTTGTCATGAGTGCGGGTGGGTGGACAAACGAAACCGATTCTCGCAAAGCGAGTTTAAGTGTGGCCGGTGTGGCTTCGTTGGGCACGCTGACCACAACGCAGCGATCAACATTGCAGTACGCGGTGTCGAGCGCTGGGGCGAAGTCATGCGTCCGCACGCAGCGCCCACCCTGACAGCCAGTTAGGGCGGCAGCAGCGAGCCTAAAGGCGCCCCGAACCGCAAGGGAACAGCGTCGTATCTGTTCCATCGGCCAGGGGTTCATGACCGGTGTTCTCCCAATACCTCGCGTGCGACCAGCATGCGCTGGACCTCGATGGTGCCCGACGCCACGGTGGCCGCCTGGGCGTAGCGCCAGTGGTCTTCGGCGGCGCCGTGCAGCGGCGCTTTCGTGCCGCTGTCCAGCGCCGTCGGCCCCAGCACGTCGAACAGCAACTCGGCAACCTGCTGGTCGCACGTCGTGGTGGCGATGCGGGCTGCACTGGCCGCCGCGCCCGCCGCGGGGTCGTCCTGCAGCGACACCGCCCGGTAGGCCAGCAGCCGGGCGACCCGCAGGTCGGTCAGCGCCCGCACCCAGCGGGTGCGGATGGACTCGGGTAGCCGGTCCCAGTCGTCGCCGAGTTCGGTCTGCATCCGCATCAGCAGCGATTCGCACCGGGCGTACCGCGCGATGCCCACCCGCTCGAACGCGAGCGCCTCGCGCATTACGCGCCAGCCGTCGCCGACCTCGCCGAGAACCTCGTCGGGGAATACCTCAACGTCGTCGAGGAAGACTTCGTTGAGGTGGTGCGGTCCGAGCATCGAGCGGATCGGCCGCACGGTGATGCCGGGCCGGTCCATCGGAACCAGAAACAGGGTGAGCCGCTTGGGTTTCGGCGCGTCGGGGTCGGTGCACGCCGCCAGCACGCACCACGACGCCATCTGCGCGTACGAGGTCCACACCTTCTGCCCGGTGACGCGCCACCCGTCACCGTCGGGCACCGCCCGAGTGCGCAGTGACGCCAGGTCGGTGCCGGCTTCGGGTTCGGAAAAGCCTTGGCACCAGATCACTTCGCCAGCCGCGATCGCCGACAGATGGCGGGCCTTCTGCTCCGGCGTCCCGTAACGCATCAGCGCCGGCCCGACCCAGTTGATCCCCATGTACTGCGCGCCGCGCGGCTCGTGGTGGGCCCACATCTCCTCGCGCAGCACGGTCTGCTGCCAGATCGAACCGCCGCCGCCGCCGTGCTCTTTCGGCCAGGCCAACGCCAGCAGCCCGTCGGTGGCCAGCAGCTTGCAGAACGATTCGGTGGTCGCCAGATCGCGCGGGTCGTCGGTGCAGGCACCCAGAAAACCTTCGGGGATATGCGTGGAAATCAACTCGCGCAAGCGCTTTCGCAAGTCGGCGGCGTCGGGGCCGAGGTCGTAATCCATCCTTATCCCTTCGGCAGTCCGAGCAGCCGCTCGGCGATGATGTTGCGCTGGATTTCGGAGGTTCCGCCGTAGATCGTCGCCGCCAGGGCGTCCTGGCGCTCGAACAGCAGGTCGGGATTGGCGCTCGAGGCGGGGCCGGCGGCCGCCGCACTCAGTTCCCAGACCCGTTGCAGTGTAACGGATCCCAGCAGTTTGAGGATGTCTGCTTCCGGGCTGGGCCGGCCGTCGAGCTCGTTGTGCAGGGCCCGGTAGCCGGTGGCCCGCAAGGCCTCGGCGTCGGCGAGCAGCGAGCCCAGTTCGGTGTAGATGTCCTCTTGCTCGGCGTTGGTGGCTGCGCGGACCGAGTCCAGGCCGCGCTGGATCTCGACCCAGTTCATGATCCAGATCATTCGGCGCTCATGGTGCAGCGACGCCAGCGCGACGTCCCAGCCGCCGTTGTACGGGCCCAACAGGTTGGCCGCCGGCACCTCCACGTCGTCGAGGAAGACCTCGCAGAACGTCTCGTCGGACATTGACGCCATCCGGATGGGTTCGATGCGCACGCCGGGGGACTGCAAATCGAGGATGAGGCAGGAGATGCCGCGATGTTTAGCGGCGGTCGGGTCGGTGCGCGCATAGAGCGTGCACCACCGCGACAGGTGCGCCTGGGTGGTCCAAATCTTGTGCCCGTTGACCCGGAACACGTCGCCGTCCCGCTCGGCGCGGGTGCGCAGTCCCGCGAAGTCCGAACCGGCTTCCGGCTCCGACATGCCCAGCGCCCACCACTCGTCGCCGCGCAGCAGCGGAACCAGTAGCCGGTCGATCTGCTCGGGCGTGCCGAACTGGCGAATCGCCGGGGCCGCGACGTTGGGGCCGGCGATGTTGGGCAGTTTGGGCGCCGACCGCATCGCTGCCTCGAGCCGGATCTCCATCGCGTCACGAAGGCCCAGCGAGCGGCCGCCGTGCTCGCGCGGCCAGGTCGGCTGCAGCCAACCGGCCTCGAAGCAGGCCCGCTGATAGTAGCGCCGCAGCCCCAGATCCCAGCGGTACTCGCGATACCGGGTGTAGTAGTCGTCCGGCAGGAAATCGGTCAACCATGTGCCGAACTCCGTGACCACGTCACTCATGCGACGCCTCGTGCGAATCGGCGGCCCAAGGCGTGGTAGAGCGCGCGGCTGTCGCCCAGCGCGGCAGCGCCCTGCCAGGCGTGCCGCAGAAATAGGTGGATGTCGTGCTCCCAGGTCTGGGCGAGCGCGCCGTGAACCTGAACGGCCGTGCGGCAGCAGCCGACCGCCGCGTCGGCGGCGGCGGCCTTGGCCAGCGCGGCGGCGGTCCAGCCGGCGGCGGGGGTGGTCGTCGGATCGTGGAGGCGGGCGGCGGCGGCGTAGGCGAGGCTGCGGGCCCGCTCGAGGGCGACGTAGTTGTCGGCCAGCGCGTGCTTGACACCCTGGAAGGCGCCGATCGGCTTGCCGAACTGCTGCCGTGATTTCGCGTGCTCGACGGAGCGGGTCAGCGCTGCGCCGGCAACGCCGACCAGATCGGCGGCCACAGCCAGAAGCGATGCGGCTAAGGCGGATTCGACGTCCACCTTTGCGGCGGCCAGTGGCGCGGCGTCGATCTCGACGTCGCCGACGGGCTGGGCGGGATCAGTGCACTCGCCCGGCGTGACGGTGACGCCGTCACCGATGCGCGCGACCGCGGCCACCACCGCATCGGGGGATTCGGCCAGCGTGACCACCAGCTCCGCGGCCGACGCCCACGGCACGGCGACCGCGCGCCCACGCAGGCGCCCGTCGCAGAGCGTCATCGGCACACCGGGCAGCCGATGCCCGGGCGGGTGCACGGCCAGCGTCGCGACCACGCCGCCGCTGACGTCGCGCAGAACGCCGTCGAGACCAGCGGCGCGCAGCACGCCCGCGGCGAGGCCAACGCCCGAGAGAAGCGGAATCGGCGCGATCGCCGCTCCGCACTCTTCCAGTACTACGGCCACGTCCAGGTAGCCGAAGTCGGAATCGGGTGCGGCGAGATCGGTCCAGCCCAGGTCGACGACCGTCTTCCATACCGTGCGCCAGCGCTCCGGATCGGTCATCGCCTGTCGGGCAACCTCGGGCGGACACTCGGCGCGCAGCACGTCACGCACGCTGTCACGCAGCGCCAGCTGGCCAGGATTCAGCCCCACATCCATAACACGCCTAACATAGCAAAGATAGCAATCTAGGCACGACGAGCGCCCCCTCCGTATGGTGGTCAGCCATGACCGAGTGGTATCTCTTCCTGCCGCAGGTGCGGTTGCCGATCACCGACATCGTCGAACGCGCACGGCATGCCGAGGCCAGCGGATTCGACGGGATCGCATTCATCGACCATCTCGAGGCGCCTGGGCAACCAGATGAAAACATCTGGGAGGCAATGGGTATCGCCACCTGGGTGGCCGCCCAAACCGAGCGGTTGCGAATCGGCCACCTGGTGCTCTGCGACGCATTCCGTCATCCCGCGGTGCTGGCCAAGCAAGCCGTCACACTGTCGGCGGCCTGCGGCGGGCGATTCGAGCTCGGTCTGGGGTCCGGCTCGTGGCCCGCCGAGTTCGCCAGATTCGCGGTCGGGCAGCAGGATGCGGTCGCCCGGGTCGAGCAGCTCGGGCGTCATCTCGACCTGCTCAAGCAGTATTGGTCCAGTCAGCAGCCGCGGCCGGCGCATCCGATACCGCTGATCCTCGGTGGCACCGGCCGCCGCACCATGGAACTTGTTCGCCGACACGCCGATTGGTGGAACGTGCCCGCTAACCACCTCGATCGGCTGCCCCGGCTGATCCCGTCCGCCGGATCGGCGCGGGTCTCGGTGCAACAGATGGTGGGTTTCGTGCGGCGCGGCGCCGACCCGGACGCGGTGCGCGAGGTGAGCACCCGGCGATTCGGCCATCTGGGCACGGGGCTGGTCTGCGCCGACGCCGGCCAGCTCGGGGCGCACTTCGCGGGTCTGGCGGGTCAGGGCGTCGAGCGGTTCTATGTGTGGTTTGCCGACTTCGCCGCCCCGGAATCGCTGCACGAATTCGGCGAAACGGTGATCACCAGGTAGCGCGAGCAGACGCAGAATCGCACATTCGGGGACCGAATCGTGCGATTCTGCGTCTGCTCACCGTTGCCGGCGTCGGCGGGCCGCGGTAGGCACCACCGGGTCGCGGGCGAAGGGGCCGCGGTGCACGGCGTTCAGCCGGATCTCCGGCAGATCCACTGACGGGTCCACGGTGTCCAGCCACGCCACCGTCTCGGCAACGTCGGAGACCTGGATCGCGTACATCTCGAACGGAACATCTTGCAGCATCTCGGTTTCCACCGGGCCCGGTGTCACGACATGCACGGCGATGCCGTCGCGGTCGACTTCCAAAGCCAGCGCTCTGGCGAACGCGTTCATCCCGGCCTTGGACGCCGAGTAGGCGGTGCGGGCCATCATCGGCTCGTGCGCCGCCGACGAGGAGATGAACACCAGCCGCGAACCGGCGGGCATCCGCGGCAGCACCGCCGCGGTCACCACGAAGCACGAGTCCAGGTTCGCCGAGATGATCGCCCGCCACTGTTCGAACGACTGCTTGCGCGCGTAGGTGCCGCCGAGCGTCCCGGCCGCGTGCACGACGAGATCGATGGTCTCCAGGGGCCTTATCGCCCGTTCGAACCCGGCCGGATCCGACGCATCGGCCACCAGGTAATGGGCGCCGATCTGCTCGGCTGCCGCCCGTAGCGGGGCTTCGCGCCGGGCCGAGAGCACCACGTCGTAGCCGCGTTCGTGAAGCTTGGCC
>Ga0070737_10003905_pt1 | contig 15465 bp, 14 predicted proteins | sample Coa_R1_10_FD_66438 | JGI IMG/M metagenome (GOLD analysis project Ga0070737, IMG submission 66438) | Surface soil microbial communities from Centralia Pennsylvania, which are recovering from an underground coalmine fire - Coalmine... | ecosystem: Environmental > Terrestrial > Soil > Unclassified...
CACCGGGCTCGGCATCGACGCGGTACTGGCGGGCCCGGAACCGCCGGCCGCGGACGGCGCCGCCTGCGACGACCCGGCCCTCGCCGACACGCGCGGCCTCGCCGGGCTGCTGTACGCGGGACTGACCGGCTACTGGCCGGGCGGAGCCTCCGGGACGGGGGAAGCGGAAGCACCTGACGGGATCCTCCACGGGGCCGCGGCGCTGCCGCCCGCGCCCATGCGCGACGGCATCCCGTGCAGCCCAAGGCAGGTGTCCGCGGCGGTGCCCGTCAGCATCGACTCCGTCGTCTGCCGCGCGCTGTTCCAGCGCCAGAGCCGCAGCGGATCGGCGATCACCACGCCGGCGGCGCTCGCCGACGCGCTCGCCCGCCTGGCGCCCCCCGGGGGTCTCGCGGGTTCCCTACCGCCGCCTGCGGCCGCTGAAAGCCCGCTGCCCGCGTGGCGCGGCGCACCGGCCGCTCCGCTGGCGGGAGGCGGACCGGCAGGGCTGCCGCCGTCCGCCTCTGCTGGTCCCGGAGCTTCCCGCGCCGGGCGGCCAGCAGACGCGGACGGTCCCGGCGGCAGGCACGGCACGCGGGGCAGGGCCGGAAACGTGCCGGCCCGTGCGCTGATCGGCGCGGTGGTGGTGCTCGTGCTCGCGGCCGCCGGGGCGACGGCATGGACGATCAGCCGCATGCCCGCCCGCCCGCCTGCCCACCGCGCGCACCACAGCGGGCAGGGACGGCCGTCCACCGCTGCGAACGTCATGCTGACGCCGGTCAGCGCCCAGGGGTTCGACAACGGCGATGCCGCGAAGTACGCGATCGACGGGAACCCGTCGACCGACTGGCACACCGACTACTACCTCGGCAACCCGGTGTTCGGCAACCTCAAGAAGGGAACGGGGCTGCTCCTCGACATGGGCAGGCCGGTGCGGCTCAGCCAGGTCACGATCCAGTTCGGGCCGGTCTGCTGCGCCCACGTCCATATCGGGATCGGCGGCGCGAGCGCCGCCGCGGCGCTCAACGGCCCGGGGGCCGAGGTGGCCTCGCCGCAGGGTTTCACGACCGTTGCCAGCACCACGCACGCCGCCGGCACCGACACGTTCCATGTGAGCAGCACGGCGAGGGGGCAGTACGTGCTGGTCTGGTTCACCAGCTTGCCGCCCTTGCAGGGAAGCCCCGGCAAGTACGAGGCGCAGATCTACAACATCGTCCTGCGCGGCCCGGGGTGACGGGGATCGGGGGATCGCGCCCATGGCAGACGACGCGCACAGTGCTGGCTTGCCGTGATGGAAAGCCAGCCGGATCTCACCGATGCTGAGCTTCTCGACCGGCACCTGCGGGGTGACGGCGAGGCGTTCGGCCAGTTGTTCCTCCGGCACAAGGACCGGCTGTGGGCGGTGGCGCTGCGCACGCTCTGCGACCCCGAGGAGGCCGCGGACGCGCTGCAGGACGCGATGGTCTCCGCGTTCCGCAGTGCCAGGGATTTCCGCGGCGACTCGGCGATCACCACATGGCTGCACAGGATCGTGGTGAATGCTTCGCTGGACCGGTTGCGGCGCAAGGCCGCGCACGCCACCACCACGGGTGATGAGCAGGCACTGGAGCTCCTCGCCAGCCAGTCGGGCACGCCTGCGGCGGACCCGGCCAGCTCGCGCGATGTCTCGCTGGACGTGACGGCCGCACTCCGCCTGCTGCCGCCGCAGCAGCGGGCCGCGCTCGTCCTCGTCGACATGCTCGGCTACCCGGTCGCGGACGCCGCGGCCGTGCTCGGGACCTCCCCGGGCACGGTCAAGAGCCGCTGCGCGCGGGGACGCGCCCGCCTCGTTCCCTACCTGCGGCACCTTCGGGAGGGCGCCGGCACGGAGGCGGAGGGTGGCGCCGGGGGCACGGAGGACACCGATACGGACGAACCACGGAACCGGACCGCTACCGGCAGCGTCTGACCTTGGGCAGGGAGGAGACGGATGAGGCGTCATCGGGCGCATGTGGACGCGGCCGCCCTCGCCGAGTTCCGTGAGGGGCTCATCGGCGGGCGCCGCGCGGTGCGGATCCAGGAGCACCTGGCCGGCTGCGAGCGGTGTGCCGGTATCGAGGCCGGGCTCACCCGGGTCACGGCGCTGCTCGCGGCTGTTCCGCAGCCTGTCATGCCCGACGGGCTCGCGAGGCAGGTGACCGAGGCGCTCGCCGCGGAGGCGGCGGCCCGGAGCCGCCTCAGCCCCCGGGATCTCCGCTCCCGCCTCAGCCTCCGGGATCTCCGCCCCCGCCTGTCCGCGGCGCCGCACACCCTCAACGGCCACAGCCGTCTCCGGTATGCCGGGCGGATTCGCCGTATCACGGAACCGCTCAGGGGGCGTGGCCGGCTGGCGGCCCTCGGATTCACGAGCGCGGCGGCGGCCTGCCTGCTCGCGGCCGGCGGCTATGCGCTGGCGCACCTCGGGCCGTCCGGCTCGCCGGCCTCATCAGCGGCGGGACCGATCCGGACGAAGGCCGGCCCGATGGTAACGGGGCCCGGGGCGCGCAACCACCCGTATGCGGTGCCCGGCACCACCCCGTTCATGGTGGTCAGCAGCCGCACCGACTACCGGCCGCCCCCCTCGCACCTGGCCCGGCAGGTCGAGAGGGAACTGGCCGTGCTCGCCTTCGGCACCGGGCAGCAGACCGTCCACCGGGACTACAACATCCGGGCCGGCGCGCTGGACAGTTGCGTCAAACGGGTCACCCGCGGGGCCACGCCGACGCTCGTCGAGTTCGCGCACTATGAGAAACAGCCCGCCGACATCATCGTGTACGCCGGCCACGTCTCGGTCGTGGAGCCTAGCTGCACGGCCGTTCTCGCCCGCGCCTCCCTGCCCAGCGGCCCCTGAGGACGCGGCCTGCTGCCCCTGACGCTTCTTTGCCCCTTGCGTTCCCGCCGGGCCGCGTGCGGGAATCACGCGGCCGTAGGATCGGTTGTTCCGGGTGCCAGTCGAGAAAGGGGCGGTCGGACGTGACCGACGTGCGGAACGTCATCATCATCGGGTCGGGGCCAGCCGGGTACACCGCAGCGGTGTACGCAGCGCGCGCGCGGCTTGAGCCACTGGTGTTCGAAGGATCAGTGACCGCGGGCGGCGCGCTCATGAAGACGACCGACGTGGAGAACTTCCCCGGTTTCCCCGATGGCGTGCTCGGGCCGGAGCTGATGGACGCGATGCGCAAGCAGGCGGAGCGGTTCGGCACCGAGCTGGTCGCCGACGACGTGACCTCCGCCGACCTGACGGCAAGCCCGAAGGTGGTCAGGACCGACAGCGGGACCTACCTCGCCAGGGCCGTCATCATCGCCACCGGATCGAAGTACCGCGAGCTCGGCGTCCCCGGCGAGAAGGAGCTGTCCGGGCACGGGGTCTCATGGTGCGCGACCTGCGACGGGTTCTTCTTCCGCGACCAGGACATCGCGGTGATCGGCGGCGGCGACTCGGCGATGGAGGAAGCGACCTTCCTGACCCGGTTCGCCCGGTCTGTCACTGTGGTGCACCGCCGGGATGCGCTCCGCGCGTCCAAGATCATGCAGGACCGCGCGTTCAGCAACCCGAAGATCGCCTTCCGGTGGAACAGCGTGGTCACCGAGGTGCTGGGCGACGGCAAGGTCACCGGGCTGCGGCTGCGGGACACGAAGACCGGCGAGGAGTCCACGCTGGAGGTGACCGGCGTGTTCGTGGCGATCGGCCACGATCCCCGTACCGAGCTGTTCGCCGGGCAGCTGGCCACCGACCCCGACGGCTACCTGCTCGTCAAGGCGCCATCGACGAGCACGGAGATCGAGGGCGTCTTCGCCTGCGGGGACGTGGTGGACCGCACCTACCGGCAGGCGGTGACCGCCGCGGGCACCGGCTGCGCCGCCTCGATCGACGCCGAGCGCTGGCTCGCCAGCCAGGAATCCTGACGGAAGTCCAGCACACAGACCACAGATCAACCACGCAAGGGAAGTGAGCGGCTTGGGCGCGACCAAGACAGTGACGGACACCACCTTCGACGACGAGGTGCTCAGGAGCGACAAGCCCGTGATCGTCGACTACTGGGCCGAATGGTGCGGGCCGTGCCGCATGGTGGCACCCGTGCTCGAGGAGATCGCCGCCGAGCACGGCGACAAGATCGCGGTCGCCAAGCTGAACATCGACGAGAACCCCGGAGTGGCACAGCGTTACGGGATCATGGCCATCCCGACAATGAACGTGTTCTCCGGCGGGCAGGTCGTGAAGCAGATCGTCGGTGCCAAGCCGAAGTCCGCGATGCTCAAGGAACTCGCCGAGTTCCTCTGATACGCTTCGGCACCTCGCCTGGCGGAGCGGCCTATGCCCCGCTAGGCGGGGTACGGTGCCGGGTCGGGCGGGGGCGGGGGCGGGGCGATCACGCCCAGCAGCTTCTCGATGGCGGCCCCCACGTCATCGCGCCAGGACACCACGGTCCTCAGGTCAAGCCGCAGCCTGGGGTAGTCCCGGTGCTCGCACACCGTCGTGAAACCCACGGCGAGCAGGTAGCCGACGGGCAGCACGCAGGAAGGCGAATACCTGCGGTGCGCGCCGAACGCCTCGACCGCCCTCACTTTCCTTTTCATCAGGTCCCTGGCGGCTCCCTGGATGAGCATGCGGCCGAGGCCGCCGCCGGCGAACTCGGCGAGGACGGCACCCGTCATCAGCAGCACCGCGTCGTTGCTGACCGGCCCGGTGGGGAAGGTGGCGGATCTCGGCACGTGGGCGGGCGGCGCGTACATGACATACCCGGCGGGGACGCCGTCCACGTAGACGATCTTGCCGCAGCTTCCCCAGCCGAGCAGCACGCTGGAGATCCAGGACTCCTTGTGGCGCCTTTCGTGCCGCGGCCCGCCGCCCGGCGTTTCCTGATCGAGCTCCCAGAACAGGCAGCTCCGGCAGCGGGCAGGCAGGTCGTCGATGTTGTCGAGGGTGATGTTCACGAGACGGCGCGACACATGCTCCCCAATGTTCTGCCCGGCACGCCGCTCTCCCCGGCGGCACCGTGCTCCCGCCTGCGAGCGTCATCCGCCTGGCCGGCGAACAACGCGAGCTCCCGTACAAAGCACCGTATGCTGGCATGATACCGAGCGCACGGAAGGCGGCGATAATGGGCGACCATTGGCAGCAGGCATCGCAGCGCCAGCCCGGCGGGCAATCCCCCGAGACCCCGCACGGCTCCCGCATCGACCCCTACGTCGGCCAGTATGCCGAGCGTGCCCGCGGGATGGTCGCGTCCGAGATCCGCGCCCTGTTCGCGGTCACCGCCCGTCCCGAGATCGTCTCGCTCGCCGGCGGATCCCCGTACGTGACGGCGCTGCCGCTCGACGCCGTGGGCGAGATGTTCGGCCAGCTCGTCGCGGGCCGCGGCAGCGCCGCGCTGCAATACTGCACGGCGCAGGGTGACGCGGGGCTGCGGGAGAAGATCTGCGAGGTCATGTCGCTTGAGGGAATCCGGGCGCACCCGGATGACGTGGTCGTGACCGTGGGCTCGCAGCAGGCGCTCGACCTGATCACGAGGATCTTCATCGACCCTGGCGACGTGGTGCTCGCCGAGGCGCCTTCCTACGTCGGCGCGCTCGGCGCGTTCGCCGCCTACCAGGCGGACGTCGTGCACGTGCCCATGGATGACCAGGGGCTGATCCCGGAGGCGCTCGGGGAGGCCATCGCCGCCGCCGGCGCGGCCGGGCGCCGGGTCAAGTTCCTCTACACGGTGCCGAACTTCCAGAACCCGGCCGGCGTGACGCTTGCCGCCGGGCGCCGCCACGCGATCCTGGACATCTGCCGGGCCGCGGGGCTCCTCGTCATCGAGGACAACCCGTACGGGCTGCTCGGTTTCGAGGGCGAGCCGATGCGGGCCCTGCGAGCCGACGACCCGCAGGGCGTCGTGTACCTGGGGAGCTTCTCGAAGACGTTCGCGCCGGGGCTCCGGGTGGGCTGGGCCGCGGCGCCGCCCGCCGTGCGCGACAAGCTCGTGCTGGCCGCCGAGTCGGCGGTGCTGTGCCACTCCAGCTTCGCGCAGATGGCGGTACGCGAGTACCTGGGGACGCAGGGCTGGCGCGAGCAGATCAAGGACTTCCGCGAACTGTACAGGCGGCGCAGGGACGCGGCGCTCGAGGCCCTCTCGGCGCAGATGCCGGACGGCTGCGAGTGGACGAGGCCCGCGGGCGGTTTCTACGTGTGGCTGAAGCTGCCCGACGGGATCAACGCCAAGGCGATGCTGCCGAGGGCGGTGTCCTCCCGGGTCGCCTACGTGCCGGGGACCGGGTTCTACGCGGACGGATCGGGCGCCGGCCATATCCGCCTGTCGTACTGCTTCCCTGAGCCGGAGCGCATCAGGGAGGGCATCCGGCGGCTCGCCTCGGTCATCGAGACCGAAATGGAGCTGCGGGACACGTTCGGCACGGATGCCATCCCCCGGGGCACGGGCGTGGACACCCCAGGGCCCGGTGACCTTTAGGAGGGTACGCTGCCATGACCGGCCTCGACCATGTCGTCGTGCTCGCGGGCGGCCTTTCCCCCGAACGGGAGGTGTCGCTGCGTTCCGGCAGGAGGGTACGCGATGCCCTGGGTGAAGCGGGTGTCGATGCGTCCATCGCTGATGCTGACGCGGCACTGATCCCCGCGCTGCTCGCCGACCCCCCCGACGCGGTGTTCCCCGTCATCCACGGAAGCAGCGGCGAGGACGGCGCGATCAGGGAGATCCTCGGGCTGGTCGGCGTGCCCTACGTCGGCTCGGCCGCGGCCGCCTGCCGCGTGGCGTTCGACAAGCCGGCCGCCAAATCCCTGGTCGCCGCGGCCGGCGTGGCGACACCGGAGTCCGTGGCGCTGCCCAGGGAGACCTTTCACGACCTCGGGGCGAACGCCGTGATCGAGCGCGTCCTGGCCAGGCTCGGCCTGCCGCTCTTCGTCAAGCCGGCCCGCGGGGGCTCCGCCCTCGGCGCCAGCCCGGTGCGCACCGAGGCGGAACTGCCCACGGCCATCGTGAGCTGCTTCGCCTACGGCGAGACGGCCCTGATCGAGCGGTTCGTCTCCGGCACGGAGGTCACGGTCGGCGTGGTCGATCTCGGGGACGGCCCCCGCCCGCTGCCCGCCGTCGAGATCGTGCCCGGCGCGGGCAGGTACGACTACGCCGCCAGGTACACCGCGGGCCAGACGGAGTTCTACACGCCGGCGCGGCTGGATGGGGCCGCCCTCGACGCGGTGGCAAAGGCTGCCGCGTGCGCGCACGGGGCGCTCGGCCTCCGCGACATGTCCCGCACCGACCTCATCGTCACCGAGTGCGGCGAGGTCTACTTCCTCGAGGTCAACGTTTCCCCGGGGATGACGGAGACGAGCACCCTGCCGATGGCGCTGGAGGCGGCCGGCCACGAGTTCGGCGCGGCCTGCCACGCGCTGTGCGAGCTGGCCGCGGCCCGCGGAAGCTGATGCCAGCGCGTCTCGCGGGGCCTGCGCTGCCTCCGGAAGCGCAGGCCCGGCTGTCCCGCTGCCGGAGGATCCGCGGCCCGGGACGTCAGGACACCTCCGCCGCGACCAGTTCCATGGGGCCGCGCAGGTAGTGGCCGAGCACGCACCGTACCTCGGCGTGCACGGTCATCCCGCCGGTTGACTCCACCAGCCAGGTGCGGACCACCTCGGCTGGCGCGTTGCACCGCACGATGGGGCCAAACCCGGCGCGCTCCGGCACCTGCTCGGAGCAATCGATGACGTCCATATCCTCCCTCCGGGATCGTTATGGGTTCGGGACAGCCGCGGGATGCTTGGGGATGATGACCCGGTATCGCGCCCGGCATGGTGAGCTGGCATCGCTACCTTGACGGTTCTGCGCCTGCCGCCGGACTCACTGGCGGGCGGGCCCAGGCGGGTCCGGCCCGGCCGCCCCGGCATGGACGGGCATGCCGCGGCGCGGCCTGCGCCGGACAGGCCCCTCACCGCCTCACCAGCGCTTCCCGCCGCTGTGTTCCAGCGGCCGGGCACGCAGTACATCCGGCATATCCGGCCGCTGGCCGGTCGCTATCATATCGCCCAGATGCCCGCGAATGTGCATCTTCCCGACAGTCAGGGCGACGCCGTTTTGGGTTCCTGGGGATGCCAGGCGCCTGTGCTGAGACAGCCGTCTACCTGGTTATCCAGGCGAGGACGCCTGCGGGGACCGGCGCCCGGCCACCCTCATGGGGCCATGCCCCACCCTCATGGGGCCATGCCGGGGCCACACCCGTGTGGCCGTCGCGGCAGCCACCGAACGCCGGCTGGTGACGGCCGTTCCCTGCCTGGGCCGGCGCAGCCGGGGTGAATGGTATCCGCCTGATGCGAGCGCCGCGATCATGAAGCCGCACAGGCCCATGATCGCCAGGGCTGTGACCGGGGCCGGGGACATCCGGGCGCGTGCCGTCCGGCCTTCAGGGCTCCCGCTGGCCGCCAGTTCCTCCCTGGCGGGGCGGCTGCCCGCGGGGCCTGCGTTACCGTGCCCGGGCACGGCCGCAGGCCCGTCCCGCCGTTCTGTCGTCGTCGTGTGTTCCATCTGGGCAGTCGTCTCAAGGATGGTCAGCGCCAGCAGCCCCCCGCACATGCCGCCGGCTTCGTGCACGCCAGTCGGTATACCCCGGGCAGGATCGGTAAACGCCAGCAATCACACTGAATGCCCGTTTTGAGGGCAACAGTGACCTTGGTGGTGAATTTCGCGACACGCTGGGCGTGGCCGGTGATCGTTGTTCGCGGTGGTCGCGCCGCTTGAGCAAGCGCGGTGCCGTTTGCTGGCATGCCTTGACGTCCTCCCCGCCGTGAACGGCGGGGATTCCTCCATCGCGGGCTCATGCCGCGCTCCGGTGGATTCCTGCCCCACCGGCAGCCGCCGGGCCGGAGCCTGGTCTTACGCCGCCTCCACAGGCGCTGGGCCTCTTCCGCCCGCCCGGCGGCGAGAATGGTCAGCCAAGTGGGCTGCGAGAGCTGCTCGCACGCTGTGTGCGATTGCCGCGCGGGCTCTGCGGTTCCCGGCGTCTCATGGGCGGCGGGCGACGGCGCAGCATGCCCACCGGGAGCCCTCGCTGTCGGCGAGTTCGGGGTCCTCGGACCCCCACGCGCCGACGTGCGCGACGGCCGGCTCGGCACCCTCGTAGGGCGGCACGATCTCCAGGCCATCGAAGAAGCGCGTGATGCTGGCCTTCGGGCGGAAGCGAAGAGGCTGGGTGGAGCGAGAGTACACCTCTTGTACCCGCTGGGCCGCCAGCGGCGGGACCTTCTCGTCGGTCACGTGCGACAAGGCCAGGTAGCTCCCGGGTGCGAGCGCGTCCACGTAGCGCCGGACCAGTCCCCACGGGTCCTGGTTGTCCGGCACGAAATGGATGACGAAGGTCATCAGCAGCCCGGCGGGCTCGGTGACGTCGATCAGGTCGCGCAGTTCCCTGTTACCCAGGATCGCCTCGGGGTCGCGCAGGTCGGCCTGGATGAGCGTGGCGGTGCGGCTGTCGGCCAGCAGTTCCGCCGCGTGGGCGTGGACAACGGGATCGTTGTCCACATAGACGACGCGGGCGTCCGGGTACACCTTCTGCACGACCTGGTGGGTGTTGCCGGTAGTGGGCAGGCCGGAGCCGATGTCGATGAACTGGCGGATCCCCTGCCCGGCGATCCATCTGGCGGCGCGCTGGTGGAACCCCCGGTTGGCCCAGGCCACATCCTCGATTTCGGGCAGGAGGGCGCGGATCTTCTCCGCGGCATCGCGGTCGGCCTTGTAGTGGTGGGTGCCGCCGAGGCCGTAGTCATACATCCGCGCAGGGCTGGGGATGGTGGGGTCCACGCCCGGGGGTGCTTGCTCGCTGCCGCTCATCTGCCTCCTTACAGATCTTGGACCTCATTCTGGCATGGCCCGGGCGGTCCGCGTGCCGGGGATGCAGGCGGCGTCAGCAGGGGACTGTTTGCCCGTGCTTCATGCGGGGCAAGGAGCGCCGTCCCGGCGCTGCAGGGGCGGTCATCGACGTGGCCGTTGGCCGGCCAGGCCCTGGACGCCGCCTCCGCCGGGCGCCGTCCATGGTCAGGGTTACCCTGCGACGTGCGCCGGCCGCTCGTGCGAGCTCACGACCCGAGCTCGCCGACGGCAGGCGGCCAGGACTCCCGGGGTACCCGGCCGGCTCACTAGGGTTGTTCCGTGACTGATACCAAGAGCTTCGGGAGCGACAATCACGCGGGGGCGCACGAGGCCGTGCTGCGCGCGGTGATCGAGGCCAACAAAGGCGATGCGGTTGCCTACGGCGGAGACGGCTGGACCAGGCGCGCCACGGCGGAGCTGCGCCGGGTGTTCGGGGCGGCCGGCGAGGTGTTCCTCGTCTTCAATGGGAGCGCGGCCAACATCCTCGGCCTCAGCCTGCTGCTGCGCCGCCACGAGGCGGTCATCTGCGCGGAGCCGGCACACATCAACACCGACGAGTGCGGCTCGGCCGAGCGCATCCTGGGCACCAAGCTGCTCCCGGTCCCCGCGCCGGACGGCAAGCTGACGCCCGACCTCATCGCAGAGCGGCTCGGCGGCCACGGCGACGAGCACCGGGCGCAGCCGGGCGCGGTGGCGGTCACGCAGGCGACCGAGCTGGGTACCTGCTACACGCTGGAGGAGCTGCGGAAGATCGGCGAGTTCTGCCGCGCGAACGGCCTGCGGCTGTACGTCGACGGTGCCAGGCTGGCCAACGCGGCCGCGTACCTGGACTGCCCGCTGGCGGAGCTCGCTGCGTGCGCCGATGTGCTCAGTTTCGGCGGGACCAAGAACGGCGCCCTCGGGGCGGAAGCCGTGGTCGTGATGCGGGAAGGGCTGTCCGCCGACGCCCCCTATCTGCGCAAGCAGCAGATGCAGCTCGCCTCGAAGATGCGCTTCCTCGCCGCCCAGTTCCTCGCCCTGCTCGACGATGACCTGTGGCTGCGGAACGCGCGTCACGCCAACGAGATGGCCCGGCGGCTGGCCGACGGCGTGCGCGGCCTGCCGGGCGTCGAGGTGTGCCTGCCCGTCGAGTCCGATGCGGTGTTCGCGCGCCTGGACCGGCGGCACGTCGAGGCGCTGCAGCGGGACTGGTTCTTCCACACGTGGGAAGAACTGGGCGACGGCACGGCGATGGTGCGCTGGATGACCGCCTTCAACACAACCGGGAAGGATGTGGACCGCTTCGTCGCGGCCATCAGATCCACGGTAGATCCACGGTGAACGGTGCGGCCCGCTGAGTGGCCCTGACGGAAGGAAACCTCGATCCCTGACAGCGCCCTGCTCCGGCGCTAAGGTTTCCCGTGAAACATAACGGTGAAACAAACAGGCACCGCAATGCCAACACAGTTCGGGTTCGGGTTCCTCGCCGGTCTCCTGGTTGGGGAGGGCTACTTTGGCGGCGACGGCCATCAGCCGCAGGTGACTCTCCGCATGCACATCCGGCACGAGGCGATCTTCCAGGGGCTGGAACGGACGTTCCCGGGAGGCCGTCTCTGCGGCCCGTATAACCACGACGGGCGGCACTATCCCCAGTGGATGGCACGCGGCCCCTTCCTGCAAGGCGAACTCATGCCGGTGCTCGACCGGTTCCTCTCACCCAGCCGGACCGTCACAGCTTCGGCCGGTTTCAGCTCATGAAAGCCCGCTACCCGCAACTGGCACGTGATCCCGGGACAGTCGGGGAGCCTGAATCTATTCCAGTTCGCCTGCACCAGGCTGAGTCACGCCGGACCGCACGACGCGGTGCCGCGAACCTGGCACCCGTGGAGGAGTCAACCGCATCGGCCACCGGCACTGGCGATCGCCCTGCCGCCGAGCGATCGGCCACCACACGAGGAGCCGACAATCACCCCGGCGCACCTTCCCGATCTGAAGCCTCCGCGACACCTGCGCACGGTTCCGATGGTCTTGACGAGCTGTTCGCCCGCCTCCGCGAAACGTGGCCTTCCTGATCCTGTTCGCCTGATCGCTGTGGCCTGCCCGGATCCGCAAAGGCCGTGAGCCGGCTGCCGCACGGGTCCCCGCCGGGATACATGACTAGTCTGAGGGATTCCGCCCGGCGGGGCTCATCGCCTTGACGATGCGTTCGAGATCATCGATGGTCGCGAACTCGACGACGATCTTGCCCTTGCGCCGCCCCATTTCCACCTTGACCCGCGTGTCGAACATGTCGGAAAGCCGGTCCGCCAGGTCACGCAGGCCGGGCGCCTGCATCTGGCGGCTGACGGGCCGCCGCCGCGCCTTGGGCGTCTCCTCATCGCCGACCGCGACGATTTCCTCCACCGCCCGGACCGAGAGCCCCTCCGCGACGATCCGGTGCGCGAGGCGCTCCTGCGCCTGCGCGTCCTTGAGCGAGAGAAGCGCCCGGGCGTGGCCGGCGCTGAGCACCCCGGCCGCCACCCGCTTCTGGACTGCGGGCGGCAGGTTCAGCAGCCGCAGGGTGTTGGTGATGTGCGGGCGGGAGCGGCCTATCTTGCGCGCGAGCTCCTCGTGGGTGGCGCCGAAATCGTCGAGAAGCTGCTGGTAGGCGGCGGCTTCCTCCAGCGGGTCGAGCTGCTGCCTGTGCAGGTTCTCGATGAGGGCGTCACGGAGCATGTCCGTATCGGGGGTCTCCCTGACGATGGCCGGGACGTGCTGCAGGCCGGCCATCTCGCACGCCCGCCACCGGCGCTCGCCCACGATCAGCTCATAGTGCCCGGGCATCACCTGCCGCACGACCACCGGCTGCAAGAGGCCGACCTCGCGTATGGAGGCAGCCAGCTCGTCGAGTGATTCCTCGTCGAAGGACCTCCTCGGCTGCCGGGGGTTCGGGGTGATCGACCCGATCGGGATCTCCTCGAAGTACGCGCCGTCGATCGCGCCCGGCTCTGTGCTCTGCGGGCTGCCGTCAGCGCGCCCCACCGCTGCGATCCCGCCCGCCGCGCTCTCCCCGCTCCCGGTTCCCGCGGCACCGCCCACGGCCTTCGCTGTCTCGCCGGCACCGGTGCCCTGAGCCCCTGCCGGGATCAGTGCCCCGAGCCCCTTCCCAAGCCCTCGCCGTTGCTGAGCCACCGAATCTCCTCGCTTCCGACGCCTCGCCCGCAAGCCATCCTGCCAGCCCGTACACCGGGACCGTACGTCAAGGCACACTGGAACCGTACGTCAAGGCCGGTGATCGCACACAGCGTACGGCGGAGGGCCGGCTCCGCCGGGAAACGTCGCCCGGAACTGTCCTGCGGCCTTCTCAGTCGCCTTCCCGGGCTCAGTCGCCTTCCCGGGCGGACCTCATGGCGAGTTCCCTGGCCGCCGCCACGTAGGCAATCGAGCCGCTGCACCCCGGGTCGTACGTGATCACCGACTGCCCGTAGCTGGGCGCCTCCGACACCCGGACGCTCCGCGGGATGATCGTCTGCAGCACGGTATCCCCGAAGTGTGAGCGGACGTCGTCCGCCACCTGGGATGCCAGGCGAGTCCTGCCGTCGTACATGGTCAGGAGGATCGTGGACAGCTTCAGGCGCTGGTTGAGGTGACCTTTGACGAGGTCCACGGTGCGGAGCAACTGCTCGAGCCCCTCGAGGGCGTAGTACTCGCACTGGATCGGGATCAGCACCTCTTCGGCGGCGACCAGCGCGTTCAGCGTCAGCAAGCCGAGCGACGGGGGGCAGTCGATCAGGATGTAATCGAGCCCGGAAGAGTCGTAGGCCGCGACGGCGCGGGCCAGCCTGGATTCCCGCGCGACAAGCGGGACCAGTTCGATCTCCGCACCCGCGAGGTCGATCGTGGCTGGCGCGCAGTAGAGGCCGGGAAGCTCCTCCACCGGGCAGACGATGTCCGCCATGGGGAGATCCTCGACCAGTGTGTTGTACACCGACGGGATGCCGGTATGGTGCGCGACGTCCAATGCGGTGGACGCGTTGCCCTGCGGGTCGAGGTCCACGACCAGGACCCGGGAGCCGTGCTGGACAAGGCTCGCGGCCAGGTTCACTGTTGTCGTGGTCTTGCCGACCCCGCCCTTCTGGTTCGCGATCGTCATGATCCGGCAGCGCGGCGGGCGCGGCCACACCCCCTCATCGGGGGTGCCCCGCGCACCGATCGACGCCTCGACAGCTCGCGCGATCGGCGTATCGTCCGGACCCGGCGCAGCCTCGGGTATGACCACCGAGCTGACATCGCCGTCGCCCTGCGCAGCGGCCGCCCCATGCATCGTGCCCTCCACATCGCCCGGTGACTGTCGCGTTTCCCCATGCTGCCCGTTTCCCGCCGGGACCTGCGTGCCCGGCGGGCACGCAGGTCCCGGCCAGCCAAGCCCTTCCGGCGGGGGCAGGGTGCCTGCGTCCGCCGTACGCGGGGAGCCGGGCCAGCCGAGACCCTCCGCGGGCACCATCACGCCGCTCCTTTCCGCCGTGTCCTCGTCGCCGGCGTCATCATCCGGTGCCACCCGCGCCACCCGCGCCCGACAGGAACCGGATCACCGTCGCCGGTGGTTCGACGATACCGTGGCCGGCCGTCACAACCTCTGCGCCGCGCACGCCGAGGCGGTGCAGGACGGCGCCCGCGCCGGCCAGCTCAGCATCCGCCTCCCGGCCCTTCATCGCGAGGACGAGCCCGCCGGGGCGCACGACCCTCACGGCCAGCTCCGCAAGGCGGCCAAGGGGGGCGACGGCACGGGCCGTCGCCACGTCGGCCTGGATAACGCCGGCCATCTCCTCGGCCCTGCCGCGGCAGACTGTCACGTTGCCGAGGCCGAGTTCGCTGACGCATTCGGACAGAAACGCCGTCCTGCGGAGCATCGGCTCCAGCAGCACCACACGGGCGCCGGGCAGCAGCATCGCCAGCACGATGCCAGGCAAGCCCGCGCCCGAGCCGATGTCAACCAGCTCGCACCTGGGGGGGACCAGCTCCGCGACGGCGGCACAGTTGAGGATGTGCCTGTCCCAGATCCGGGGTACCTCACGCGGGCCGAGCAGCCCGCGCACCACCGCACGCTCCGCGAGCAGTGACACGTACCGGCATGCCGTCTCCGCCGACTGCCCGAACAGCTTCCTTGCAGCAGCCGGCGGGGGCATGACCTCCTGTGCCGGCCGCGGGTGGGAACTCATTCAGCGGGATACGAAGGGAACTCATTCAGCGGGGTAAACGATGACCCGCCGGTTCGGCTCCTCGCCTTCCGACTCGCTGCGCAGACCGGCGGCGGCGACCGCGTCGTGCACGATCTTGCGCTCGAAGGGGGTCATCGCCGCCAGCGGCTTCGGGACGCCGGTCCGCCCGACTTCCTCCGCCGCCTCCTGCCCTATGGCGGTCAGCTCGGCACGCCGCCGCTGCCGGTACCCGCCAATGTCGAGCATCAGCCGTGCCCGTATCCCCGTTTGCCTGTGCACGGCGAGCCTGGTCAGTTCCTGGAGCGCATCGAGAACCTCGCCGTTGGCGCCGACCAGTTCCTCCAGCGTCGCGCCGACCACCGACACGACGGCCCGGCCGCCCTCGACGTCCATGTCGATGTCGCCGTCCATGTCAGCGATGTCCAGCAGTCCCTCGA
>Ga0070737_10003908_pt1 | contig 15463 bp, 12 predicted proteins | sample Coa_R1_10_FD_66438 | JGI IMG/M metagenome (GOLD analysis project Ga0070737, IMG submission 66438) | Surface soil microbial communities from Centralia Pennsylvania, which are recovering from an underground coalmine fire - Coalmine... | ecosystem: Environmental > Terrestrial > Soil > Unclassified...
CAAACGCCGCAGACGTTGCGTGGGGAAACCGCCCGCGACCTGTGGTATACGCGGGGAAATCTCGTCGGCTGGCGCGTGTGTCGCTGTTCGTTGCGTGATGGTCTCATGCTCGCTGATCGCCATAGAATCGCCTCCTTCGTGTTATCGCCCTGTGGCGCGTGGATGCTAGCTCTGCCTAAATGGCAACATAATCAACGCGACGAGCGCGGCAATGGCGGGAATCAGGTAGAGCGCGCCAAGACCGTCGTCTTTTGCCTGGGTAAAGAAGTAAAAGGAGGCAATGCCAAACCCCGCGACGATGAGAAAGAGCAGCAGCGTACTCAATAATTTCTTCGACATGATCCTATCCGTGTGACCTTTTCCTCACCAGATGATGAGGATATGCAGATGGGCGCAACTTCGCGACAGATTCGCGACAGATTATAGCACGCCCACATGACGCGACGCTGAGAGCGTTACGAGGGTTAGCCTATTGCCGGATGTCGCCAAAATACGCTATACTTGTCTTGTTCTGAGGCGAAAGCGCAACTGGCGACTGATATATCATACTTCCACAGCCATCGCGTACCAAGCCATTGCGTACGTCGGCGCACATTTGCAATTCGGATACATTTCAAAAAGATGGGACATCACCAATGTCGAGCGTGGGAATATTGAGTGGGCGGCTTGAAGAGTTTCGGCTGGTGGAGTTGCTACAGGTGATGGGCCTGGGCAATGCGACAGGCGCGCTCCATCTGCACGAAGCAGATGGCCGCGCAGGTCTGGTCTACTTCGAGAAAGGCGCCCTGCTCAGTTGCGTGGAACTCGATACTGAGGCGCTCACGCTTGGTCTTGTCTTGCAGCAACTCAACCTTGCCACTGAGCGTCAGCTTGCCCATGCCTATCGCCAGCAGACACACGATCCCCTGGGCAAGCGCATTGGCGAGCGCCTGATTGACCTCAACATCCTGCGTCCCGAACAGCTTGAGGAGGCGCTGAAAACCCAGACACTCTGGACGATTCGCGAACTGGCCCTCTGGCAGGAGGGCGTGTACGAGTTCCACCCCGGCGAAAGCCTGCCCGCCGACGACAAAACACCACGCATTGACCCGACCGCCGCCGTGATGGAAGCCATTCGCTACGAAAGCGAGTGGGAACAGTTGGCTCCCATTCTGCCCGAAGGGATGCGTACCCATCTGCGCATGAGTTATGAGCCGCCCTACGGCCACGACCTGATCTTTCACGCCGATGAGTGGCGCATCATCTCCAAGGCCAATCGCTATGGCACGGTACGCCGCATCGCCACAGCTCTTCGCACACCTGAGCTTGATGTCGCACACCTGATCGCGCCGCTGATTGACAAAGGGCTCCTCAATCCCATCGGCGCCAGTGGCGCGCCTGGTCGCCTCCCACAGGAGGCCGAGCGCCTCAGTATGGAACACTTCGATCTGTTTACTTTGCTTATCAGCATGGAGCAGGACTGGCTCAAACGCAAATCGCAGGCAGATCAACTCAATGCGCTTGCCACCTTCATCAACCAGACGATGGGCGCGCTCGAAGAGGCGTGCCGCGCAAGTGGGCTCGTCCTGGCAAGCAACACACTCCAATCGTTGCTCGAACGCGAGGGCATCAGCGGCGTCGAAGGCTATCAGTTTCGTATCGAGAAAAACCGCCTCGATGTTGACGGCTTCACCAACTACTGTCGCCATGCGCTTGGGCGTGGCGCCAGCGACCATCAGGGCTTCTACATGCGCAGTTTCGCCATTCTCGAACGCGCGCTGGCCGCCGCCTTCCAGGCGATCAACGCGCGTGTCGCCTCACCGCTCGAACGCGGGCAAAATCAAGAGGCCTGGGAAGTGCTCTTCCAGACGTTCCGCAGCCAGCCCACTGGCGCACTCTAACCCCCCTGGCCCTTCCCATTCCTGGGAGGGAAAATAACTTCGCCCCGCGATCCGTCGCTCCCCTCCCCATTTATGGGGAGGGGAGGAGGGAAAGGTCTGCCTGCTTGCACCTGAGTGCATCCGCCGCAGCACTCAATCACGCTTCAAAATGCCCGCGCATGGCTTAAAATGCGACCTGGCGCGTTGGTGTTGTGTTGCGGCGCGCCGTATAATTGAAAGCGATAGACACAGCCGAACACGCCAGATCGCGCAATGGAGCCGAGGGCGGCGGATGCACAGACGCACACGTATTTGTTTGTATTGGCCCTTGTCTCCAAGGCTCCGCCTGCGTGCGGCAAGCCCTGGCGTGTAGGCCGCGAAGGGACTGTAAACCTGTGGGAAGAATCCTTGACACCATTGACACCCCCGCGCAACTCAAAACCCTTTCACCAGCGGAATTGACCCAGCTTGCGCAAGAAATCAGGGAAGAGATTATTCAGACGGTATCGCGCAATGGTGGTCATCTGGCGCCCAATCTCGGCGTAGTGGAGCTGACGCTCGCCCTGCATATCGCCTTTGATGCGCCAAAAGATCAGCTCGTCTGGGATATTGGCCATCAGGCGTATCCCCACAAGCTGTTGACGGGACGGCGCGACAACTTCCATACACTCAAACAGTTGGGCGGCATCTCCGGCTATCTGCGCCGCGCCGAAAGCGAGTACGACGCCTTTGGCGCCAGCCATGCCAGCACGTCCATCTCGGCGGCTCTAGGCATGGCGACCGCGCGCGACCTGCGCGGAGAAGACTTCAACGTGGTGGCGATCATTGGTGACGGCGCGCTGACCGGCGGCATGGCGCTCGAAGCCATCAACAACGCAGGCGCGATGAAGAAAAAGCTGATCATCGTGCTGAACGACAACGACAAGAGCATCTCCGATAACGTCGGCGCACTGCACTCCTATCTCAATCGTGTGCGCGAGGATCGCAACTTCCGCCGCCTGCGCGACGCCGCAGCCGACGCGCTCGATAAAGCCCCTGGCGGTTCGCTCGCCAAACAGGCCGCCAAGCGCGCCGCCCGCAGCGCAAAAGAGTTCGTGTTGCCCAGCAAGACAGGCGTCATCTTCGAGGAACTGGGCTTCACCTATCTTGGCCCATTTGACGGCCATGACACTCAGCGCATGATCGAAGTGTTCCGTGGGGCTAAGGAAATGGACGGCCCGATCATCATCCAGGTGATCACCCAGAAGGGACGCGGCTGCGACTTCGCCGAGGCCGAGCCGACAAAGTTTCATGGGCCGGGCGCCTACGATCCGCTGACCGGCGAGATCAAGAAAAAGGCAGGCGACCCGCCGAGCTATTCGGATGTCTTTGGCAATGCGCTGGTAGAGCTGGCGCGCCAGGACAAGCGCATCGTGGGCATCACGGCGGCAATGGCCGAGGGCACCGCGCTCAATAAGCTCCAGAAGGCGCTGCCTGAGCGGTTCTTCGACGTGGGCATCGCGGAGCAGCACGCAGTGACGTTCGCCGCTGGACTGGCCTGTGGCGGCATGATCCCGGTTGCGGCCATCTATTCGACGTTCTTGCAGCGCGCGTATGACCAGGTGATTCACGATGTCTGCGTGCAGAACCTGCATGTGGTGCTGCCGCTGGATCGCGCCGGACTGGTCGGCGAAGACGGCCACACACAGCAGGGCGCGTTTGACATCGCCTTCCTACGAGTGATCCCCAACATCGCGTTAATGGCGCCCAAAGACGAGAACGAACTGCGCCACATGCTCTACACGGCGATCAAGATGGATGGCCCGGTCTCGCTACGCTTCCCGCGCGGCAAGGGGCTGGGCGTCGCGCTCGACGACGAGTATACCATGCTGCCCATTGGCAAGGCGGAACTGCTGACGTCTGAGAACGAGATCAGCCGCGCCGATTGCGCCATCCTTGGCTATGGGCATATGGTTCCGGCGGTTGTCCAGGCGCAGCGCGAACTGGCGAGCGAGCATGGCATTCGCGCCGTGGCCGTCAATGCGCGCTGGGCGAAGCCGCTCGATGAGAAGCTGATCCTTCATCTGGCGCGCTCCACCGGACACCTGATCACCATCGAGGATGGCTCGGCGCTCGGCGGCTTTGGCAGCGCGGTTGGCGAGTTGCTCCATGCGCACGGACTGCACGACGTGAAGCTGGCGACCATTGGCCTGCCCGACATCTTTGTGGAGCATGGCGCGGTCTCACTCCTGCGCGAGATTTACGGCCTGTCATCCGGCCACCTCAAAGAGGTGACACGCGATCTGCTCAGCGGCGAGTACGGCAAGCGAGTTCCCGTTGGGGCAAATGGCGCCAGCCAGCGTGGATAACACGCGCCTGCCCCCACCCCCTGCCCCTCTCCCGCCGCGGCGGGAGAGGGGGATATATTCCATATATTCCAAGCGGATATGCTTCGGCGGAGCCATGTTGCAGCTTCGGCGCTGAGCTTATACAGTGCTATGGTTTATGCGCACCCCGCGCCTACCAACTCGCGCTCCGGCTCTTCTTCATATACAGCCACGACCGTCTCATAAACGTCGTACACATCCTGCCCGTCTTCACTCTCAGGCTCCGCGCTCTGAGGTTGCGGCTGCCCGCTGCGTGGCAACATCACGCTTAGCGCAACCGCAATGGCGGCGAAGATCGCGCCCGCCAGGAATCCCACATGGTAGCCGCTGTTGAGCGCATCAATCGCTCCCACGCCTGATGAAAGCAGGCTGCTCGTGCTGGCTGCCGATAGGCTCACCAGGATCGCCAGCCCAAGCGCGCCACCCATCATAGACGCCGTGTTGACAAGCCCTGAAGCCACACCAGACTGATCCGGCTTCACATCACCCATCGCCGCAAGCAGCATAGGATTGAAGGCAAGCCCACCGCCAAACCCGAACAGAATCATGCTTGGCAGCACATCTATTAGGAAGTTTCCATGCACAGGGGCGCGCGCCAGCAACAGCAGCCCAACGGTCGCCATCAGCAGCCCCGCCGTCAACGATGCCCTGATCCCGAAGCGCATGACCACCTTTGCAGAAAGGCCAAGCGAGAAGACCGCCATGAGCAGGCTGGTCGGCAGGAAGGTCAGCCCCACCAACAACGGGCTATATTTGAGCACCTGCTGTAGATACAACGCCGAGAGGAAGAACCATGCGAACATTGCGGCTGCCCACAACACAGCGATCCCGTTCGCCATCGCCAGGCTGCGGATACGGAAGAGGCTAAGCGGCGCCAGCGGTTCATTCACCCGCGACTCGATCACCAGGAACGCCGCCATCAGCGCGACCGAAGCGGCAAGCAGCCCAAGCGTCTGTACAGAAAGCCAGCCAGCCGCGTTGCCGTTCACAATCGCAAAGACCGCCAGCAAGAGCGAGGTTGTCACAGTGACAGCCCCTGCGATGTCCAGCTTTGCGAAGACGCGCTCTACAGAGCTTGCAGGGATGATGAACAGGCAGAGCGCAAAAACGGCGACGCCAATAGGAAGATTGACCAGAAAGATCAACCGCCAACTGAGCGTCGTCAGCACGCCGCCAAGTAGCACGCCCACCGCTCCACCGCCAGCGGAGACAAAGCCGATGACGCCCATTGCCTTCGCGCGGTCTCCCGCGTCGGTGAAGAGGTTCATGATCAGCGAGAGCGCCACTGCCGTCGCGATGGCCCCGCCGATGCCCTGGATTGCCCGCGCCGCGATGAGGAACCACTGCGAGGTCGCAAGGCTACAGGCAAACGAGGCAAGCGTAAAGAGCGCGATGCCGATGAGAAACAGCCTCCGATGACCAAAGAGATCGCCCAATCGTCCGCTCAGGAGCAAAAAGCCACCAAAAGTGAGCAGATACGCATTCACCACCCACGCCAGCGATGGTTCGGAGAACCCCAGGCTTGTTCTGATGGAAGGCAGAGCCACATTGACGATGGTTGTGTCGAGGACAATCATCAAATCGCCCAGGCAGAGGATGTACAGGGCCAACCAGCGATTGTTTGTGTTGAGGTGTGCTTTCATGAGGGAATCGCTCCTGTTTCTTGCAGAACCCGGCCAACTGTTGGTTGGTGGTTGGGTGATAAAGGGTGGTTAAAAAGAGGCGCACACAATAATTCTTTTCGAGGTGGTCATTTCTGGACAGAGAAGGGCGCCATTCAGGCGATCATCTCGCGAGAGTGGCGCCCACCGTTTGCCTCATTATGAATGGAGATCCCTGTGAGGAAGCATCCACGATCAGTGGCCGAGCAGCCCGCTGATGTCGTTGATCGTGACCAGCGCGATCAGGATAAGTAGCGCCGCCATGCCGATCAGATTCACCAGGCCCTCGCGCTCTGGTGTCAGGCGTTTGCCGCGCCGTAGCAGTTCGATGATGATCAGCAGCACGCGCCCACCGTCGAGCGCAGGGATGGGCAGGATGTTCATAAAGGCGAGGCTCAGGCTGAGCGCGCCCGTCAGGAAGAACATCAGATACCAGCCGTCCAGCGGCACTGTGCTGGCGACCTCGCCAGTGATATGCACAATGCCCACCGGTCCGGCTACCGCCTTGTTCACCGGTAGAGTCCCCTGTATGACCTGCTTGATGCCCTGATAGGTCTCGACCGCCACCACGCCGACATCCTGCACTCCCAAAATCGGCGCCTTCCACAGTGGCGGACGAATGTGGTAGGGATTCGTCGCATCCAGCCCAATGCCTATCGCGCCTTGTCCTGCAGGCGGATTCACTCGCGCGTCAACCACCACAGTGAACGGCTGACCATTGCCACGCTGGATGGTCAGGATCATTGGCACGGTCTGCACATGGGAGTTTTTGGCCTGCGCAGCCTGAATGTCGGCCTGCGTATCAGCCACCAGATCGGAAAAGTATTTGATGGGCTGGCCGTTGACTGCCAGGATATGATCGCCAACGTGCAAGCCGACATGCTGCGCAGGTGAGCCGGACTCGACGGAGCCGATCACCGGACGATACTGTATCTGGCCCACCGCTTCGGCGGCAGTGAAGAGCACTATCGCCAGCAAGAAGTTCATCGTCACGCCCGCCAGCAACACCACAAGCCGCTTACCAGCCGACTTCGCCGCGAAGGTACGCGGATCGTAGCGTCCGTTCTCATCGGTGGTCGAGCCGTCCTCGCCTGGCATTTTCACATAGCCGCCGATGGGCAACGCATTGATCGCATAGGTGGTCTCGCCACGCTTGAAGCTAATCAATTTGGGAGGAAAACCAATCGCGAACTCGTCAACGCGAATATCGGCCCACTTCGCCGCAAGAAAATGTCCAAGCTCATGCACAATGATTAGTAAGGCAAAGACGGGGATCGCAGCAAGGAGATACCAGTTGTTATACATGTGAGCCTCTTCGTGTAGGACTGAGTTCTTCAGCTATCTGTTGCGCCTGCGCCATTGCCCAGGCGCAGGTCTCGGCTACCTGGTCTACGGATGGCTCGGCGATGACGTTGTGGCGCGCCAGCGTTTCCTCAAGGATGGTAGGAATATCGGTCATGCGGATCGCGCCGCGCATAAACAGCGCCACGGCCTGCTCATCTGCGCTCACCAGCGCCGCCGGAGCCGAGCCGCCGGTTCGCCCCGCTTCGTAAGCCAGCCGCAGACAGGGAAAGTTGACCATATCCACATCCTCGAAGTCAAGACGAGCGACCTCCGCCCAGCGCAACGGATGGCGCAGCGCCGTCCCCTCGCGATCCAGCCGCTCAGGATAGCTGAGGGCATACTGGATGGGCAGCCGCATATCGGGCAAACTGGCCTGCATCTTGATCGAGTCGTCCACAAACTCCACCATCGAGTGGATGACGCTCTGCGGATGGACAACCACCTCGATCTGATCAAATGGCAGATCAAACAACCAGTGCGCCTCGATCACCTCAAGCCCTTTGTTCATCAGTGTTGCCGAATCAATTGTGATCTTCGGCCCCATGCGCCAGGTGGGGTGCGCCAACGCCTGCTGCACCGTCACGTCGCGCATCTGGGCCAGCGTCTTTCCACGGAACGGCCCACCCGACGCCGTGATCAACAATCTGCGTACCTCAGCCGTTTTTTCGCCGCGCAGACATTGCCACAGCGCGCTATGCTCGCTATCCACCGGCAACATCTCCACACCAGCCTGACGCGCCTCGGCCATTGCCAGGTGGCCTGCCATCACCAGCGTCTCTTTGTTGGCCAGCGCAATCGTCTTGCCCGCGCGAATCGCCGCAAGGGTAGGGCGCAATCCCATCAAGCCGGAGGTCGCGGCGACGACGGTTTCCACATCGGGATGAATGGCCGCCTCGGTCAGCGCATCCTCGCCCACAAGCGTGCTGCGCTGCGCCTCTGGAATCGCTTCGGTGAACTGTGCGCGCACGGCGGGGTCATCGCTTGTCACGCCGACCAATCGCGGGGCGAACTCACGCGCCTGCTCGGCCAGCAGATCAACGCTGCTACGGGCGACCAGCGCAACCACCTCGAAGTGGTCGGGGTAGGCGCGCACAACGTCGAGCGTTTGGCGGCCAATCGAGCCGGTGCTGCCCAGCACGGCGATCCGGCGGCGCGGTGGATGTGGCATCTTTGGTCTATCCTTTAGGCTTTCTTTGACAGGCAGCCGTTCATACGCGAATCTCGCTTGTTCCTGCTTTTGCAAAAGATCATACCATAGCAGGCAAACGTGGGTATAAGGGGAAATAGGGCAGGCAATTTGCATTGAGTTAGATGAGTCTAGGAACGTCTTTCTGCTGCTCTACCTTGCAGCATCACGCACAAAGAATCCTTTGGATATTCTCACGCTTACTGCTGGGCTTGGATGACGGTAGGAGGCACAGATAGCAAAGTTGTGTATGTAAAGAGACTATTGTTCAGCCCAGTCGTTCCAGTTGCTAAGACCGAGTTCAAGTGTACTTCTGTTGCGGAGGCGCTAAATGGACGATTATACGTCCCGCGTTCAAGAAGCGGAGACCCTTCGAAAATCTGGAAAAGTGGAACAGGCGACACAATATTTTCAAGCTCTCTGGGAGCAACGCCCGAACGCACGAGTAGGAGCAGGATGGATCTATTGCCTGCGTAAGCAAGAAATTTTGGCAGAAGCGATCGCTGTTGCGCAGACAGTAGCAGCTCGATTCCCCGAGGATGAGTGGGTTAATAGTGAGTTCGCATGGTGTTTGTATTACCACGAGTTAAAACCCGCGATTGACCACAACGATTTGGGGAAAGCAGTCCACTTTGCTAAGAAAATACGCTCGCTAAGAGCCAGCGAACTCATCATTAAACGAGTCACATTCGAAATGATCAAGTTTTTCAAAGGCAAGGGCGACTGGGAGTTGGTTTTACAATGGTGTAGCTTTATTGAGCCAGATGCCCTCAGTTCCGACCGAGGCGGTATCGGGAGTCACGAGATTATGTCAGCGCTAGAGCAGTGGTATTATGCAAAACTAAAGGCTCAAGTCAATTTACAACAATGGGAGCAGGCCCTCTCAACAGCATTTGCCGCAGTCTCTGCCTTTCCTAAAAACGATGATTTTCAACGATGGAAGGCGCAAGCGCGAGATGGCACAGGAGATCGCGCAGGAGCTATAGAAGACTTAGAGGCGCTACTAAAGCATAGAGGTAGCAGTACAAAATGGTATATCCTTCAAGACCTTGCCACGTTAAAACATCAGACCGGAAACTTGGAGGCAGCGATCAGGATTGGAAGTAAAGCAGCATTAGCTCCCGGAGAAGATAAGGCCAAGGTTAACCTCTTCCTCTTCCTAGCCAAGCTAGGGCTAGGGATGAAAAATATTGAATTTGCGCAGGCAAACTTACTGTTAGCGAAATTGGTGCGAAGCAGGGAAGGGTGGCCTATTCCTCCAGAGCTTGCACAGTTGGAGCAAAAATGCTTGCAGATAGCTTCTCTAAGTCCCGAGCTTGCGGCCATGTCACCCCAGCAATTGCTAAACTTTTGTGCGCGCTTATGGAGAATGTCATCCCGAATAGGGCAAGAGCGATTCACTGGACGAATTTGCGCCCTTCCTGAAGGCAAAAAATTTGCCTTCATTTCTCCTGATTCGGGCGGAGACGATCTTTTTGTTCCACTTTCTGCTTTGCCACCCAACTGCCGTGTGATGGGGGCACGGGTAGAATATGCTGTTGAAACAAGCTTTGACGCCAAGAAAAATAGAGATGCGCTAAAGGCTATTGACGTAGCAGCAATTACCTAAAGCGCAAACTTGTTTCAAAGGTTTTCCGTCTGTACGGCTTGTATGCCACCTATGCCGCCGCCAGCTCGCCACGTAGCGTGCGCGCCGCCACCGACCGCTCGATATGGAACAGCGACAGCGGAATGAGTGAGAGCAGGAACATCGCCGCCACGAACGGGAAGAACACACTGTAGCCATACACTGTGATCAACGTGGACGCCAGCACGGCGCCTCCTGGCGCGGCGATGCTGGTGACGGTGCTATTCAGGCCGGTATAGAGACCCATGCGGTCGGGCAGTGTCACCCGCGTCAGCAGCGGATACGACGAGGCTGTCTGCGCGGCGTTGCCCACGCCAGCCAGCGCCAGCACGATATAGAGCGGGATCACGTCCTTGATGAAGACGGCGGCAATGGCCGCGCCCGCCATCAGAATCATTCCTAGCAGAAATGTGCGTTTCAGCCCGATGCGGTCGCCAAGCAAGCCAAACGGCCAGACGAAGAGCGCGCTGGTCAGCAGCAGGATGAAGCTCAAAATGAGCGCCTGTGTGTCATCGAAATGCAGGCTCCGCTCGGCGTAATAGGTCAGATTGGGCGTGATGGCGTTGATGCCAAACCACAGAAAGAACTGTGTGGCGAAGTACAGCCCCACCTGCGGATCGCTGCGCAGGCCATTCCAATAGTCGCGCAAGGTATAGCGGTGATGACGCAGCACGCCCGGCAGGTCGCGTGGCTCACGCACACCCAGCAGTGTAGGAATGAAGCCAAGCGCCAGCAGCGCGCCCGTGAGGATGAAGAGGATGGTCAGCGGCGCTCTGCCGCCGTTGAGGTCTGATAGCACAATTGCCAGTACGAGGATGATCACCTGGCCGCTCGCGCCAAGCGCCTGAAACAGTCCGTTTACGCCTCCGCGCTGACGTTCGGGCGTGATGTCGGCTAGAAGCGCCTGGTAGGGGTCGTACATGAGATTGAAGGTCAGCGTAAAAAGGAAAATGCCAATCGTCGCCAGGATGATCGCGGTCAGATTGGCAGAGAAGCCAAAGGGAAAGCCAAGACCCGTCAACTGAGTAAGAAACGGTGTGATGATGACAAAGGCGACGCAGACTGGCGTGAACCAGACGACGAAGATATTGCGGCGGCCAAACCGCTCATGCCAGGTGCGGTCGCTCCACGCGCCAACGAGCGGCTGAAGGATGGCGCCCTCAAACGAGCGCGTGCTACTGAGCAGGCCATTGAGCAAGATGGGCACATTGAGGTTGAGCAAGAAGATCGAGAGAATGAAGTTATTGAAGCCATAGAAGACGCCGGAGCCAAAGTTGCCGCTGGAATAGAGCGTCGCTAGCCGTAGCGAGACGAGAGGCGCCTCGCTTGCGGTGGGGCGCGTCCCCGCAGGGGGAACGGCAGGCTCAGCCGCGCCGCCACCTTCGTAGCCCGGCCCCAATCCCCCAACGCCTGGCAACTCGCCCACCTCGCCCAATAGCCCCTCAGCGACATTCGCCACGCCCATAGCGCCTGCATCGAAATCGCTGGCGCCCTCACCCCCCCGCTGTGATTGATTCGTCTGCTCCATCGCCATAACGCCGCCCTTTCCACACTGAAGACAGTAGGCATACGGTCGCCTCTGGCCGTATGTATCGCAAGTGTAGCATATGTTGGCAATGGCCGCGATAGCTGTCTGGGCAGGCCACACTCGCTGCCAGCGACGACAGCAGTACATATACAGCCCAGCAGCGACAGCAATTGCATAGAGCGAGGCCGTGCAGGCAGCATTCGTGGCAAAGCCTCGAGGCGTGGCTTGAACCGCCCGCCTACTAGCCATCCGCCATCCGCGCGTACAGCGCCTCGTAGTCATCGAGCATACGCGCCAGACTGAAACGCTCAACCATGCTGTCGCGGCATGCCGCACGGCTTATTTCGCCTATCCGCGCGATGGCCTCAACGGCGCTATCGAGATCGCCCGGCGCGACCAGCGTTCCTGTCACGCCATCTTCGATCACCTCGCGCAAGCCACCCTGCGCATAGGCGATCACAGGTGAACCTGCGGCCAGCGCCTCACACGCAACCAACCCGAACGGCTCGATCCAATGCGAGGGGCAGAGCGTCGCCGTCGCGCCTGCCATCAGTTGCCACAGGCGCTCACGCGAGACATGCCCCAGGTAGCGCGCACGCTCGCCAGCCTGATCGAGGCGTGGCGCGATACGTTCGGCGAAGTACGCCTGATCATACACGCCACCCGCCAGCAGCAGCGGACGTTCCGCTCGCGTCGCGATCCCCAGCGCGTCTTCCACGCCTTTCTCCGGCGTGATGCGTCCTGCATAGAGCAGATAGCCGGTAGGATCGGGTTGCGCGCCAAAGGGGATGCGTTCGACAGCGATCCCGTTGTACACCACCGCGTCAATCCGGCAGAAGGGCGCATACGCTGCGGCGCTGGCCTGCGAGACTGTCGCCAGCCAGACATTTTTTGCTTTGGTTTTAGACGTAGCGGCTTCCTGGGGAGGAGCCAGCCGCGTCAGTTCATTGCGGATGCTCCGGTCGCCTACCGGCAGATGCAGCGTATGCAAGACGGGAAGCGGCTGACGCGATGCGTAGGCAAAGGCGGCCCAGTCGTAGGCGTGCGCATGGAGCAAATCATGCTGATCGGCCTGGCTGGCGATCACGTCATAGGCGCGGCTGAATGCCTGATTCATACGCTGCGCCTCTTCGTCGTCTGTGGCTGGCGCTTCTTCGCGGGCGGAGGGCGTCGGCGCCGCGTGTTCGGAAAAGCGGGCTGGCTGCAACTGCGCGGAATCTATGCCAAACGTGACAAGTTGCGCCTCGCCAAGCAGGGCTGGATCAGACCTATCGGCGGCGTAGAGCGTGACAGCATGCCCGCGCACCGCCAATCCCACGGCAAGGTCACGGAGCATAGCCTGTGCGCCGCCGATGAAAGGCTGGGTGATGGGCGCAATCAGGGGGGCCAGCAAGGCGATTCGTAACTGCCTCCTCATTGACCTAACCCCCAACCCCTTCTCAATAAATGGGAAGGGGAGAATCGCCGCCTACGCATTGGAAAATATCTCCAGGTTTGTGCCACTCAATGGGCGCGCGTCTGGCCCAACGAGGAAGAGCAGGATGCGCGCGAACTCATCAGGAGTCATCCCTGCCTTCAGGTGCGGCGCGGCTGCCCGTAGCATCTCGGTATCCACTGCGCCAGGGCTGACTGCGATCACACGGATGTTGTGCGGGCGTCCCTCCACGGCCAATAGTTCGCTCAGCCCCGCCACGCCAAACTTCGACGAGTTGTAGGCGCTCAGGCCGGGAAACTTCTCGACGCCACGTACGCCCGACAGCGAGGACAGATTGACGATGATCCCACCGCCGCGTGGGATCATCGCGCGAAACGCCTCACGACAACACAGAAACGTCCCCCGCAGGTTTACGCCCAACACATGATCCCACTGCGCCACCGTCATCTCTACAAAGGGTACGTTGACCAACGTGCCCGCGCTATTTACCAGGATATCCACCGGGCCAAAGGCGTCGGCCACACGCGCAAAGAGCGCCTGCACGCTCACCTCGTCCGCCACGTCGCAGGGGACGGCGAGCGCCTGTCCACCTGTGGTGGTGATCGCCTGGGCGTTGGCGGCCAACGCCGCCTCGTCGCGCGCAGCCAGCGCCACCCACGCGCCCTCCGCCGCAAAGAGCGCCGCCGCCGCTCGCCCAATCCCCCGGCTAGCGCCCGTTACAATCACTGTCTTGCCCGCCAGCATGCCCTGGCTCTTTGCTGCCATTGTCTCATTCCACCTTCGCAAAATCCTTGCAATGCGTCAGACGGCGCCTGTGTATGCCATCTCCCGCATTGCCACGCATCTCATTTTAGCGTATGCTGTGTATGGTAGTCATCATGCCGGATAGCGGATGAGGTAAGCAGAAGCCATGCAGAGCGCAACTCGCAAGAACTCGACCCCCCAAAAATCGGCGCAGAGCGCCAACGGAAGCCCGTCCATCGCAACAACCACCGCTCCACGTCGGGCAATCAACGGAAACGGCGGAAGCAACGGAAGCAATGGGAATACGCCAAACAACGGGCAAAAAGGCCGGACAGTGAAAAGCTCCAACAGAGTAAACGGCGCTTCCACAAAGAACGCAATGATCCAAAGCGCGAACCCCCAGGCGGGCGCCTCCTTCAAGATGACGCAGCGTATCACGCGCTGGCTCTCGGTCATCACCGCGCTAGGGGTGTTCACTGTCTTCGAGCTTGGCGTGATCGTCACGAATACCGGTTCACAGGCGGGCTGCGGCAACGATTGGCCGCTCTGCAAAGGGCAGCTTTTCCCCAATCTCGACCTCTCATCGGGAACACTCAACACGACTGCGCATGAGTTCATTCACCGCATCGGCGTTCCCATCGAGACCGTCCTGATTCTGGCAATGATCGTCGGTATCCTGCTGACCTGGCGCGTGCGCCTGAATATCCCCATCATCACCGGACAAGTTACCAGGCAAAAGCTATTGCGCGCGCCGCTCTCATTGCTGCGCGCGCTTGGGCAGACCTACATGCGCGCCCGAATTGAAATCAAGGTGTTTCTGCCCGCGATGATCGGCGCGTTCTTCGCCGAGGCGATCATTGGCGCGCTCGATGTGGCGTATCCACAGTCGGCGCCGATCAAAGCCACCCACTTTGGTATCTCACTCCTCTCGTTTGTTACCATTTTGCTTCCGGCCATCTTTGTCTTCGATGAGAACGGCTGGGATAAGCTGCGCGACCGTGGCGTGGCGCAGGGCTTTCGCTGGCTGACGTGGGGGCTGCTGGCCTTTACGGTGGTGGTGATCTATCTGGGCGCCTACATGCTACACGCTGGCGCAGAGGCAGGCTGCCTGGGGTGGCCACTCTGCAACGGCCAGGTCTTCCCTGGCTTCGGCGGCCTGGCGGGAACCAGCTTCATCCATCGGCTGGCGGCGGGGCTGCTCACGCTTGGCATTGTGGCCCTCTTCACACAGGCGTGGCGGCTGCGTGCTGCGCGGCATGATCTCTTCTGGGCAAGCGTCGCGGCGCTGATTCTGGTGTTGTGCCAGGCAGTCGCCGGAGCCATCGTGATCTTTAGCCAGTTCAACCTCTTCAGCAAAGTAGCCCACAGCTTCTTTGTGGCACTGCTGGTTGGAGTGTTGTGCTATATGTCGCTGCATGTCGTCCCCCGACCCAGGTCGGCGCGTGAGGGCGGCCCCAAAGTGACGAAGCGCATCCTTGGCGAGCGGCGCACGCGTGTGGCTGCACGCGCTTAAAATTAAAATAACGTCAGTTCGGGATAACTATGCCACGACCAGGGCAGTCATATCCAGGTGGAGTGATGGCTTCTTGGGTGGGTGGCAGTCGGCAATGAGGCCAGCCAGAAGATGCGCCAGGAAGTTGAAGGGACTCCGATGCCGGGTATGCTCAATCTGGCAGACGTTTGTGAGTTGGTCATTGATCGTCTCGATCAGCG
>Ga0070737_10003910_pt1 | contig 15458 bp, 13 predicted proteins | sample Coa_R1_10_FD_66438 | JGI IMG/M metagenome (GOLD analysis project Ga0070737, IMG submission 66438) | Surface soil microbial communities from Centralia Pennsylvania, which are recovering from an underground coalmine fire - Coalmine... | ecosystem: Environmental > Terrestrial > Soil > Unclassified...
GGCGGCAGCACCAGCGGCATCGCTTTCTGGGCCCATGTGGGAGGTTTCATCGCCGGGATTTTGCTCATCAAGCTCTTCCCTGCCCGCACCCGGCGGTATCACTATGGGTTGTGAAACGCGTCTATTGCGGGAAGCGATGAATGCGGAAGGGTATCTTCACGATGGCTTCCAGGGCCACGGGCTCGCCGTTCTTGGTGCCGGGACGAAAGCGCCAGCCGGAGAGCGCCCGCGTGGCGCTGGCATCCAGGCGCGGGTCGAGGCTGTCGAGGACGTGGATATCGGCCACGGTACCGTCGGCGCGAATAATGGCGTATAGCGTGACCGTGCCCTCCACATTATCGCGCAGCACGTCGGGCGGATAAGCAGGGTCGACCTTGGTCATGGCAACGGGAGCGGTGATGGGACTATTGTCGCTGCTTTGTCCTACCTCGGCGAAGCGAATGATCCAACTGCCGGTCGCCGAAGTAAGGTTGGGCATGTTCATGATGAGCGAGTAGTAGCGCCGGCCGCCGAAGATGCGCCGCTCGAGGCTGAGTTCCGGATCAGCCGGAGCATTTACCAGCGGAGGCGGCTTGACGGGTGCGCTGTAGGCAGGCAAAGAGGGTTTCATGGCCTCGGCGATCATACGCTCGCGGGTCTTCATCTCGGGCGAAGGCGCCGATCCGGCTTTGGCAAGGGTGGCAGCGGGGTTGGGAGTGCCGGCAACTGCCGCGGGGGTTGCGCCCGGCGGAGGCGCGCCCACCACAATGCCGGGAGGCACGCCGTTGGCTTTGCCGTTACCGCCGCCGTTGGCCGCGGCGCCGGTGCCGGAGATGTTAGGCGTGCCGGGAGCGCCGGCTTTGCCGCTGGGCGATGCGTGAAATTCGCCACTGCGATTGCCGTTGGGCGCGGTTATCGGCCCGTGGACATCGACCGGCTTCAGGCCCAGCGCGATGAGCTGACCCTGCCCCTGCGTGGGCAGTCCGACGACGTTAGGCGAGGGCGGAACGTTGCTGGCCGTTTTGACCGGGGTCGTTTTGCCGGCACTGCTTGCAGCGGCCGTCGCGTGCTGCGGGGCGACCGGGAGTTTGGGCGCGGCGACGGTCGGCTGAAGCTGCGCCATGTTGAGCGGGCCAGCCTTCAGCTTCAACTGATCGGCGGAGAGCGCAGGCTCAACCACCGAGGGCTGTGGAGCCTGCAGTTGCAGCTTGTCTTTGAGCTGCGAAAGATCGGCGGTCGGCGCAACGACGGAGGGTTGTGCAATGGCCGGCAGCCGCAGCTTGTCTTTGACCTGCGAGAGGTCCGCGGTGGGCGCGACGACTTCCGGAGTGAGCAGCGGCGCCTGCAACTGCGAAACCGACTGCGCCGACGCCGTCACCGGCTGTGCCGGAACTACCGTCCAGGCCACAATGTTCGGCAAGGGGACATCCTGGTTCAGCTTGACCTTCGGCGGCGTCACGATCGTCTGGCGGGAGTTATCGGGATTGGCGGGGATGGAGAGAATTTCCTGCCTGGCCAGCTTGGGGGCGCCGTGACGCGGCTTCATCGCAGCTTGGGGAGCGGTGTTGATCGGCGGCAGATAATCGCTAACGGGATAATAGGCAATCTGCGTGTTTTGGAATGGCGAATTGAGCTTGGGCGCGCGCTGGAAAAATGGCAACGAACACACGACATAAATTAGCGCGATGAGGGCGATGTGACAGGCATAGGATTCGGCAAAGCGCGCCGGATCGATTCCGGTCCTGATGAAGTAGTCGCGGCGCAAGGGAACCGGAGCGGCGGTGACGGCAACCGGCGGGGGTTCACGGCGCAGGAGGAAATCGGCCAGATTGCGGAAGAAGACGCGGCGCCAAGGCTCAAGTTCGCAAAGCAGTGCCGGAGAATCGTGGGCTGTAGCTTTTTGTTGTACCTTCGCCGCCGTAACTTCCGACATCATCCCCTACCATGAGGCGCGTACCCGGATTATAGCGGAAAAGGAAGGCGCACCGGTGGTGAGTTGTGATTCCGCCCCGGAGTTCAGGCTGAGACCCTACCCATCGAGACACGGCGGATCGAAATCTACGACGGACACCCTACAATGCTCCTAATCCGCCGCCGCCAGCCGCACCAGTTCACTCCGTTTTGTGGCAAGGTCGAACGCCCGGCTGAGGTCGTCGAGCAGATCGCCGACATCTTCGGCGCCCACGGAGATGCGCACCAAATCGGATGGAATGGTTTTCTGCTGCCGCAGGTGCGCCGGAATGCTGGCGTGCGACATGTAATTCGGCAGGCTGATGGTCGAATTCACACCGCCGAAGCTGACGGCGATGGCGAACAGGCGGGTCGCTTCGACGACGGTGCGGGACAGCTCCGCATCGCCGGTGACGAAGCTGAGCACTGCCCCGTCGCCCGACGCCTGGGCGCGCTGAATGCGAAGTTGCCGCCCGTCGGCGAGCCCGGGGTAGTAGACCTGCTGCACTGCGGGATGTACGGCGAGCCATTCGGCGATAGTCTGCGCATTGGATTGCTGGCGGTCCAGCCGCAGCGCCAGGGTCTTCATCCCCCGCAGCAGGAGATAGCTGTCAAAGGGTGACAGCACGGCGCCTTCGCCGTTCTGGATAAGGTAGAGCTCTTCGCCCAGTGCTTCGTCGGCAACGACGACCGCACCGGCCATCACATCGCTGTGACCGCAGAGGAACTTGGTGGCCGAGTGCACAACAATATCGGCGCCAAGCTCCAAGGGGCGCTGCAGGTAAGGCGACATGGTGCTGTTATCGACGCAGAGAAGTGCGCCGGTGCGGTGCGCGATCTCGGCGACGGCGGCGATGTCAATCACTTGCAGCAAGGGGTTGGTGGGCGATTCCAGGTAGACCAGCCGGGTGTTGTGGTTGATGCCTGCAGCGACCGCGTCGAAGTTGCTGAAGTCCGTGTAGCGAACGGGGATGCCGCGCTTGGAGAGAATGCGCGAAAACAGACGGTAAGTGCCGCCGTAAAGGTCGTCGCAAGCAAGAATCTCTTCGCCGGGCGCGAGCAGCCGAGTGATTGCCGTGATTGCCGCCAGCCCCGTAGCGAAGCAGAAGCCGCGCGTGCCGCCTTCCAGCGCGGCGATTTGTTTTTCGACGACGGCGCGAGTGGGATTGCCGCTGCGGGAGTAGTCGTATTCGCCGAACGCGGTGGCGTCGTGCTGGCGGAAGGTCGCTGTCTGATAGATGGGCGTGTTGGCGGGGGTGCAGGGATCGCCCGGTGCAGGATCGAAATTGAGCAGTCGGGTGGAGAATTTCATGCGGCGCCTCCTTGTTCAGTGACCAACGACCACTGGCTAGTGGTCAGTGGAGCAAGACCCCCTTCTTCTGCGGCCGGTTGCCGGCCCTCAGCGACCAATTGAACGGCGAGTTTTTTACTGGCCACCGGCCACTGGCCACTGGCCAGTGATTGCCGTTCCCGGCTGAGATCGAACAGGTCCGCCATCACGGCCGCGGTGGTGGGCCAGCGGCCGGCGCCGCGTCCGGTCCAGAGGTGCTGCGCAGCCGGCGCGGCGGTTTCGATCAGCAGGCAGTTCCCTTCGTTTCTGATTTGCGCGAAGGGATGCGAGGCATCGACTAGTGTGGGTTTCACTTCCAGGCGAACCCTGCCGCCTGTAGGTCGCGCTGTACCCACCAAGCGCACTCGGCCACCATCGCGCGCCGCCGCTTGCACCCATGCAGGATCGATGGCGTCGATGCCGGTCAGGGCGACGGAATAGCTGTCGATCCCGGGAAAGGCGCGACGGGCGAGCAATCGCAGCTTGCAAAGCGTGTCGGAGCCGGAGATGTCCGCCTGCGGGTCCTGTTCGGCAAAACCGTTGGCCTGGGCTTCGGCCAGCGCCTGCTCCCACGAGCATCCCGCAGCAATGCGGTCAAGAATGTAATTGCAGGTGCCGTTCAGCACACCGGAGAGCGAGACGATGCGCGCGGCTTTGGAACAGGAACGGGAGTTGGTCAGCGCAGTGACTGCTTCCAGCGCGGGCACGGCGCCGCCTACTGCAGCCGAGTAACGCAGAGGGCGATGGGTTTCCAGCCGAGCATCCCCAGCGAGCAAGAGCTTGTTAGCTGTGACCACCGGCTTGCCCGCCGCCAGCGCCGCGCTTACCAGATTGCCGGCGGGATCGGTCCCGCCGATCAGTTCGACCACAACATCGGCGCCGTCAATGACCTTCCAGCAGTCGCGAGTGAGGAGATGAATTGGCGCATGAACGCGATGCAGCTCGGGGTGACGAACGGCGATGCCGGTCACTTCAAACAGCTCGGGATGCTTCCAGAGCTCCTGAAAGACGCCGAGGCCAACGGTGCCGAGTCCCAGCAGGCCGATCTTCAACGGTGCGGGCGAGAAGTGCTTGCACGCCGGGGTGGATTGAGGAGCGCCGACGGTGGTCACATAATTTTGGCCGAGGGCGGCAACTTCGAACGAGACCCCGGTCTTACGCCCGAAGGCAATCGCTTTCGACTGGACGATTTTGCCGCCGATGGCCTGCGCTTCAGCAAAGCTGATGGCCTCGAAGCGTCGCGCATCGGAGCAGGTCGCAGGATCGTTGTCGTAGATGCCGTCGACATCTTTGATGAGGCGGCAACGCGCGCCCAGAAGCTTTGCCAGGAAGAGCGCGGAAAGGTCCGAGCCGCCGCGCCCGAACAGCGCAACTCGACCCAGGCGGTCGCGGGCGACGAAGCCGGGAACCACGGCAACCCGTCCGAACTGGAAAACGTTTTCGATGGCAAGAAGGTTGGCGCTGACGGGCTCAGTGTCATTCGAGGTCGCCTCCGCGACAAGTTGTATCTGGCTGGGATCGAGCACTTGCGCCGGGATGCCGAAGCGATCGAGTTCCAGTGCCAGAAAGGCGGTGGCGACCTCTTCGCCGGTAGCTACGATGCGCGCAATGGCCTCGGGGTCAGCATCGCGATAAGCGGAGACCGTTGCCAGCAGCCGATCGGTTTCGCCGGCGAAGGCAGAGACGACAGCCACTACGCGGTACTGCCGGCGAATCCAGCGATAGATTTCATGCACGGCTTTGGGCAGGTCGGCGCGCGATTGCAACACCGAGCTGCCGAACTTCAGGACGATCACTTGGCGAGGCATGGCTCGACCTCCTGCTTAATCTCCGTGGGTGACGGGGCCCCCGGGTCGCGCCGGTTTTGCGTGAGCCGGGGTGTGATGCCGGCGAGCGCGCTTTCCAGATCGGCGATGATGTCGGCGGGATCTTCCAGCCCGACGGAGAGTCGCACTAAGCCGTCGGTGATAGCGGTACGCTGGCGAATATCGCGGGGCACGTCAGCGTGGGTCATCGTGACCGGATGAGTAATGAGGGTTTCGACCGCGCCGAGGTTTTCCGCCAGCAGGCAGAGGCGAACGGCGTTCATCAGTTGAATGCCGGCCTCGGCGCCGCCCTTTAGCTCGAAGGCCAACATGCCGCCCGGCAGCAATTGTTGCTTTTGGGCGAGAGCGAACTGCGGGAAGGAAGCGAGTCCAGGATAGTAGACGCGGGCGACTTTGGGATGCTGCTCCAGCCATTGGGCAACCCGCAGAGCGTTGGCCGAATGCCGTTCGAGGCGCAGCGGCAGGGTCTTAAGCCCGCGTAGCGTCAGCCATGCCTCCTGCGGAGACTGAATGCAGCCCAGCGTCTTGCGCACCAGGCGCAGCCGCTCCAGTAGCGCTTCGTCACGGGTGGCGATGGAGCCGCCGACAGTGGAGTTGTGGCCCTCGATGTACTTGGTGGTAGAGAGCAGCGTGATGTCCGCGCCCAGCTCCAGCGGCCGCTGCAGTACGGGGGTGAGAAAGGTATTATCGACCGCCAGTTTCACGCCCGCGGCGTGCGCTACTTCGGCGATTGCCGCGATGTCGGTCAGCTTCAGCGTGGGATTGGCCGGCGTCTCAATAAAGACCAGCTTGGTGCTCGGCCGGATCGCACGGGCCACGGCTTGGGGACCAGAGGTATCAACGAAGGAGGCTTCGACGCCGAAGTTTTCCAGCACCTGCTGGAAGAGCCGCACCGTGCCGCCGTAGACGACATCGCCGACCACGACGTGATCGCCGGATTTCAGGATGGCCAGAAATAAGGTAGAGATGGCGGCCATGCCGGTAGCAAAACAAACTGCGGGCGACGTGTCTTCCAGCGCGCCGAGGGCGGCTTCCAGCGCGGAAACCGTTGGGTTGGCAGCGCGCGAATAGGTGAATCCCTTGTGCACGCCGACGGCTTGCTGATGATAGGTGGTGGACTGGTAGATGGGAGTGAGAACGGCGCCGGTGGCGGGATCGGCAGCCAGGCCGCCGCGCACCGCGGTCGTTGAGAAGTGCTCAGGCGAAAAAGTCATCGAAAGCTCCAATCAATCGTTTTATGGGGATTTGCGCCCAAAAACAGCAAGACCGCCTGTCATCCTAGGCGGCCGGTCACGATTGGAGTTTTCTCTGCTTGGGCTTCAGCCTCCGATCATGGACACAGCACCGCCTAGGGTGCGCATGGCCATGGTCATTCGCTGAGCCGTTGACAACATAAAAAGAAAGTACAGGAGTAGCGCGGCGTATGTCAAGGATTTCTTAGGGAAATCTGATCAAGTCCGGTCTTTGAAGGGGACGGCCTTCAGGCCGTCCGTAAGGCCTGCAGAATCATCACGGCTTTAGCTGCTGAGGGACTTCGTTCCGACTTAATCAGAGTCTCCTTAGGAATGTGCGACGAAAGGGGTCGCCGGGCCAGTCGGTACGAGCGACGTGGGCGCATCCCGCCTGCCGGCTTCATGATAGCTTGGAGATATGATTCACGAGATTTTTCCGGTCGGCCCGCTGCAGTGCAACTGCTCGGTGGTAGGCGACGAGGGAACGAAGGAAGCCATCGTCATCGATCCTGGGGATGATATCGAGGAGGTGATGGCAATTGTGCAACGCCACGGCCTCGCGGTGAAGCAGATCGTCGTGACCCACGCGCACATCGATCACGTGGGCGGAGCGATGAAGCTGAAGCGGCTGACGGGCGCGCCCATTCTGCTCAACCAAAACGACTACGCGCTGCTGAAGATGCTGGATGTGCAGGCAGCGTGGATTGGGATGGCGGCGCCGGAGAAGGTGACGATTGACGCCGGCCTGGATCAGGGCGATCAGGTGCGCGTGGGCGGTCTGGCGGCCGATGTGTTGCACACGCCCGGCCACACCGAAGGCAGCATCTGCCTGTATTTCGCGCCGGAGAAGAAGCTGATCGCCGGCGATACGTTGTTTGCCGGCTCAATTGGGCGCACGGATTTGCCCGGCGGTTCGTACGAAAAGATCATGCGCTCGCTGCACGGGCCGGTGCTGGCGCTGCCGGATGAAACCATCGTCGTGCCCGGCCACGGCCCGTTGACAACGATTGGCAAAGAGCGGGCGGGCAATCCGTTTCTGGTGGGGTGAGGAAGCAATTAGCAATTAGCAATTAGGAGTAGGTATCTGTTGAAACTCTAGCGTTCCTTATCGGTCCCCGGTTGCTGATTGTTTCGCGGAGTCTCCCTGTTGATTGGGTAAGAATTGACTAAGTCAATGTAGGCGTGATAGCCGACGATACACGTTAGCGCTGCGGACATAACACCGGCGAATACCCGCGCTGGGTCGTCAAGCGTCGGGGTGAAGACCGCCGCTAGGCAGATCATAAAAGCAAAGTAGATCGTCATTCGCGGCATCCCCACAACCTTACCATCCCCCTTCACACCCTGAATTATCGCCAGCACCGTCATAAGGGGTAACGCAAGCCAAACGGCAAGATACTCGTGTGTCTTCAGCCAATCCATTCGGCATCATCTTACTTGTTTTATAGCGTCGAAGCATCTGTAAAAGGTGCCTCCATCTGTCCGGTTTGCTTTGGCAGGTATGGCGGATTCTCGACTGACTCCCGATATTCCATCCGCTTGCCGTCGATCTACTTAATCACACGAGCGACCCGTTGGCCGTCATCTGAGAGGCTGCTGAAAAAGTCTGATTCGCTGGTTCTGTGCCGCCGGCTGAAGCCGGCTCGTAAAGTAAATAAAGCGCTTAGACGCTGGCCTAAAGGCCAGCTCTACCGAGCCTGCCGTCGCGAAGAGTTTTTCAGCGACCTGTGAAGCCGACTCGGCGTGAAATGGGCGCCTGGACGCCAGCCTGAAGGCTGGCGCTACCTGATCACACTAGAAGTAAGCCGCTCTAGCCTTCGAGCGGCGCTTTAGCGACAAGCGAAGAGCGAAAGGCGAAGAGCGGCTTTTCCGGCGGCGCCAGTTCCCTTCTCCACAGGTTGCGGACGATGAGACTCTGCGGCACGACGAGCACCAGCAAATAAGACAGGACCGTTCCTCCGATGACGCCCAGCGAGCCGATGCGGCACACCAGCAGCAGCGACAAGGCAACGTTCACGGCGGCGGCGATGATCGACAGAATCGCCTGCGCGCGAACGCGATCCAGCGCCGCCAGCAGGCAGGATTCGACACTCATGAAGCCGTTGAGGATGGCCCAGAATCCCATGGCCAGCAGCAGGCAGAGTGTGGGCATGGCTGCCGGGCCGGCCCAAATTCGGATCAGGCTGCGTCCGCAAAACAACAGCACGACGACACAAGATAGGTTGAGGGCCAGCGTGCCCTTCATGGTGATGGCGAAGGTGCGGCGGATCCATAGGTAGTCGTGCTTGGCGTAGGCTTCGGCGTAGGCAGGCCAGAGGGCGGGAAACAGCAGCGATTGCAGCACCGCCGCCAATCCCACAACGCGCCAGGTGACGCTGTAGGGTGTGACCTCGGCTGCGCCAAGGTAATGGCTGACAACCAAATTGTCGGAGCTGAAGACCACCACCGCCGCCACCTGGATCAGGAAAAACGAGAGGCCGGAGTGGAGCAGCTCGCGGATGGAAGCGCGATCCACCAGCGCCGGGCGCGGCCTCAGCCAGGGCTTTTGCCATATCACGACAATGATCAGCGTGGACAGCGCGGCGAAGGTGAGGCAACCGGCGGACATCACATACAGCAGCGGCATGGAGACGTGCAGCACAACGCCCAGCGCCAGCCCGCAAACACCGGCCACGACGCCGCCACAGGTAGCGTAGTTGCTGAAGTGCAATTGTTGATATCCGGCGAGCAGCTTGCTCGCCAGGTTCGACGGCAACGACAACAACGTCAAGGCGGCGGCAGCGGCCGCGGTGTACTCCACTTCCCTGGCACTGACATGGGCGCTGACGTTGAACAGCCGGACCCAGTTGATGCGGGGAAAGACCCAAGCGAAAACCAGCCCAACGGCAGCGGCGATGCTGCCGGTGAGAACGAGAGCGTTGGTGAAGTAGCGGGCGGCAGAACTCTTGTCGTCGAGCGCATAGGCCCGGGAAATTTGGTTCGTTAGCGTGTTGGCGATGCCGAGATCGAGAAGATTGATCCAGACGGCGGTGGTGGTAATGGTGGCCCAGACTCCGTAACGTTCGGCGCCGAGATAGCGCACGGCCAGGGGCATTGAAATCAGCGTGAGGCCGCTGGTGAGGGCGCGGACGGCGGTCCCTGACCAGAGTGCGTGAAAGATGCGGCCATAGCGCGAAGTGGAGCAGTGGAATTTCACGGTGCCAGTCTCAAGCCTGCGTCGGTGGCGGACCAGTTGCAGGGAACAGCGTTTCCACCGCCCGCTGCACGGCCTCTGCGGAATGCGCATGCAGCAAACGGCGTGCTGCCTGCTCCGGCCAAGTCCTGCACCGCGACGGCAGCAAGACAGGCCGCGCCTGATTCAACATCATTTGCGCTGCAGCGACGACCTCATCGACGGAGACTTGGGTGATGCAATGCGGTCCAGCGTGGGTGCAGAAGGCCCGGCACTGGTCCTTCCCTGTGGCCGGTTGCAAAACGCGAACCCGCGCGCCATAGGGAGCGAAACGCAGCGGGCTGTTGCAATGGTTGGGGTCGCCGTCGCGCGGATGCCGCGAGATCACGATGGTCCGGCAATGCATCGCCGCCGCCAGATGGGCGCAGCCGCTGTCGTTGCCCAGAAACAGTTCGCAGCGCTCGAGCACAGCGCAGACTTCCCGCAGCGGAGCGCCACTTAGGATGATGGGCCGCCGTTCCAGCAAACGGCTGAGTTGCAGCGCCTGACCCAATTCAGAGGCGGAGCAGACAATGACGGCTTGCACACCCTGTTCCCGGGCCAAGCGATTCAGCGTCTGGGCATAACATTCCAGCGGCCAGCGGCGACCAGGACGTTGGGCCCCAATCCCGACCGCCGCCAGCACGCCGGAATCTGAAAATCTCGCTAGAAGCTTGGCCGCTTTGCTTCGATCGCGTTCGGTGAGATGGATCTCAAGTTGCGCACCGGCGGCCGTTGCGCCCAGTGCTTCCGCAATCGCCAGATTGCGCAATACCTCATGGCGCACACCGCCCGGCGGCAAGCAGATGTCGTACGCCGCATCAAAGCCGCGATTGGCCCTCTGTTTGGCTGGCGATGCGGTTTCGCTATAGCCGACGCGGCTGGCCGCATCGGTCAGCACGCAGAGGAACGTCGCGAGGTGCTCGTCTACGTCCCAGCGGGGCGAGATAGCAAAATCGAAACGCCGTTTGCGCAGTCGCGTCCAGTAGAGCGCAACGGCTGCCAGCAGCCTACGCGCGCCCCGCGGCAGCCACGCCGGCCGTATTTGCGGCAGGGTCAGGATCTCGTCGATGTGCGGGTTGGTGACCAGAAGCGGCTTGTAACGCCCCTGCACGACGACCGTGCAGCGCGAGTTGGGATGCGCCTGCTTCAGCGCGCGAAACAGAGGTGTAGTGAGCACGACATCGCCCAAGGAATCGAGGCGGAAGACGATGAGCGACAGCGGCCCCTTGTGCGCGTCACCGGCGCCCGGAGCCCGGCATAGGTGAGCGCGCCAAAACATTGCCAGCCGGGTCGGCAGGCGGACCGAGAAAAACAGTGGCGGTAGCGGCGGTCGCTTCATGCCGTAAACACCTTGGCGAAGGAATCGGGCGGCAGGCCGGACGCTGATCTGGCCAGTATCTGCGTGGTGTTGATGTTGCCTATCAGAGGAACCAGCTCCACCCGGCCTCCCCAGGCGCGGACCTCGCGGGCGCCGACCACCCTGCTTTCGTCGTAGTCGCCGCCCTTGACCAGGACATCGGGGCGTATCGCATGAATTAGCCGCAGGGGCGTGTTCTCGTTGAAAATGACGACAGCATCAACCGCCGTGAGGGCGGCCAGTACCTGCGCGCGTTCGCTTTCTCCGACGATGGGTCGCCGAGGTCCCTTGAGGCGGCGCACCGAGTCGTCACTGTTGAGCCCAACGATGAGACGATCGCCCTTGCGCCGCGCTTCCTCCAGCAGGCGAATGTGACCAACGTGCAATAGGTCAAAGCAGCCGTTGGTAAAGACAACGCGTTGCCCGACGGCCCGCCACGCGGTGACGCGCGACAGCAGCCGGTCCAGAGGCAAGACCTTTTCGTCGAGGTGGAGCGCGATCTCCTGCGATAACGCGCCCAGTAACTCCTCGCGCCGCACCGGCACCGTACCCACTTTGCTGACGACAATTCCGGCGGCAAGGTTGGCGATGTGGATTGCGGTTTGGATGCGCACGCCGCAGGCCATGGCGAGCGCCAGCACAGCAATGACGGTGTCGCCGGCGCCGGAAACATCGTAGACCTGGCGAACGACAGCGGGTGCGTAGAAGCGGGAGGCCGCTTGTAAGACGGCAATTCCCTTCTCTCCGAGCGTTACGGCCAAGAACTGCAGGTCGAGAGCCGGCAGCAAGTTTTGGCCGGCCGCAAGCAATCGCTCGAGATCAGCCGTTGGTCCTCCCAGCACTGCCGCCAATTCTTTCAGGTTGGGGCAGATGGCGGTTGCTCCGCGATAGCGGGCGAAGCTTCGCCCCTTGGGATCGACCAGCACGGGGATGCGGCGCTTTTGCGCCTCCGCGATTAAATCCTGGCAAACCTCTTCCGCGAGTGTGCCCTTGGCGTAGTCCGAGAGCACCAGCACGGAGGCACCAGGCAGCGCAGCACCAGCGTGTTCGAGAAGACATGCGTAGTCGGTTTGGGAATAGACGGGCGGTCCTTCCCAATCCAACCGCATCATTTGCTGATGACCGGAGAGAATGCGCAGCTTGGTGGTGGTGGGCGTCTGCGGAACACTAACCAGCGCGGGCTCGATGCCGGCATCGGCCAGTAGCGATTCCAAGGCTTGCTGTTCGCGGTCGCCGCCGGCAAAGCCCACAAGCGTCACGCAGGCGCCGAGGGCGGCCAAGTTCATCGCGACGTTGGCTGCGCCGCCGGGCTTCTCGTCGCGCAGCGTGGCGCGCACCACCGGGACAGGCGCCTCGGGCGAGATGCGTTCCACCTCGCCCCAGACGTACTGGTCGAGCATGACGTCGCCGACGACCAAAACCGGCGCGCGACGCCAGCCCGACTCGACCAGTGCGACGATTTCACGAAGTTCGGGAATCATGGCGCCGGTTCGTCGTTGGCGACGGCCTCGGTGATGCAGGTCGCCAGCTCGATCCACTCGCACAGGATGTGGCCGTAGAGAATATGGGCCTCCTGAATGCGCGCGGGATCGGCCGAAGGCACGCGGATGCAGACATCGGCAAGCGTAGCCATGCGGCCGCCGTTCTGCCCCGTCATGGCAACAGTCGAAGCCCCGAGCTGGCGGGCCTTCTGCAGCGCGGCGCAGACGTTCTTGCTGTTGCCGGTGGTAGAGATGCCGACCACCACGTCCCCCGGCTGGCAGAGCGCCCCAACCTGCCGCTTGAACACCTCGTCATAGCCGAAATCGTTAGCAACGGCAGTGAGCACAGAGGTATCAGTGGTCAGCGCAATCGAAGGTAATCCGGCCCGGTGCCGGCGGAAGCGTCCCACCAATTCTGCGGCAAAATGCTGCGAATCGGCGGCACTGCCTCCGTTGCCGCACCAGAGCACTTTGTTGCCGCGGAGCAAGCAATCGGTGATGAGGGCAGCCGCGCGCTCGAAGGCGTCTTCTTGCGCTTGCAGCCGCCGGATAATAGAGATGTGTTGACTAAGTGCGTCGGTGAAGACGCCGGCCAGATTCAAAGAGGATGGCATTCGTCCCTCGTAATTACGACGAAATGGTTACGACGAATGTGAGGATCTTTCAGAACCTGTGAAGGGGTAGTAATGAGATTATAAATGCTATGGGCGGCAATCAAGTCAATAACTTTTCAGATATTGAATACGTTTTCCTAGATCGGGACGGCGTGCTGAATCGTAAACCGCCGAACGGCCGATACGTGACCTGCTGGGAGGATCTGGCGCTGCTGCCAGGGGTAGAGGATGCGGTCGCTGAACTGAACCGCTCGGGGCGAAAGGTTATCGTCGTCACCAATCAGCGCGGCATTGCGCTGGGACTGTATTCGCGGCAGGATTTGGATCGCCTGCATGAGCGGTTGCAGCAACATTTGGAGGCACATGGGGCGCGCCTTGACGGCATCTACGTCTGCCCGCACGACGAAGGACAATGCAATTGCCGCAAGCCGCAAACCGGCCTGTTTGAGCAGGCGTTACGCGACTTCCCGGCCGCCCGTCCTGAAAACAGCCTGATGGCAGGAGATTCGTGGCGGGACGTGGAAGCCGGGACACGGCTCGGAATGAAGACGGCGTTCATCTGCGGGGATGCGGAAGCCCGCGCAACGGAATCACGCCGCGCGGCGAGTCTGGCGCAGGTTTCGGTAGCATCGCTTCCCGATCTTGTGCATCGCTATCTGTGTCCCGGGCATCATGGGTGACTTCGCCGCAACCAGGCTGTGGGGAGCGGGTTTCAATCGCTTTGCGCCAGAGGACGATCTGGCGGTACGTATGGATTTGGTCAAGGACAGCACGTCGCGCTCTAGAGGCGGCTCTCCGTCAACAAGCTGGATCACCCGGCTTCGCCGGCGTGACTTGCTCGAAGTGGTCGTGGTCTTCGCTCTCATTCTGGCGGCGCTCTGGAGTAGCCGCCGCGTGCAAGTCGTTTTAGGATTGCTCACGTTTCTCTGGATCGTGGGTTCCACTCTGCGCTCGCGAGCCAGTGCGGCAGCGCTGGGCTTGCGGCCGGCAGGCTTCCGGCGCTCGCTGTGGATTGTGTGCGCGGCGCTAGGCGTAGCTGCATTGGGGATCTGGACCGCATCGCGCTTGCACACCCTGCATTTTGTCTCCCGCCGCTTTTCGGTCGAGTCCTCGCTCCTGGTGTACCTGCTGTGGGCGTTGGTGCAGCAGTTCATTCTGCAAGATTTCTTCCTTTTTCGAATGCTGCGAATTTTGCCAAAGCGAAGCGCGGCCATCCTGGTTACCGCGTTGCTCTTTGCCATCGCGCACATTCCCAATCCAGTTTTGACGGTGGCGACGCTGGCCTGGGGCATTGCGGCCTGCACGCTGTTCCTGCGCTACCGCAATCTCTACAGCCTGGGGCTGGCGCACGCAATCCTCGGCTTCTGCATTGCGATAGCCGTCCCCAACGCAATTCATCACCAGATGCGGGTTGGGGCCGGCTATCTCGAATGGCACGCGCCGGCGCATCGGCTTCAGCGCAGCCACATCGACCAGATGGTGTCCACCGATGCGTGGGTGATGGCCGAGGCCACCAGGCGATGCTCTGCCCGCCACGCCCTGCCGTAGAAGATTCCGGCAAAGGTTGCCAGCAACACATAGCGCCAGTTGAAATGGGCGGCGCCTTTGTTGAAGTGAGAGAGCCCGAACAACAGCGCGGTCACGAACAGTGACCTACAACGCCCCAGCCGCCGCTCCAGCAGGTTCTGCACCCAGCCGCGAAAGTAGGTCTCCTCCAGGATGGCGATGAAGGCGAAGATGGAAAGCCACCGCAGCAGAAACTTGCCCAGCGATGGAAGAACAGCGTGCGGATGCAGGAATCCCAAGGCCAGCCCCAGCGGCAGCGCAATGGGAGTGTAGAAGGCCAGCTCGCGCAAGCCGATGGCCAGGTCGCGCCAGCGCGGCCAGAAATTGAAGCCGACGTTTGTGATGCGGCGAACGGCCAGAAGCCCATAGAGCCCCGTATCCAGTAACAGCAGGCGGTTGAGCGGACGGAAATGCGCCGGCCAGGCCGGCTCCAGAAGACGGAATTCAACGGCTAGTCCCAGCACAGCCAGCACCACGAAGTCGCGCCAGTCGCCGCGTTGCGCGGGATCGCGCTGCGCCGCGCGCCAAAGCACGAGCACAAGCGCCACCGGCAGCGCTCCATAGAGCAGGACGAAATTCCAGCCAAAGTACAGCGTGGAATGTGCCGCCAGGTAATACGGAATGGCGCCTATAGCCGGAAGCGTGAGGCGCACCGCGACGGGCAGGCGATTGGTCGCGCCGACGAACCAATTGCCGGCAAAGGCAAGCGCGAAGACCGGCAGCAACAACAACACCGCGGCGACAGCGCTGGCAGGCGTCCAGGCGGGCATAGGGACATCTTAGCCAACTGCGAACACGAGGGTTGAGATTTCCGAAATCTGCTACCGCACCAGGTGTTCCAGCGCCCGGTGTACCACGGTGAGACTGGCCGGCCAGAGAGCCATGACAGCGACTGCGGAGGCGGCCAGC
>Ga0070737_10003911_pt1 | contig 15458 bp, 19 predicted proteins | sample Coa_R1_10_FD_66438 | JGI IMG/M metagenome (GOLD analysis project Ga0070737, IMG submission 66438) | Surface soil microbial communities from Centralia Pennsylvania, which are recovering from an underground coalmine fire - Coalmine... | ecosystem: Environmental > Terrestrial > Soil > Unclassified...
GGCAAGAACATTGCCAATCCGGTCGCCGCGATCTTGTCCGCCGCGATGCTGGTCGAATTTCTCGGCTACAAGTCCCGCGCGGCGCGGATTCGCTCCGCCGTCGAAGCGACGCTCCGCACCGGGCGCAGCGTTACGCCCGATCTTGGCGGCACGGCGACGACCTCCGCGATGACCGATGCGATCATCCGTGCGATGCGGTGAGCGAAAGATTCTGTAGCGAACGCCGCGATGACCGACTACCATCAAATTGCGGACGATACCGTCGCCGACGACTCAAGGTACGAACCATGGCCAATCAGAGAACCGATGAGCAGCGCGAAAGTCAGGCCGCGCTGGGCGCGATGGACGGCTACTTCCGGAACATCGTCGTGCTCAACCGTGCGCTCACGACCGAGAAGCAGCCGTTTCGCGACTCGCACGCACAGCGGCAAAAGGACGCGGAGGATCGGCGCGCGACGCTATGGCTGGGATGCAATGTTTTGCGCACGCCCCATCTCGCGCAGCTTGCATCGAACGTCGTGCGGCTGCTCAACCCCGAGCTTTCGATACTCGGCGGTCCATCGCATTGCTGTGGAAGTCCGATGCCCGACCCGGGGGACCGCCAGCGCGCGCTCGATCGCGCGGTCGGCGATTTTCGGAACGAAGGCGCGCCCACACTTATAAGCTGGTGTCCTTCATGTCATACCAATCTGCGCAACGGCTCCGACCCATCGCGCTGGGGCTTCGATGAGCTGCACGTCACCGAGTTCCTCGCCCGCCATCTCGAGCGCCTGAAGCTTAAGCCGCGGCTTTCGGCGCGCGTGATGCTGCACGGGCACACCGGCACGCCGGATCGCGATCGCGACCTGGAAAATTGCCGGAAACTGTTGAACGCAATCCCGGGCGTGACGATTGTGGCCGAGCACGCCGATACCGACCTTGCGCTCCATTGCGTGCCGGTGCTGCTTGCACCGACGATCGGAATCGACGGCTTTGAGCGCAGGATCAGCGCGCTTCCGGAGCAGGCGCGGGCGGCGGGAGCCGAACTGCTCGTGACGATATACCACTCGTGTTACCGCGAGATCGAAAAGCGCCTGCGCTCGGAAACGCCGGTAATCGAGAATTACATCACGCTGCTGGCGAAGGCGCTCGACCTGCCGGTCCCGGCCAACGTCTACCGCGAGCTGGCGCATGGTGGCGCGGCACGGATTGACGAACTGAAGTGCGCCGCGGTAGCGAATGGCGTCGATCGCGCGGAACTCGATCGCGCCGTCAAAGCGGAGTTTCCATCGGTGTTATCCGCGCGGTCGTAAACACCGTCGCTCTTGAACTATTGTTCGCCCAATCGGCGGAGGCGAGACGCAATTTTTGTTGTTGGGTCCGGATGAACATTTCGCCTGAGACCATTTTTACGAGTAGCGTAAAGGTGGCGATGTAGTTTCGTCCCTTGATGTCGGAAAGATAAACGTCAAACTGGATGGGCCTCTCACCGCGGTTCCCGACCGTGGACAGCATCAGCGCCCTGAGCCTGTCGGTGCGAAAGTGGTAGACGCCATTGGCGGGAATGATTTGCCCCTGCTTCTCGCTATCCGAGGGGAAGCCTTGAAGCCTGTCACCCCAGAGCTGCAAATCTGAACCGCTCCGGTTATAGAGATTCAGTTGGTCCGTGCCGGGGACCAATGTGACCGATGGCGCAGGGTCCGCAGTCAGGTCAAAGCATCCGTGCAAGCCGAGCAATGTTGATACGAGCGCTAAAAGAACGCGGCGCCGACTGAATCCCGCTGACCATCCGCTCACAAAACCCTTCCCCCCGCGTATTGTCATCCGGCATCGCGAGCCGGTTCCCGCGATCGATGAATCGCCCCCGGCGCAAAGTGATCATTAGAGTCGCATCCGGAGCAGGGCGTTGCAAATGCGAAAACCTGGACGGCGAATCGCACTCACAGCGATTGCTCGATGGGCTCGACGATGCTTTCCCGACAAATGATGCTTCGCTAATAATCGAGGCCATGAAGAAGGCCGTTTCCCCCGAGCTTGCTCAGCGTCTGCCGCCTGGGCAGTTCCTGACTGACAAGTTCCCGGTCCTGAGCTACGGACCGACGCCGCGCTTCGATCCTGCCAACTGGGATTTCCGGGTCCTCGGCGCCGTTGAAAAGGAGTTGCGCTTCGATTATCAGCAGTTTCGCGCGCTGCCTCAATCGAGCCAGGTCGCCGATTTCCACTGCGTGACCACCTGGTCGCATCTCGACAACCGATGGGAGGGCGTGAAGATCGACGACCTGATGAAGCTGGTCCGGCTCAAGCCCGAGGCGCGGTTTGTGATCGTCCATTGCGACGGCGATTACACGACTAATCTGTCGCTCGGTGACTTCCTCGATGACGACGTGATGCTGGCGCATCGGCGCGACGGCCGCGACCTCGAGCCCGATCATGGCTTCCCTCTGCGCCTGGTCGTGCCGAAGCTGTACGGATGGAAGAGTGCCAAGTGGGTGCGGGCGCTCGAATTCACGCCCGATGACCGGCGCGGCTTCTGGGAAGTGCGCGGCTACCATAATCATGCCGATCCATGGCGCGAGGAACGTTATTCCTTCCAGGAAGACCCAGAAGAGTAGGGCCACCCGGTCCAGGGCGTCAGCGAAGACGCCGAGCCGGGGAGGGCTCCGCCCGGCCGACGACGAAACCGCGCGCGCCGGTCGGATCGCCGCCGGGCTCGCGCAGCTCTATCCCGAGGCGCGCATCAGCCTCGATTTCAGCAACGCCTGGGAATGCCTGGTCGCGACGATTCTCTCCGCGCAGTGCACCGATGAACGGGTAAATCGCGTCACTCCGGCACTCTTCAAGGCGATTCCGACGCCGGCTGCGATGGCCAGTGCTGACCCGAAAGAGGTCGAGCGCCTGATCGCGACCACCGGCTTCTTCCGCCAGAAAACCAGGTCTTTGCAAGGCGCGGCGCGAAGGATCGTCGATCAGTTCGGCGGCGAAGTGCCGCGCACGATGGAAGAGCTGGTGACGCTGCCGGGCGTCGGACGCAAGACCGCCAACGTCATTCTCGGTCATGTCTGGGGCGAGCCTGGAATAGTCGTCGATACGCATGTTCGACGTGTCGCCTATCGGCTCGGGCTGACGAAGAACCGTGAGCCCGAAAGAATCGAGCTGGATTTGCAGAAGCTCTTGCCGCCCGCGCAATGGACCGCCTTTTCGATGCGCCTGATACTGCATGGCCGACGCGTATGTGTCGCGCGTCGGCCGCGATGCGAGGCATGCGCGATTCGTCCCGATTGCCCGCGGATCGGCGTGAAGTGATTTCTTCTATCCAACCTGCAGGACGATTTTGCGTCGCTCGGTATTGCGGCCCGAGATCAGATCGATCGTCCGATCCACCAGTGCCACCAGGAGCGCGACGATGATCGGCAGCGCGATCGTTGCCACGATCATGAAGCCGATTGCGACGATTATAGCGAATACCCTCATAAGCCGTCCGAATTTAAACTGATTCTTGAGCGTCGTCCATGGCCCGCCTTTATGAATAACGGGTCTGCAATCATCGTCTGAAGCTGATGCCGCCAGGGTTCGAAGCTACGCGTGGAATCAGTAGAACACGCAACCTCGGGCGGCTTTGAACCCGCGGAGGGGAATGTAATAATTGCATTTCACACCCGCAACGCCGGCGTGACGTACATGAAAATCAAGGTCGATGACATAGCCGCCGAGGCCAAGGGACTCTCGTTCCGCGAGCCGGAGGAGGACGTGAATCGGCTCCTCAGTCATGGGGTACGTGGCGAATGGCGGCTTAGGGCGCCAATCGATGTTTGTCTCTCGTATTATCGCGCGGGCGCCGAATTGTTCTTCGAGGGAGAGCTCGAGGCCTCGACCGGCGCGCTTTGCGCCCGCTGTGCCGAAGAGTTCGACAGCGAAATCGAGCGGCCTTTCAGGTTCATCATGACGCCGCGTTCGATGGCCGACGAAATCGGCGCCGCTGCCGAGCCCGATGATGGCGAGTACGGGGTCTACGACGGCGACGAAGTCGATCTCAGCCCGCTGATCCGCGAGGAAGTTCTGCTGGCGCTGCCGACTCGTCCGCTATGCCGCGAGGATTGCCGAGGGTTGTGTCCGCGATGCGGAACGAATCTGAACCAGGACGAATGCCGCTGTCCGGAGCCGGCTGGCGATCCGCGGCTGGCCGTTTTGCGCTCGCTCAAAATCCAGCGCAGCTAGCTCTGCGCGGTCATAACAGGACGTTTTCCCAATGCAAGCACCGAAGCGCCGTACTTCCCGTTCCAAACGCAACAAGCGCCGCGCGCATGACGCGTTGAGCGCGCCCAACCTGATCGCATGCCCGACCTGCGGCGAGCCCACGCTGCCGCATCGTGTCTGCCGGCATTGCGGAAACTATCGCGGACGAAGCCTCGCCCAGGTCCAGGAATAAGCGGGCAGGTTTTGTGATGAAGATCGCGCTCGATGCGATGGGCGGCGATCTCGCCCCCCGGGCGATCGTCGAAGGCGGCGTTCTCGCCGCCCGCGAGCTCGGGGTCGAGGTGGTGTTGGTGGGCGATCGCGAGACCGTGGCGCGCGAGCTGCAGACCTTCAAGGCCGACGGCTTACCGATTACGATCGAGCACGCGAGCGAAGTCGTCACGATGGACGACTCGCCGCTGGAGTCGGTGGTCGCGAAGCCCAATTCATCGATTAATGCCGGTTTCGAGCTGGTCCGGCGCGGCGCGGCGCAGGCCTTCGTCAGCGCCGGCAATTCCGGCGCGATGATGACCGCGGCGATCATGGTGCTCGGCACGCTCCCGGGCGTCGATCGGCCGGCGATCGCATCGCTGATACCTTCGGCGAGCGGCTTTACGCTGCTGATCGACGCGGGCGCCAATACCGAGGTCAAGCCGCTCAATCTGGTGCAGTTCGCGGTGATGGGCGCGGTCTACACGCGCCGGGTCCGTCAAATCGCGCGGCCACGGGTCGGAATCCTGTCGAATGGCGAAGAAGATTCGAAGGGCACCGATCTGACGCGCGCGGCGGCGGCGATGCTCGCGCAGATGAACGCGGACATCGATTACGCGGGTTACGTCGAAGGGCGCGACATCAACCGCGGTCGGGTGGACGTGGTCGTGACCGACGGCTTCACAGGCAACGTTGCGCTGAAGTGCCTGGAAGGGTTTTCATCGTTTCTGCTCGGGAATCTTCGCGAATTGTTTACGGGAACGGTGCGCGGTCGGATCGCATACCTGTTCATAGGCAAATTTCTGGGCGCGATGCGCGACCGATTGGATCCATCTGAGTACGGCGGTGCGCCGCTGCTCGGCGTAAGCGGCGTCGCAATCATCGCGCACGGTTCGTCGAATCCGCGCGCGATCCGCAATGCGATCCGCGCCGCAGCCAACGAGGCGCTGATCAATCGTGTGAATGCCGAGATCGTCGAAGTTCTCAGACGCGTTGCGCCTGCCGCCGAAAAGCCGGCCGGCAAGGGCCTGCGCGGCATCCTGACCCGGATGCGCGAGCGACTGCATCATATTCCGCATCCGCACATGCCACATTCGCACAAGGACGCGGAAGCATCGCGAACGAAAGATATGCCTGTCGCTGACCCCTCGCAGCCCGAATCGCGCCGTCGAACCGGGGAGCTCGCGCCCTCGGTGCTCGTCAATCCGGCCGGCGCGCCTGCGGTCAACGGTACGGCGCCCGAAGGCGAGGTTCACGCTGCGCCACATGATATCCCCACCAATGGCGCGCAGCCCGATCAGATGCATGCGAAGGATGCCCACACGAAAAATGCCGATGAAGCGCAACGCGGAGCGGACGATCGCTCGCACGGCGGAAAGAACGATCCGACTCGATCGTAATTTTTTTCAATGAAGATCGCCTTACTGTTCCCCGGTCAGGGTTCACAGCGCGTCGGAATGGGCGCAGACCTCGCGAAGAATTTCACAGTTGCCAAGCGGGCCTTTGAAGAGGCGGATGACGCCCTCGGCTTCGCGATATCACGCCTCTGTTTCGACGGTCCCGAAGACGACCTCCGCCTGACGGCGAACACGCAGCCCGCGCTCGTCGCCGTCGCAATCGCGGCCCTGCGTGCGCTCCAGGCCGAGGCGCCACTCGATGTTGCCGTTGCCGCCGGTCATAGCCTGGGCGAATACAGCGCACTCGTTGCTGCCGGATCGCTGACGTTCGCTGACGCATTACGCGCCGTCCGCGAACGCGGCCGGCTGATGCAAGAAGCGTGTCCGGCGGGCGAGGGGACGATGGCTGCCTTGATCGGACTCGAGCCGGCAGTCGTCGATGCCATCTGCCGCGAGGCCTCAGCCGACGGCCGAATCGTGGTCCCCGCGAACCTGAATGCCCCCGGACAGATCGTGGTCGCCGGTCACACCGCGGCGGTACGGCGCGCGGTCGCGATGGCGAAGGAACGCGGTTCCGCGATGGCGGTCGAGCTCAAGGTGAGCGCTCCGTTTCACAGTCCGCTGATGGCGCCGGCGCGCGCCGGAATGGGGAACGTCCTCGCCGCGATCAAGGTTGCGCCGCTCAACTTCGGCGTCATCGCCAACGTCACGGCGGAAATCAATCTTGACAGCGACCGCGTCAGGCCGCTGCTGCTCGAACAGATCACCGCGCCGGTGCGGTGGGAAGAGTCGATGCAGGTGCTGGCGCGGATCGGCATCGCAGAGACGTTCGAGTTCGGATGCGGCAAGGTGTTGGGCGGTCTCATGCGGCGCATCGATCGCAATATCAAGGTCCGCGCAGTCGAAGATGTCGCCTCGGTCAGGGCCGCGGTTGCCGCGCTCGCCGCTTAGGACGGCGGCGTATCGGCGCACGACGTTCGAATCAACTTGCCTAGACCGCACTAACTCCCTATGCTGCGTCCTAAAATCACCTGGGCATCGAGCTGGCGTATCGGGCAGGGCGTCGTTGCCGATGGACGCTGTTGCGGATGATCGGGTGCAAAGCGAATTCGTTTAGCGGCATCGGGTTGCCGTGCTGTGCTAGGAGGAAGGACATTAGATGGCTTCAGACGTCGAAACCAGGGTTCGCGAGATTATCAGCGAGCAGCTCGGCGTGGCCGCGGACGAAGTGACTCCAGAGGCTTCCTTTATCGAGGATCTCGGGGCTGACTCGCTCGATATCGTCGAGCTGGTTATGGCATTGGAGGAGGAGTACGGGATGGAGATTTCGGATGAGGATGCCGAGAAGATCCGAACCGTGAAGGACGTCGTCAGCTATATCGAGGCCCACAAAAGCTGAGCACCATCTCCCGTTCTCCATCCGGCCGCGGGTCAGCATGGCCCGCCGCTGAAGCCGGACGGCTTTGCCGGCGCGCAGCGCGTTTCGCGTTCTGATGCGTTGCCCATTTTGTCATCATCGCGGTAACCGGGTGATCGATTCGCGCACTTCTCGCGACGGCGGATCGATCCGGCGACGGAGACTATGCAGCTCGTGCAAGCGCCGCTTCACCACCTTCGAGCGCGTCGAGCAGGCGGTGCCGATGGTGGTGAAGAAGGATAATCGCCGCGAGCCCTATGATCGCGCCAAGATTATCGCCGGACTCAAGCGCGCCTGCGAAAAGCGTCCGGTCTCGATGGAAACGATCGAGCAGATCGCAGACCGCGTCGAAGCCGCTATCCTCGAGCGCGGGGAGCCCGAGGTCGCGAGTTCGTTTATCGGGGGCGCGGTGATGGACGAATTGCATCGCACCGATCAGGTCGCCTACGTCCGCTTCGCCTCGGTCTATCGTTCGTTCAAGGACATCGACGAATTCATGCGCGAACTCGAGGAGTTGATTCGGCGCCGCGAAGTCTCGCCTGAAGCTGTACGCTCGCGCGGCAAGAAGGGCGAAGCCGCCCAGTGATCTCCCGGCCGCTGTGATGGCCATCGCAGGCTTGCGCGATGCTGATCGCCGGTTCATGAGCGAAGCGATCAGATTGGGGCGCGCGATGCTCGGGCTTACCACGCCGAATCCGGCCGTCGGCTGCGTGATCGTTCGGGACAATCAAATTATTGGTAAAGGAGCCACCGGGCGAGGCGGCCGGCCGCATGCGGAAACCGCCGCGTTGGCGCGGGCCGGAAGGCGGGCGCGCGGCGCGACAGCTTATGTCTCGCTTGAGCCATGCGCACATCAGGGCCTCACTCCGTCCTGCGCCCGCTTGCTCGCCGCCGCGGGCATCAAGCGGGTCGTGATCGGATGTCTGGATCCTTACCCGCCCGTGCGCGGACGCGGGGTACGAATCCTGCGCAGCGCCGGAGTCGCCGTGACAACCGGCGTGCTCGAGGATGAATGTCGGCGCGCCAACGAGGGCTTCATGACGCGGGTGACCCGAGGGCGTCCGTTTGCGCTCTTGAAGCTTGCGGCCACGCTCGATGGTCGGATTGCCGCGCCGGGCGGCGACTCGCGATGGATCAGCTCGGAGGCATCACGCGCGCTGGTCCATCGATGGCGGAGGGAGGCAGACGCCGTGATCGTCGGCGCCGGAACGGTCATGACCGACAATCCTCGCCTCACCTGCCGCATTCCGGGCGGACGCGATCCGGTTCGGGTGATACTTGATGCGCGACTTGCGACCTCGCCACGAAGTCGCGTCTTTCGCGAGCGATCGACCGCGCCGGCGATCCTGGTCACGAACCCCTCAAATCTGGCGCACGCCCGCGATCGTTACGAAACGCCGCGGGTCGAGGTAATCGGATGTCCCGAGCGTGGCGGTGAACTCGATTTGGGCTGGCTCATGCGCGAGTTCGGCCGCCGCGGATGGTGCCGGGTGCTGATCGAGGGCGGCGCGCACACCGCAGCCTCGGCGATTCGTTCCAGAATCGTTGATCAAATCGCGATTTTCGTCGCGCCGCTAATCCTCGGCGCCGGCCTCCCGGTTATCGAGGGACTCAAGCCGACAAAGATGCGCGACGCGATCGCGCTCGATTCGCTGACGGTCACGCCGGTTGGCGGCGACCTGTTGATCGAAGGGCGCCCGGTCAAATCCCGCGCGCGAGTACAGTGATGCCGCAGCGAAAACATATGCTTGGAGAGCCTGCAAACCCGGTGCTAGGATCAAGCCGGGAAAGGTAGACTGGAGTACGTGGTTACGTCGCTGGAGAAAGTCTTCGACGCGATCGAAGCCGGCAAGATGGCCGTGATGGTCGCCGAGGAGCGGCCGGACGCGGAGGGCGACCTCGTGATGGCGGCGGAGAAGGTGACCGCCGACGCCGTCAATTTCATGGTACGGCATGCGCGCGGAATCGTCTCGGTGGCGATCGAGGAAAAGCGCATCCGCGAACTCGGAATCCCGATTATTCCGTCGACCCAGCGCGACGAGATCACTGAACAGATGGGCGCATTGGTTGAAGCCCGCGAGGGCGTGACGACCGGAATATCAGCCGGCGACCGCGCCCGCACCATTCAGGTGCTCGCCTCCGAACATTCGACCTCGCGCGACATCGTGATGCCCGGGCATGTGCTGCCGCTGATGGCGCTGAGCGGCGGCGTGATGGTCCGCATCGGGCGGGCCGAAGGAGCGGTCGACGCGGTGCGGTCCGCCGGCGTTCGGCCGGCTGCGGCGCTGTGCACGATTCTCAACGAGGATGGCCAGGCGGCGAGATTATCCGAGCTCGAACAGTTCGCCGAGCGGCACAAGCTCCCGATGTTTTTCATCAAGGATCTTGTGCCGCATCGTCTCGCCCGTGAAATCCTCGTGCAGCGAGTGTCGGAGGCGCCGTTCCGTACGCCGCACGGCGAGCTTCGCGCCGTCGTCTATCACAATATTGTCGATGGCCGCGAGCATCTTGCGCTTATCAAGGGCGAGGTCGGCGGCGGTCTGCCGGCGCTGGTGCGGTTGCACTCGGAATGTCTGACCGGCGACGTATTCGCCTCGAACCGCTGCGATTGCGGCGAGCAGCTCGAGCGTTCAATGGAGATGATCATGCAATCCGAGCGCGGCGTGATCGTCTACCTGCATCAGGAAGGACGGGGCATCGGGCTCGGCAACAAGATTCGCGCCTACGCGCTTCAGGACGGCGGACTCGACACAGTTGAAGCCAATCACGAGCTGGGCTTCAAGTCAGACCTGCGCGACTATGGCATCGGCGCGCAGATCCTACGCGATCTCGGCGTCGGCGAGGCGCAGCTTTTGACCAACAATCCGCACAAAATCGAGAGCCTGCGTCGCTACGGCGTCAAGGTGACGCGCGTACCGCTGGAAGTAACTCCGCACGAGGGTATTATCGATTACCTGCGGACCAAGAAGGAAAAACTTGGCCATCTCTTCTCGAACCTCGATCATCAGTAACGAATCGGACGACGCATCAGTCGCAACAATTGACGCCTTCGAACGGCGCCTCTGCCATGGGATTGAGACATCAAGGCCGCGAGCTGGCTCTTAAGGCGCTTTATCAGATCGATATCAGGGGCGGTGCGACGCGCGACGATCTGGTGTTGTTTTTCGAGAGTTTCCCCGCCGACGACCGCGCCCGACGATTTGCGATCCGCCTCGTGGAAGGCGTGCGCGCCGAGAGTGAGATGCTCGATCGCGAACTGGCCGCGGCGCTCGAGCATTGGTCGGTCAAGCGGCTTTCGCGCGTCGATCACAACATCCTGCGCCTGGCGCTCTATGAACTCATCCGCCTTGACGAGATTCCGGCGCGCGTTACCATCGACGAAGCGATAGAGTTGGCGAAGCGCTATGGCGACAAAGATTCAGGACGCTTCGTTAACGGCGTTCTCGATCAGGTCGCGGAACGGCTGCATCTTAAGGAGAAGGGCAGGGCACGCGGTGCGGACAAGACAGAATAGGACAATGTCGCGTTTGCTCGCGGCCGGCGCACTCGCGATGGCCGCCGGCTGCGGCTATCATTTCGCGGCCACCGACACCTCAGCGCTGCCGTCAGACGTGACTACGATCTACGTTGCGCATTTCGACAACCACACGCGCATCAACGGGATCAATGAGCAACTCCGGCTCGATATCAAGGAGGAAATCGCGAATCATAAGCGCCTCGTGGTGGTCGATAATCCCGCCGGCGCCGACCTGACGCTCTCAGGCGACGTAAGCCAGGAGACGATGCTGCCGACCACCTTCAATTCGGTGTCGGAGCCGACGCAGTACAGCGAAACCGTGTCGGTCGACGCGGTTCTTCACGACAATAAGACCAACAAGGTGTTGTGGCAGACGAACCATATGACCGACACCGCGAGTTTTTCGACCGTTGCGCAGGCTGTTATTCCCACTTCACCCACTTTTCTGCAGGGCAACTTGCGTGGTCGCGATATCGCGAACATGACCGACCTCCAAGTCGCGCAAACTCAGCAATTCCTGTTTCAGGGGCAGATGCTCAAGCGCTTCGCGCGTTCAATCTATAACTCGATGGTCCAAGGTTTCTAGCAGCGTTGCGCGAAAGACCTCGGGGCGTGGCGAAAGATGGCATCTGAGGCGGCGCTATTGTTTCTTCGCAGCGTTGCGCGTCCGCGCGAGCTGCCGCCCGCACTGCTGATCACCGGGCCCAACCGCTTCCTTCGGGAATACGTGCTGACAGTCGTCGGACGCCTCGCGCGCGCCCAAGGGTTCAAATACCAATCGTTCCAGGTCTTTGGCGATGACGACCTGGCCGCGGTGCTGGACGATTTGAGCGCCCCTGATCTGTTCGCGCCGCGCCGCCTGATCGCATGCCGCGTGATGAAGAACGTACGCGAGGCGGAGGAGGACGGCGACGCTGGTCGGGCTGGGGGACGCTCCAAGTCCGGTGGAGTGGAGATTGGGCTGATCGATTCCATCGCCGGCCTCAATGCCACAACCACACGGCTCGCAATCGTCTACGACCGTGACAATGCGCCGGCCAGGCTCACGCGCGCGGTCGAGCGCCACGGCCTGGTCATCAACTGTATGCGGCCCTTTGACGATCAATACAGTCAGTATGCGACTGTCTTCGCGCGCCTGATCGATTACCGGCTTAACTCCGAAGCAATCGACCTGCTGGCCGCGGGCTTCGCCGGCGACCTCGCCGGACTGGCCAACGCGATCGAAAAGGCCGCGCTCGGTCATCCCCCCGCGGCGATGCTAACGCCATCTGATTTCGCCGGCGACACGAGTGGCCGCGCGCCGGAACTGTTCGCGATCGGGGAAGCGATCGGGCGTGCGGATCTGCTGGCGACACTGGGGATGATCGATCGCGCGATGGCGGCGGGGCGCGATGCGCTTGAAATTCTCGGCGTCGAAATCGTGCCGACGCTCCGTCGAATGATGCTGGCCGCGGCGCTGCTGCACACTGGCAAGAGTACCAGCGGCGTGGCGGCCGCGCTCGGGATGGCCCCGGGAAGTCAGATGGCGGCGCGGGCGGTCGACGGCGCCCGTCGCTTTGGGCCCGACCGGCTGCGTCGCACCTACGAAGCGATCTGCGAGCTGGACGCGTCGATCAAAGCCGGGCTCATCAGCGAGACACGGGAGGCGCTCGCGCGCATCCTGATTGAGCTGATGACGGAGCCGGCTAGGAATTGAATAAACTGCGAACCCGTCAGGAAGTCCTGGCGGCGTGCGTTTTGTGCAACCTGGCGGACAACCGGGCGATTCGTCGTGACACGGTGTTGCGATGAATCGTCCCTTTGCTCGCGGCCTTGTTCAACACCTTCACGGCCTCGCGCAGCGCCTGTTCGGCGGCGGCGCGATCGCTGCCGCCGATCGTCTCGATCGCCTGTTTCACGGCGGTATGGGCGCGCGCCTTTATCGCGTGATTTCGCGCGTAACGTTTTAGGCTTTGACGCCGGCGCTTTTCAGCAGACGGATGTACGGGAATATGTGGCATAACCTGCCTTTTCTAACAGCCGGATTACTCTCGATCAACCGGATCCCCGGGCAGGCCGCACAGTTCAGGCGCAACCCCCCTCCGCTCGCTCGATTTGATCAGCGCCGGGTTCCAGAACGCGTGCGGATCGGTTGCCGTATCGATTTATCAGCTCCTGCCGCGACATCCAGACCTCTTGCGGGTAGGTGGACGGGGTCGTGCCGCACATCAGGCGCCGTACGCCATCGGGGGCGTAGAGCAGCAGCAGTCCGGTCATGAAGATTTTCTCGAAACGACGCCGGATGCTAATCGCCTGTGGCCGGATGGTAAAACCCAGGCGCGCCGCGCCTTGCGTCAGCATCGTAACTCCGTACAACGCGCGAATTCGGCGGCCGATATCGTCCTCTTGTGCCCAGATTGCCAGGCTCCGCAGATCTTCGCGCGCGGCTGCGAACGGATTTAAATCGGTTCGCATCACAAGACTCAGGATGTTCCGGTTGTTGCAATGCAGTTCACAGAGGAGGTTGTGCTCGTCAATCCTTGTTCCATCGGCGAGTATGAACGGTGCGCCGCGATAAGAGATAATCCGTAATTCGAGCAGACGGAAAGGCGCGGCGGGTATTTCGGTTGTGGGCCAGAGCCGATGGGAAAGCTGTTCCCATCCGGACCACGCCATCAGCAGGCCGTGAGCGTCGCCCGGCGTGGTGCCGTGCGAGATCAGCCGCCACATCATCATCGAGGCTTGTGACAGGCCGAATGACTGCGACCGCCTACGTGAAATCACCCGCCGGCCCAGCGTGCCGCGAGAGAAACGCCCGCAGGCTTCGCGAGCGAAAGTTAATTTGCAGTTCCACAGCGCGGAAGGAAAGTGACGGCGTGATTTGCCAATGCTGAAGCGTTTCACGGTCGTTCGCGCCTCGACGGGGATGACTAACGCATGGTGATGTTGGTGAGCGCCGGAAGTGACTCGCGATAACGCGCCGGAGCTCTCGCTCGGGTTCAGCTCTGGACCACCTCCTGAAAAAGTCAGCGGTCGTACTTATTTCAGATTAGTGCCAAATCAATCAGGCTCGCAACCGAATATTAATGTCTATTCACTGCAGTTATATCGAGCATTTGGCGAACAATTTCCGTTTTTGCGGACGCGACATGATCGGCGGTCGGCAACAACCTGCAATTCCAGCCAAGCTTATTTCGCGAGTGCGGGGCCTTTCTTTATGCGCTGAAACGGATCCGGGTCAGCGCGCTTTGTCGAGCGCGCGCTTGGCGTCGTTCCAGAGCGCATCGAGCTGAGCGTCGTCCATCGCCTTGAGATCGAGATTCCGCACGCGCGCCGACGCCTCCAGATGTCGGAAGCGGCGTGCGTATTTTTCGCATGCAGCGCGCAGGGTCGATTCGGCATCGCGATCGATGAAACGCGGCGCATTGGCGAGCGCAAGCAGCGCGTCGCCGAGTTCATCTGCGGCAGCGGCATTGTTCCCCTGTGCCACTGCCGCTTCGATCTCGTCCAGCTCTTCGCGGACTTTCGCAATCACCTGATGAAGGTTGCGCCAGTCGAAGCCTGCATCCCGCGACCGCATCCCCAATTTCTCTGCGCGTATCAGCGCCGGCAAGCTGCGGGCGATTCCGTCGAGAGCTGACACGTGACCCGCTCGCTCACGCTCCGCGCGCTTGACGCTTTCCCAAGTGGCGAGCGCCTCGGCGGAGCTTTCCGTGCTCATTTCACCGTAGACATGCGGATGGCGGCGGACGAGCTTGTCGCGCGCCGCGGTGAGGAGCTCTGCGATCGTGAACCAACCTCGCTCGGACGCAATGACCGCCCCGAAGAGCACCTGCACGATCAGATCGCCGAATTCGCTCTCGAGTTCCGACGCATCCGAGTCTTCAACCGCGGCGAGCGTCTCATACGCCTCCTCGACCAAACCTTGAGCGAGCTTGTCGAGCGTCTGCTCGCGATCCCAGGCGCATCGTTCGCGCAGATCACGGACGGTTTCAACCAGCCGCGAGAAACAAGCCGCGGTTGATTCGTCGTGCGCAGAACTCATGCGGCCCCGTCGAGCACCTTTTCCGTCAGGAAAGCGGAAAGATGCTGAAGCCCCTGGCCGGTGATCTCATGCCCGCAATCATATTCGCGATAGTGCAGATCGAGGTTCATCTGGCGCAGCCGCTCAACAGATTCTCGTGCGCGCCCGATCTCTATCAGACTGTCGTTGCTGCCATGCTGAATCAACGCCGGTAGCCTTCGTTCGCCGCGGGCCGATGCGATTTGCTTTAGTCCTTCGGGGAACCAGGTCGAGATGCCGACGAGCGCGGCGAATTTATCCGGATTCGAGAGCGCCACGCCCAACGCAACGATCCCGCCCTGGCTGAATCCCAGCGCCACCAGCCTGCGGGCATCAATCGGGTACCGCGCCGACGCCTCTGCGATAAAATCCGCCGCTTCACCGATCGCCGCTATAACCGCAGCGTCGTCGGGCGGCGATCCCGGTCGCAGCGGAAACCATCCGTAACCGTTGGTCGATCCAAGCGGAACGGTGAGCGGTCCTTGCGGACAAATCGTCAGAAACTGACCGTGCACCAGGTACGGCGCGATGCCGAGCAGATCCAGCGCGTTCGCGCCCCATCCGTGAAAGGCGATGATTGTCGGATGCGGGCCGGGGCCGACGGGTTCGTAGATCGTGTGTATGAGTTTCATTCGCTTCCTACGGCCGAAGCATATTTTAATG
>Ga0070737_10003912_pt1 | contig 15455 bp, 13 predicted proteins | sample Coa_R1_10_FD_66438 | JGI IMG/M metagenome (GOLD analysis project Ga0070737, IMG submission 66438) | Surface soil microbial communities from Centralia Pennsylvania, which are recovering from an underground coalmine fire - Coalmine... | ecosystem: Environmental > Terrestrial > Soil > Unclassified...
CATTGCAATGCCGATAGGAGTAACTGACAGTGAAAGTAGCCGAAGAAGCTACGGACAGACTTGTCTATCCGGCGAATTCGCAATGTGAGGAGGGTCGAACATGAAGCAAGCGCTTCGCAACCTGTTGCAGGACGAATCCGGTCAGGACCTGATCGAGTACGCCCTGGTGGCAGCAATCATAGGGTTGGCCGCGGTGGCGGGTATGAGTACCCTGGCAACCAACATCAGCAATGCGTTTAGCGCGGTGGGCAGCAAGCTAAGCAGCGCCGTGGCCTGAAGGGCCCTAGCTCTGACCCTGAGGCCGGCCGCCTGGGCTGGCCTTGGCGAGAAATAAGGCGGGCGCGGTGCTGGCACCGACCCCCTTCGCGCCTTACCTCATTGACCAGGCTTAACCTGCCCCGCCGGAAGCGATGACCAGCGCAAGCGCTTCCGGCGCGGCCCGCTCGGCTTGCTAAGCCGACCTGTCCCGCGCCTCTTATCCAGGCAACAGGATTCGGCGCAAGCCGGCAACTGAGATGAGACTATGAACTCCCGTCGCATACTGCTTGCTCTGCTCATTGCCCTGCTGCTTTCCGGGGCGGTGACCTTCATCGTCAGCCGCAAGCTCATGGCTCGCGGTAAAGTCCCTTCCAACCTGCAGCATTACGTTGCCGCCGCGCGCATCCTGGACGCCGGACAGGTGCTTCAGCCTGATGACCTGGTTCTGATTGACTGGCCGGCCTCTACGCCCTTGCCACATGCCTTTACCAAGATCGGTGACCTGGTGGGGCGGGCGGTGATTTATCCGGTGGGTGCCTCCGAGCCGATTCTGGAAAGCTATCTGGCAGCCCCGGGTTCGGGCATTGGGCTGACCACTAAGATCCCCGAAGGCATGCGCGCCACCTCGGTGAAATCGGATGAGGTGGTGGGCGTGGCAGGGTTTCTCTTCCCTGGATCGCACGTGGACGTGCTGGTTACCTTTCGCTCCGATCGCCTGCCTACACCCGAGACGCAGATCGTTCTTCAGGATGTCGAGGTGCTGACCGTGGGCCAAAAGCTGCAGCCTGATCCGCAAGGAAAGCCGGAGAGCGTCAACGTAGTAACGCTGCTGCTGACCCCTGAGGACGCCCAGAAACTGGTGCTGGCCAGCGCACAGGGAAATATCCAATTCGTCCTGCGCAATGGCGCCGACCACACCAAGGTAGCAGCCGTCCCGGTACAAATGGCGCAATTGTCCGGCGCCGCACCCACCCCGACGCCGGTTGCGGCAGTAACGCCACGCCCCCATTTGCCGATAAAAGAACCGTACGTGGTCGAAACCATACTTGGCGACAAGCACTCGACCAAGAGCTTTGAGTAACGACAATGAGCCCCCTTCTCATCTGGCAAGCTACTGTTCGGCTGGCTCAGGGCAGGCTCCCCAGGGCCCAGGATGTACGTTTTCGGCTGCGCCTGCGCCGGGGGGCGGTGTTGCTCACCCTGCTGTCGACGGCCGGGATCCTGCGCGCCCAGGCGCCTCCGGCCACGGCATCGCAAGGAACTGGTCCTACGCCCCAAGCGAGTTCGCTGGCGGGCGCTGTCCCGGCAAACCCAGCTCCGGCCACAGCCAGCCGGACGCCGAGCCCGGATCCACCGGCCGCCCCGCAGCAAACTCACTTGCCACCGCTGGCCTTAAAACTGGCTAGGGCTGTCAGTTCTTCCGCCGATACGGCAAATCCGGCTGGCACGGGCCAGCCGAGCACGGAAAATTTCCAGACCCTGCACCTGATCGTTGGGCGCTCGCTGTTTCTCGAGTTCCCCCAAAGGCTGCGTCGTGTCTATGTCAGCAATCCCACGGTGCTGGATGCAATGACGGCCAGCCCCACTGAAGTGGTGATCACCGCTCGCTCGGGCGGCGCCAGCAGCCTGGTGCTGTGGACCAACGACGGCCAGACCCAGGTCTACACCGTGCTGTCCGATGTGGACGTCGCCGGACTTAGCCACTCGCTGGCGGAGGCGTTACCCGGCGATCACGTGGAGGTAGAGGCGCAGCAAGGCAGAATCCATCTCAGCGGCGTGGTGGGTAGCGATGCCGCCGCTGAAGAGGCGGCGCGGCTGGCCAGCGTTTACTCGAAGGAGGTAATCAACTCGTTGGTGGTCGATCCTCGCCATCTGCCACAAGTGCAGTTACAGGTGCGCTTTGCCGAAATCGACCGCAGTAAGCTGACCGCCTTTGGCATCAACTTGTTGGGTATGAACGCCAATAATATGGGCCAGAGTAGTACGGAGCAGTTTTCTCCCTTTACCTTCCAGCAGAATGGCAGCACCACCCAGGCCATTACCTCCGATTTTTTGAACCTGTTTTACTTCAACGTCAAAAATGGTGTCGGCGCCACCATCAAGGACCTGGAAACCAAGGGTATCCTGCAAATCCTGGCCGAGCCCAACCTGACGACTATCTCCGGTAAGCCAGCGCGGTTTTTGGCAGGCGGCGAATTTCCCTATCCCATGGTGCAGCCGGGGGGTATCGGCTCGGTGCCGACGATTACGATCGATTTCCGCCCTTACGGCGTGAAGCTGGAATTTACCCCCTGGGTCAACTCCGATGGGACCATTCGGCTGAAGGTAGCGCCTGAGGTAAGCGCCCTGGACTACACCAACGAGGTGGTCATCGCCGGCTACAACCTGCCGGCGATTTCCACCCGTAAGGCGGAGACGGAGGTCGAGTTGAACGATGGGGAGAGTTTTGGCATTTCCGGCATTCTCGACCATCGCATCACCGACACCTTGAGCAAGATGCCGGGCATTGGCGACATCCCCATCCTGGGGCAACTGTTCCGCTCCAGGAGTTTGAACCACTCCACCACGGAGCTGGTGGTGATCGTGACCCCGAAAATTATCGATCCGCTGAAGGGGCCAGGATTGCCGGCGCCCTCGACTCCGAAGATGCCAGTGCCCTTTCTCGAGCAGCAGACTTTCGATCAGGGGTTGCCCAAAAAGTGAGGCCGATATCGGTTGCGCAAAGCAGACTGGGAGATTGAAGACTTGACGAGCGAGCAACACAACGACGCAACTGGACTATGCATTGCCACTCTTTGCGTGGACGCGGAGACGGCAGCGGCGGTGAAGCAGGCGGTCATCCGCAAAAACGGGAACTTCGCCGGCGAAATGGAGGACTACGCGCACTACGACAGCGACCCGCTGCTGCTGCAGAAACTGGAGCAAGCCGAGCTTCCCGTTTGCGTCATCGACTTTGATGCCCACCGGCTGGCGGCCACCGCTGCCGCCGGCGCGCTGCAGCAGAGACTGCACGGCCGCGGCAACCTGATTGCAGTTTCATCCCATGCCGATCCGGCGCTGATTCTGGAGACGATGCGGGCCGGCTGTGGCGAATATCTCACCAAACCGGTCTCTGCCGAGCAGGTAGCGGAAGCTCTGGACCGTCTGCATACCCGTATGAGCACCGCCAAGGCCGCCCGCGCTAAGCCTTCCGGCAGAGTGCTGGCGTTGCTGGGGTCGCGTGGTGGAGCCGGCACTACCACCCTGGCGGTCCATCTGGGCTGCTTCCTGGTACGCCAATACGGCAAGCGGACGCTGATCCTGGATGAGCACCGCCGCCTCGGCCATGTCTCGCTGTATCTGGGCGAGAACGAAAATAGCTATCACTTTTACGAGCTGGTGCGCAACGTCGCCCGGCTGGATGAAATTCTGCTCGACGGCTTTGTCATCCATCATTCGCAGCTCCTCGACATTCTGCCCTCACCCGACATCTTTGACGATTCCGCCAATGTTTCCCTCGACGACATTCAGCGCGCCATCCGCTTTCTGGGGCACAACTACGAATTTGTAGTGATCGATTGCCCGCATGGGGTACACAACCTTAGCCTGGCCACCATCGACTGTTGTGACGAGCTGTACTTGATCGCCACCCCCGACGTGCCTGCGCTGCGTGACCTCTCCCGCCACATCGACCGTCTGCTGCAGAGCAATGTGCCGCCCACCAAGATCAAGGTGGTGGTAAACCGCTTTTCTTCCGAGGGGGCGCTCACGCTGGAGCAGATCGAGAAGGCGATTCGGCAGCCCATCGCCATTACCATTCCCAATGCCTCGTCGGACTTGATTCGCGCTATGAACACCGGCAACCCCGTGGGGCCCGACCGCAAATCGGAATTTGCCATTCAGATGAAGAAGTGGGCGGCGACGCTGGTCCCCGACCAGGCGCCGCCGGAGCCGGCCGAGCCCAAACGGAGGTTTGCCTTTTGGAATTGAGCCGGCCTAAGAACAAGCGAGGCCGGCCAGAGGAAAGATTATGGCTGAAGTCGCCACCATCCCTTTGACGGACAACTACCCGTCGGGCGAGGCCGCCCGCAATGCCAATCCCCTGCTGGCGCGCGCCCAGCAGGAGGTGAAGTCGGCGGTCCACCGTGAGCTGATCAGCAAGGTGGATCTGGAAAAGCTGCTTTACCTGCAGGACACGCGCGGCCGGCAGCAGCTACTGGCGGTTGTCCTGCAACTAGTCGGGGAGTATGGCGTCCCTTTCAGCGCCAGCGAGCGCACCCGCCTCGCCAATGAAGTGATGGATGAGGTCTTCGGCTTAGGACCGCTGGAGCCGCTGCTGCAGGATCCCACCGTTACCGACATTCTGGTCAATACTGCGAACCTGGTCTACGTGGAGCGGGGTGGGGTCCTGGAGAAAACCAACGTGGCCTTCAAGGACGACCATCACCTGATGCACATTATCGAGAAGATCGTCTCCAAGGTGGGACGTCGGATTGATGAGTCTTCACCCATGGTGGACGCCCGCCTGCCCGACGGCTCACGTGTGAACGCCATCATCCCGCCGCTGGCCATTGATGGCCCTTTGCTGTCCATCCGCCGCTTTGGTACGGACCCGCTCACGGCCGAAGACCTGATGTCCTACCGCGAGTTGACGCCGGTGATGATGGGAGTGTTGCAGAGCGCAGTCAAGGCGCGGCTGAACATCGTGATCTCGGGTGGCACCGGCGCCGGCAAGACCACGCTGCTCAACGTGCTCTCCGGCTTCATCTCCCCCCGGGAGCGCATCGTCACCATTGAGGATTCGGCCGAACTCAAGCTGAAGCAGGAGCACGTGGCGAGGCTGGAGTGCCGGCCGCCCAACGTGGAAGGCAAGGGCGGGGTGCGGCAGCGGGAGCTGCTGATCAACGCTCTGCGGATGCGGCCTGACCGCATCATCGTGGGCGAGGTGCGCGGCGAGGAAGCCCTCGACATGCTGCAGGCCATGAACACCGGCCATGACGGATCGATCACCACCGTCCACGCCAACAGCCCGCGCGACGCCATCGCGCGCATCGAGACCATGGCCATGATGGCCAACCTGAACCTGCCGCAGATGGCCCTGCGGCAGCAGATTGCCTCGGCCATTCAGGTTATCGTCCAGGTCTCGCGCCTCAGCGACGGCTCACGGCGGGTGACCCACATCTCGGAGATCACCGGCATCAGCGATCAGGTCATTAGCATGCAAGATATCTTCCTCTTCCAGAAGCGCGGCCTAGGGCCGAACGGCAAGGTGCTGGGGCGCTTCTACGCCACCGGTATCGTGCCCAAGTTTTCCGAAAAGCTGCAAGCCGCCGGCATACCAATGGATACCAAGCTGCTGAACTTCTCCGAGGAGGTCTGATGCCAAGGCTTTTCACTACAGAGATACAAAGACACAGAAAAAGAGATAAGGAGAAGTTCTGTTTCACCACGGTGACACGGGAAGGCACAGAGCTAAATCTTAGAAGGCTTTTGTCCCTGCTCTCCCTGTTCTCTGGGGTGAGACCCTTCTTTTACCCCGCCGGAGCATGGGAGTGGCAACTATGTTTCTGATAGGGCTCATCTTTCTGCTGGTGCTGTTTCTGACCTTCGGGTCGGTCCTGCTAGTCATACGTCCGACGGCCGTCGAACGGGCCATTGAAGGACGCATCGCCAAGCTGCAAACCGCGCCGGTGGGGGATGCCCCAGCTGAGGTAGCGTCCCCGGGAATCATCAAGCAAGTGCGTTTAAGCGCTGTTCCCTGGCTTGACGCCCAGTTGCAGCGTTGGAGCCTCGCCCACAAGATCCACTGGCTGTTGGCGCAAGCGGAGAGCTCGTGGAGCGTAGCCGGGATGCTCGGTTGCTGCGTCGGCTTGGCGGCCTTTGGTTATACCATCGGCTACTACGAGTTGCCCAGCAAGCTAATCGCGCTCGTGCCCGCCCTGGTTTTCGGCGCTTCTCCGTGGCTGATCTTGCGTTACCAGCGGGCGCGGCGGCTAAGGGAGTTCAACCGCCACCTGCCCGATTCCATTGATCTGATGAGCCGCGCCTTGCGCGCCGGCCACTCCTTGTCGGCGGCCATCGAGATTGTGGGCGAGGAGTCTCCCGAGCCCGTACGCAGCGAATTTCGTGAAGTCTATCAGCAAGAAGCCTTCGGGCTGCCGGCGCGGGAGGCCCTGGTGCAACTGGCGCACCGCATCCCTCTGCCCGAGCTGAACTTTGTGGTTACGGCCATTCTTCTGCAGAAGGAAACCGGCGGCAACTTGGTGGAGGTGCTCGACCGTACTACGGCGGTCATCCGCGAGCGGCTGCGCATCCAGGGCGAGATCAAAATTTATACCGCACAGGGGCGCCTGACCGGCTGGATCCTGTCTTTGCTGCCTGTCGCCATGTTCTTCCTGTTGAGCTTGGCCAACCGAGGCTATACCCGGGTGCTCGTCGAAGATCCCCTGGGCCGGAAGCTGATCTACGTCGGCCTGAGTCTGATGGTATTGGGCGGGCTGGCCATCCGCAGGATTGTGGACGTGAAGATATGAGCGGCATGGATCCAGCGCTAGTGATCAGCTTGATGGCGACTGTCTTCCTGGCCCTGGCCATCGTGCCAGCCTTCCTGCTGGCGCGGCGCTCGGACGAAAGAAAGCGCCTGATGGAGGTAACGCGTTCGCCGTTACGCCTGGAAGAAGAGCCGGCAGAGTCAGCCAATCCGGCCATGCGGCTCCTGCTGCGGCTGGTGCGGTTTCTGCGTACCCGGCTCGGCTTTACCCAGGATGAAAAGCTGCGGCAAAAGCTGCTAGCCGCGGGCATTCGCGAAAGCTCGGCGGTCGAAACGTACTTCGGAATCCGCCTGCTAGGACCGGTGGCCGCAGTCCTGGCCGGCACCTTCATTCACCAAAACAGCCTGTTTTGGATTCTGACCTTGATGGCAGCAGCCTACCTGGCGCCTGATCTCTGGGTAAACTATCGCGCTCGCGCGCGCCGCGAACGCATTCGTCTGGGCCTGCCCGACGCCCTCGATCTCATGGTGGTCTGTGTGGACGCAGGGTTGGGTATCGATCAGGCGTTGCTGCGCAGCGGCCAGGAGCTGGCCCTTAGCCAGCCGGAAATTTCCCAGGAGTTCATTCAAATCAACTTCGAGCAGCGGGCCGGCAAGCCGCGCATTGAGGCCTGGCAATCAATGGCTGACCGCACCCAGGTGGAGACGGTCAGAAGCTTCGTCTACATGCTGGCGCAGACCGACCGCTTCGGTACGCCGCTGGTGCGGGCGCTGCGCGTCTTTGCCGACAGCGTGCGCCAAAAGCGCCGCCAGCACGCCGAGGAGCTGGCCGCCAAAACCACCGTCAAGCTGATTTTTCCGCTGGTGCTCTTTATCTTTCCCAGCATCTTCATTGTCCTGCTGGGACCGGCGGTGATCTTAATCACCAAGAACCTGCAAGGAATTTTCAAGTAGCTATGAACTAAAAGCCTTAGGGAGGGAAGCAATGGATACCGTCATCGTGATTCGCATCGTGGCTGCAACCTTGGCCGTGGTATTGCTGGGTGTCCTGGTGATGCGTCGAAAAAAAGCCGCCTAGGGGAGCTCTGATTCAGCGGCATTTTTTGAAGAAGACAACCTTCACCGGGCCTTCGAACCCGCGCGGTTTTGCGCGTGTTGGTGTGGGAGACGTTAAGGCAGGAAAAATTGATGCGGCTTTAGCTTCTGATTGGTTGAGAAGCTACAAACTGGTGTTCCCGACCGAGAACGGCCCGATTTGTTGACGGAAAGAGTTGGAAAAACGGAACCCCATCTGTTTCGGCAGATCGGAGCTATTGCAATTTTGCGTATTCGGCTTTGGCTTGCTTGTAGACGGGGATCTCGGGATCGGCATCTTTCCAAAGGGTGAGGAAGTTCTGATAGGCGGTGCGAGCTTTCTCGCGATAGGCAGGATCGGTTTGAGCCTCAAGCGCATAGGCGCGCGCCAGCCCGAGGCGGGCCAGCGCACCCCAGGGATTATTCCGCACCAGGCCGTAGTGATCGACGAACTTGTAAAACTCTTCCTCCGCTGGTTTGCCTTCGTACAGCATCAAATAGGCCTGTCCACGCAAATAGGCTGGGTAAAGCGGACCAGTGTAGCTGAGTTCCAGCGCCCCAATCCCACTCAATAGCTCAACGGCATGACGGGCATCCTCCCGCGCCAGAGCGACAGCCGCATGGATCAGCGGTAGCCATAAGTGTTGATCCAGGGTGCTGACAGGGTGCTCTTGATTGAGTTCTCCAGCAAACTTCTCCGCTGCCACTGGATCACCAGCCAGCGCCAGGGCCAACGCCACCCTGCACTTCACAATACGGTTCGGATCTAGCTTGAGCGCCGCGAGTCCCTCAGCACGTGCCTGGTGACGGTTACCCGCCGCCGCTTCGCGCAGCGCGGCTGCTGACTGAAAATCGGCGGCGGTCTCTTTGGCATCATTGCGCTGCGCCGAGTCCATCGCCTGTTGTGTCAGCCTGCGCGCAGCCTTGAACCTGCCGTACCACGCCTCTGTATACGCCTGATCATCCAATATCTGGAACTCCGACCCGGGCTTCCCCATGCTGGCAGCAGCGATCTGCGCCATTTGCACAGCGTCTCCCTGCAGGAAGGCCAACTCATAGCGAAGCGGCAGCAAGTTGTCCGATGTCACCTTGCGGTCTTGCGCCTCCTTCAGCGCGATTCCAGCCTCGTCGAGCCGGTTGACGTTCATGTAGTCCTCCGCCAGGTTTTCGTACAATCCACCAGCGTCTGGCTCGAGGCGAACCGCCTCACGGCTCATATCCAGCGCCTTTCCTCCATTTCCAAGCTTGGCGTAGATCACATCCAAGTCCTGATGGGGCGAGACCTCCCTGGGATAAATCTGCAGCCAACGTTCGTACGTCTCCGCAGCCTTTTCCAGTTCTCCGGTGCCACGAAAATAATAAGCTGACTCGATGAAGAGCCGCTCGCGTACGCCAACTTTGTCTCGCAGTTCGTAAGCCTTGCGGGCATACTCTTCCGACCGCCGGTGTTCGCCGCGGTTAGCGTGCATAAAGCTCAGGGCGACATAGCCGACGACAAAATTCGGATCGATTTCCACTGCCCGCTCAAAGAAGGGCAGCGCCGGCGTCGAACCTTGCTCATAACTCGCCTTCAGTCCCATAGCGTACGATTTCCACGCTTCCAGCGCTGGCATTGTCGCCTCCGCTGACGGCGTGGCATATTTTCGAACCGAAGCTGGCGGTTCACCCAGCTGCTCTCGGATACTCAGGGCCGCTTCATCTAAGGTCTGGAGCACGGTTTCTTTGTTGCGCGCGTGTCCCTGTGCTTCCGCCAGCACCTTACCCGTGTTGCAATCCACCGCTCTCAGCCCGACTGCGTATTCCTCGCCCGCAGCTCCGATCGAACCGGAAATAACGGCCTTGCTGCCCGCTCGTCGGCACACCTCAAAGGCAAGGTTTTCGGTCAGTGGTTCGATTGCAGAACGATTCATCGCTTTGAGAGTTCCCCAGACTTTGCGATCGGGCAGAATATTGAGAAATGGGGACTGAGAGAGCTGCAGTGAGACTGCCTGCTTCAAGCTGTCATCGAACAGTGGATCGCCGGTCTCGTTACCGAAATCAGCAAGGACGATGGTGTCTTGCTCGGTGAGTTTGGGAGGCCGGTGTAGTCGCCAATAGAGGACTGCAGCGGTCGCTATTGTGCACACCAGTAGGGCAGCAACGGCCCACACAAATCCCCAGCCAAGCAAACCCGGCTTGGCTGGGGCACCCGCTGTGGATTGCTTTGCGGAGATGCGTGCTTCTACTCTGTCGCCCACGCGATCGCGGGCTGTTCCGTGAGCAGGCGCGGAAGTCGAGGGACCTGTTCGGCCCGAATCACGACTCTCGTGTTCCGCCCGGTAGCTGATTCGCTCGACCGGAACCAGCAGCCGGTAGCCACGCTTGGCGATGGTGCCGATGTAGTGGGGCTCGTCGCCGGAATCGACCAGCGCATGGCGCAATTTCTTTATTGCAGTGTTGATGCTGTGGTCGAACTCGACCACCGTTTCGTCGGACCAGAGCCTCCGTCGAATCTCCTCGCGGGTAACAATCTCGCCGTCGGCCTCGACCAGCATGCACAGAATTTGCAGGGGCTGATCGGGAAGGACAAGGCGGGCAACGTCGTCCTGGCACAATTCTCCCGCCCGAAGATCAATTTCGAAGGCGCCAAGCCGCACGCGATCGGGCAGAATTTCTTTCATGGCAATGGGCTCGGGAAGGTTTGGCACAGTTTACAACGGATTGGGGTCCCACTAGGGCACTTTTTCCTTAATCCTTCAGGCCCCTCATATTCAATAACTTAGCTCCTAGTCGCACAAAAGTCAGAAGAAAATCAGAGGGCGTGCATTGCCCGAAATCCGCGTTTTGGGAAAAACTCGTTGCACTTTCAGCCGTGAAGCGCCGGCGAAATTCGCGGCGATTCAGATGGCAGCGGGGTGAATAGCCCAATAAAAAATTGATGGCGGTGACTGTCGGCCAGCGTCGCCACCCTTGAATCAGAACCAACCCGGCGGTTGCTCCTCCGCCATAACCGGAATGAAGGAGAACCGTATGAACCCAAGTATGAAGTCTCACGATATGACAACGACAAACCCTCGAAATCACCCAACGTCGTATAGGCACAAACTCAACGCGGCACTGACGGCCTGTGCCCTCGTCTTCGCGCTGACAATAATCGCGCCTGGCCCGGCGCTCGCGCAAACCTACTCCGTGATTCACGAATTCACGGGCGGGCCGCTAGGAGCAAATCCCGTGGCCGGCATGGTGATGGATCGTGCCGGAAACCTATACGGAACCACATTTACCGGCGGAGCTGGAACCTGCCCCGCTATAGGTATTAGCGCGTCCGGCTGCGGCACGGTGTTTGAGTTCAGCCCCTCCACCGGGCGGTTTACCGTTCTGTATCGATTCACCGGAGGAACGGATGGGGCATACCCGCAAGCACCGCTGCTCATTGCCCCGGACGGCACCCTCTATGGGAGCACGGTTGAGGGTGGCATACAAAGTTGCACAGGTAACTATGGTCTTCCCGGATGCGGGGTTGTCTTTCACTTGCAGCCGCGGCCAACTCCGCCTCCCAACGCAACGGCAAACCCTTGGCTTGAGACACCTATCTACAGTTTTAGCGGACTCGACGGGAACGGCCCGCTGGGAGACCTCGCCATGGACCAATCCGGTAACATTTACGGATCGACCGTAATAGGGGGACTTCATTCCTATTGCTGCGGCGTTGCGTTCAAGCTTACTCCATCCAATGGGGTATGGAGCGAATCGACTCTCCACCAATTCAGTGGCGGAAACGACGGAGTTTCTCCTTACGGGGTAACTCTCGACCCGGCGGGTAACGTTTATGGGACGACTTTCCAGGGAGGTAACGACAGCCGCGGCATCGCGTACCAGCTATTGGCCGGTTCGGGCTGGATGGAAAATCAGCTCTACAGTTTCACCGGCGGATCGGACGGAGGGGAGCCCGTATCAGGGGTGACTTTTGATTCGTCGGGAAACCTTTATGGCTCAACCTTCACGGGCGGCTCTGGCGGCGTTGGCACCGTGTTTGAGTTGTCCAGTGGAAGCTGGGCGTTCCAACTGCTTTACGCCTTCACGCAGAACGGGTCGGACGGCGGGGGGCCCTTCCTTAGCGATCTGGTCCTTGACCAGGCGGGCAATGTCTACGGCACAACTGAATACGACGGAGCCGTAGGAGGGGGCTCGGTTTTCAAGCTGACACCCTCCATGGGCGGTTACACCTACACATCGCTGCATGACTTCTGCACCGAGAACCCGTGCCCAGATGGCCTCTCTCCAACCGGCACGCTGGTGAGGGACTCTAGTGGAAATCTCTACGGCACAACCCAACTGGGTGGCGCTAACTCGGGAGTTTGCAGCGGCAGCCCCTTCGGGATGCCCTTCGGGGTCTGTGGAGTGATCTTTAAGATTACGCCGTGAACCCGAGCGGGTTACCCGCCGCTTTGTTAGTCATGGAGCCAGCTTGCTGCGAAAGCGTGTCTGGCTCCGTCGCTTCGTGGATTAGTTCTTTCCCTCTGCGATCTCTAGGTCGAGGGCGGCGCGTTCGCCGTTTATGACAATCGTTCCTGAATCCAGCAATTGCTGGCCGGTGCAATCGTAACTGGCGAAGCAGCGCATCGTGCGGAAAGGAAAGTAGAACTCGACGGCGAGGCTGCTGGAGCCGTCACTGAGACGGATTATGCTGCTGAAACTGATGCCATCGAAGTCAGAATTCTGAGGAAAATAGGTCAGTACGGGGCGAATCAGATGCGAGACCTGCTCGTCGAAAGCCAGCGCCGCTAACTTGTAGCGGGAGGTCCCCTGCGGCGCGTTCACATGCGTCTCGACGGATAACTCCAGGTAGGCCCCCTGGCGGAAGCCAACAAACGCCGGCGGAGCGTAGGGAAGGAAATGAGCTTGGGCATCGAGGTCCTTGACCATACGGCTGAGCGTGTCGTCATGTTGACGCTGCAGGTTCGCGAGCGCCTCTGGGGTAAAAATGTGCATGGGGGCGGCAGGCGGATTCAACAAGTCGGGGGAGACCGAAGCCGTAGCACCGGCCGAGCTTGCGGGCGCTGGAGCAGCGGCCGGCGGCTTACCGGGGGGCGCTGGCCGATCCTTCCAGTCCTCCGGAGGAGCGCCTTCGTGCAGCCACAAGGAGTAGGGTTGGCCATCGAGAAAAAGCTTGGCGTCGAGAATTGCCGCCTGCCTTTGATCGTCAGTCTTTGCGTCCACCAGCTTCTGCGCAACCCCTACAGGAACCAGCAGCATGACGTTTTCAGGCCGCTCCGTGATGATGCCCAGCACCTTCTGGCGCACATGATGCGAAACCTCGATGGCAAAGCCGTAAAACTCGGAATCGTCGGGGAAGTGCGCCGTCTCCGCCTGCAGTATGGGAAGAATGACCTGGTTGAAGGTTTCTTTAACGCGAGCGCGGGTGTCCATGAGTTCTTCGGTGTACGCCGCGTAGTAGTTACCCGTGATCTCCAAGACTGTCTGCCCCTGATAGATGTCGAAGCGGATGGATCGCTGGTCGACGCGCTTCATCTGTGCCTCGTCTACATCCAGGAGCCGGGTGAAGTAGAAGGGGTAGGGAAACTTGTGGGTTTCGATTTCGGCCCCAATGGCCATCAGCGCCTTGATATAGCGCTGCTGCAAATGTTGGGAGGTCGGATCGGGCAGCTCCATGGAGGTCAGGACCTGCGCTACCAGCGCCATGGGCATGGCCAAGGCTATAAGCAGGATGGCAAAGTTCCGCAACGGCCGCATTACAATCTCCTCATCCAAACACCGTTACTTCTGTGCATACACCAGGCCACCCGCTTCATAAGGCGGATCGGCCACGGCGCGAATGTACGCCACCAGTGCCGCAATATCGCTCTTCGAAAGCGTGTAACCCCAGGGCGGCATCTCGGCAGATTTGTTTAACGCCGGCCCGCCATGGCTGATAATCGCCACCAGATCTGCGTCGCTCATCTTGTTCAAGACATCGCCTTCGGTGAAGGCATGCGGCTTCACTGACAGATTGTCCATGTTGGAAACACGCTCGCGAGTCGACTCGGGATCATGACAGCGAATGCAATACTGCGCATTCAGTTCTGCTCCCAGGGTCTGCTGATAGCCGAGTGCGATCTCGTCCATCACGACCTGCAGCGGCTTGCCGGACTTGTCGCTGGTCCTGGCGGTGAGTTTGTAGCGCCCCGCTTGCTGGCCCAGCGTAACTGTGGTGGTCACCTGGCCGTTGGAGTCGGTCAAGGCGGAAGCTGGATCAAAGCTCATGCCTGCCGGTCCGCTGAAGTAAACCGCGGCTCCAGCAACGCCGTTGCCGGAGGCATCGTTCACCTGCACCACGACGGGTTGATCGAGCGGCAGTCCGATGTAGCCGATCTGCTTGCCGCCGCTAGACTCCACAATCGCCGCTCCCGCGGCAGTGGCTTGCAATGCTGGAAGCTGCCACGTCTTGTGCGAACATCCGCTAGCGAACAAGGTAAAGACACAACCGGCAGTGAGTATGCGCCTCATTTGCTCGTCGCCTCCTTGGAGTTGCCCGAGGTCAGCGACATCAGGAAAGCAGTGAGCGAACGGGCCTCGTCATCGGTCATGTTCTGGTTGGGCTCCATCGTTCCCGGGCGCAATGCCTGCGGGTCTTTTAGCCAGTGGTAAAGCCAGGCGGCATTGAACCTCTTGCCGGTTGCCGTCAGCGCGGGCCCGATGTAGCCCTTGTCCTTGCTGTAGTCTGCGATGTGACAGGATTGGCAGGCGAACTTGGAGTAGAAAAGCTGCCGGCCTTGTTCGACTTGCGCTGGGGTAAACTCGGACGCCGGCATGGAATCGCGATCGAACTCCGGCGTCTGATACACGGTCATGATGTAATCGGCCAGAGTGTTGACCTCGGCATCGGAGAGGTTGAACTTTGGCATGCGTCGTATCAAGGCCGGGCGCAGCGTCCCCGGGTTCTTCAGAAATTGCACAAGCCAATCTCGCTGCACGGCGGTTCCCTCCCAGGACAGATCGGGCGCCATGTCGCCGCCGTGCCCATTGATGCAATGGCAACTGAAGCATCGAAGGTCGTGCATCAACTGGCCCGCATGTCCCGCTGGCTGGTAACTGCTCTGCTGTACCGCGGATATTCGCATCGTAGGCGGCTGCGTCTGGGCACGATCGGTGAGCGCCAGCAGCGCGGTGGTGATCGCGTCCACCTGCTGCGGCGTGAATTTGAATTGCGGCATCTTCAGCGATGGACCGAAGGCGCGTGGATTGCGAATCTTCGCGCCAATGTAGTCCGGCAGGGTGTGCTTGACCCCTTCTACGAAGAGCACTTGGTTCAACGGCTTGCTGCCGATGCGGTTCAACTCAGGCGCAAAATTATCCGGCTTCTTGATACCGTTAATTTCATGGCAGGCAGCACAGCCATCCTCCATTACCAGCCGCTTGCCGTGCTCGATCTGTTGTGGGGTTGCGGGACCAAGGTGCACGTTGGCGACAAAGTCCGGCTCGGTTTTCGACTGCAGAAATCCCACCAGCGTCGCTACTTGCTCGGCAGTAAAGCGGTAATGCGGCATCATGGTTTGCGGATCGTAATGATTGGGATTTGTCACCCAGTCCTGCAGCCATTCCGGTTTGGCCTTGGTGCCGATGCCGGTCAGTTCCGGACCGAAATCGCCGCCCACCAGCACGCCGGCAGCATTCT
>Ga0070737_10003913_pt1 | contig 15453 bp, 11 predicted proteins | sample Coa_R1_10_FD_66438 | JGI IMG/M metagenome (GOLD analysis project Ga0070737, IMG submission 66438) | Surface soil microbial communities from Centralia Pennsylvania, which are recovering from an underground coalmine fire - Coalmine... | ecosystem: Environmental > Terrestrial > Soil > Unclassified...
GCGTCTCCCACAGCTCCTCCAGCGTGCCGTAGACATAATTGCGCGTGGCGGCGATCGACGCTTCTGCCCACGCGATCGTCTCCTGGGTGTGGGTATCGTCGCGCAGCAACACACGGCTGGGCATCAGCTCCTTGCGCCCGCACAACTCCAGCACACAGTCCAGCGCGCCGCGCGCAATTCCCAACGGCACACCCGCGTGGCAGACCAGGTAAATCGGCGCGAAGCGGTACAGCGCACCGGGGACGCGCGGCGGTTCGAGCACACTGACGCTTTCCTCGGCGGGGACGAACACGTTGTCGACGACAAAATCGTGGCTGCCCGTGCCGCGCATGCCAGTGGTGTCCCAGGTGTCGATGATGGTGACCTTGGAAGCGGGAATCAGCATCACGCGGGCCTTCTGCTGACCGTCGGGACGCAGCAGCGGCTTGCCGTCTTCGAACAGCACGCATCCGCACGTCATCCACGACGCATGCTGGCAGCCGCTGGCAAACCGGTAGCGGCCGCTGACGCGGAAGCCGCCCTCGACCACTTCGGCGCGCTGCGGCGGCCGGAGCTGGCCGGCGAAGACGCTGTCGACAGTGCCGAACAGGCGCTGCGCGACGGGTGGATCGAGGAAGGCCGCCATCGGACCGCCGGCGATCGCGATCATCGCCAGCCATCCCACCGATCCTTCCATGCGCGACAGCTCCTCGACCACACGCACTTGTGTCATTGGGTCGAACTCGCCGCCGCCGTAAGCGCGCGGCACCGCCATGCGGAAGATTCCCGCTTCCATCATCGCCCGCGACAGCTCCGGCGGCATGCGCCGCTCCGCCTCCATGCGGTCGCGGGTCTCCACGATCAGCGGTTCCAGCGATTGTGCGGTGGCGAGAATTTCTTGTGGCGTTGGGGACATCGTTTGCCTCTGTGTTGGCATGGGACTCGTCTCAGGGCATGGCGGCGCTGACCGTCGGGCAAAATCGCCGGGCCGCGATTATTTCAAGGTTTACGCCGCGAGCGCAAACCCCGGCGGGTTGCAATTCGAGGTGTCGGCGGTAAACTCGCCACGGTCGACGCGCTTGCTGACCTGACCGCAAAGTGCAATCCGGAGGCGGCCATGCGAGGGCAGTTGCCGCAGACTTATGTTTCCGCCGACAGCCACGTCATCGAACCGCGCGACCTGTGGCTGACGCGGATGGACCGGCGATGGCGCGAGCGCGCTCCGCGCGTCGAGTCGCGCGCCGATTCCGACTACATCGTCATCGACGGCCTGACCTCGTGGCCGCTCGGCCTTGAGGGAACGATGATCAACGACAAGATCGCTGACCGCATCAAGGACAAGGGCGGCAAGCGCCACGAGGAGGGCCGGCCCGGCGGCTGGGACCCGCACGCGCGGCTTGCCGATCAGGATCTCGACCACATCCGCGCGGAGATTCTGTATCCGGGTCTGGGTCTGGGCCTGTTCGGCGCACCCGACCCCGAATATCAGATGGCCTGCTTTCGCGCTTACAACGACTGGCTGGCGGAGTTCTGCGCCGTCGATCGCAACCGCCTGGCCGGAGCCGGCGTTTTGCCGGCCAAGGGTCCGATCGAAGCGATCGCGCAGGAGGCTAGGCGCGCTGCCGGCCTGGGTTTGAAATCGGTAATGATGGTGGCCGAGGTGCCCGAACGTCCCTATTCATCGGCCGAGTACGATCCCCTGTGGGCGACGCTGCAGGAACTGGGCCTGCCGGTGGCGATTCACATGGGCACCAGCAGCGGCGCGCAGGTGGCCGAGCGCATCAAGGCCTTCGGGATTTACGGCAAGCACCTCGTTGACAACAAGATCGGCAAAGGTATCCGGCTGGTCGGCGAGCTGATTTTCGGCGCGGTCCCGCAGCGCTTTCCCGGTCTGCGCTTCGTGATCGTCGAGGGCGGAATCGGATGGATCGCCAGCCTGTTGCGCTTCATGGACCATTGGTGGCAGGACCATCGGCGCTGGATGGAGCCGCGGGTGGAGGAGGTGCCGAGCTTTTATTTCGCGCGCAACTTCTGGGCCACGTTCGAGGATGACCGCCCCGGTATCCTGACCCGCGAACTGCTCAACATCGACCACCTGATGTGGGGCTCCGACTATCCGCATACCGAGGGCACCTTCCCCAACTCGCGCGAGCAGATCGCGCGCGACTTCAAAGGCGTCGCGCCAGGACAGGTGCGCAAAATGGTGTCTGACAACGCCGCACGGCTCTACGGATTTCCGCCCTAACGAACCAGGAGGACACAGATGAAGGCATGTGTGTTCAAGGCGCCGGGCGCGCCGCTGGAGGTCACCGAAGTGCCTGACCCGAAGGCCGGACCGGGCGAGGTTGTGGTGCGGGTCAAAGACTGCGGTATCTGCGGTTCCGATCTGCACGCGGCCCAATGGAGCGTGCTGCCTGCCGGCACCGTCATGGGACATGAGTTTTCGGCGGTGGTTGACGAATTGGGCCCCGGCGTGACCGGCTTGCAGGTAGGTGACCCGGTAATGGTCGTGCCGATGATTCCGTGCGGCGAATGCGACTTCTGCCGCACCGGCCAGGCCCTGCTGTGTAGCCATCGCACCGGAATTGGATTCGAGGCGCCCGGCGCATACGCGGAGAAAGTGCGGACGCGGCCGGGCGCATTGCTCAAGATGCCGCCCGGCTTGAGCCATCGTGCCGCAGCCACGGTCGAACCATGCGTGGTGGGCCTGCACGGTCTGCATCGCGCCCTACTTCAAGTAGGAGAGACCTGCGTCGTGATGGGGGCCGGACCGATTGGACTGATCACGACGATGTGGGCGCGCTTTGCCGGGGCGCGTGCCGTGGTGGTGTCGGAAATGGCCGAGGGACGCCGCGCGATGGCGCTCAAGATGGGCGCCGACGCGGCCGTTAACCCCCGCGAGCACAGCCCGGTCAAGGAGCTGGTCAAGATGACGGGGGAGGGACCCGACGTGGTCTTTGAATGCATCGGCGTTCCCGGCACCATCGACGAAGCGATCCGCTACGCGCGCAAGGGCGGACGCGTGGTGGTGATCGGCGCCTGCGGGGAGCCTGACAAATTCACCCCGATCCGCGCCCTGCAGCGCGAAGTCGACGTGCGCTTCAGCAACGGCGCCGAGCTGCGCGAGTTTCAAACCGCGATGGCACTGCTGGCGTGCGGGCGGATTTCGACCGAGCCGATGATCACGCATACGGTGGGAATCGACGAACTGCCGCGGGCCTTTGCCGCGCTCTCGCATCCTAACGACCAGTGCAAGGTAATGCTCGAGTTCTGAAGCCGCACAGCGGCAGACGAGGATCATATGGCGCCATCCGCGCAACCCTCCGCCAGCGGGCTGCTCATCTCCGCCGACTCCCACGTGGTGGAAGCGCCCGAAGTCTTCGCGGGCCTCGATAAACGCTTCGGCGATGAGGCGCCGCGCATCGCCAGCGTGGACGGGTGCGTCGATACGATGGTTATACCGGCGCGGGCCATGCGTGCGGTGTCGGCGGCGGAACTGGGTATCGCGGGCCGGCGCCTGGATGCGGGCCGGCGCCTGGAGCGCCGTCCCGGTCACAAGCCGGCGCCCGAAGACAAGAACGACCCGTACATCAAAGCCATTTTGGAGCGCGGCTTTGCGGGTCTGCGCGAAGGTCTGCGCTGCGGCGCAGCGCGCGCAAGCGATCAGGCGCAGGACGGAATCGCGGCCGAGGTCCTGTATCCGAGTTTCTTCTTTTCCATTTTCGGGCTCGACAATCCCGCGTTGGTCGCTGCCTGCTTTCGCAATTACAACGACTGGCTCGTCGATTATTGCCGCCCGGCCGGCGCGCGGCTGGTTGGTCTGGCCCTCATCCCGTTGCACGATCCGATGCTTGGGGCGCAGGAACTCCAGCGGGCCTTGCGAATGGGCCTTCGCGGCGGATGCATCCCGTGCACCGCGCCGGTGGAGCGGCCTTATCGCGATCCTGCCTATGAGCCCATCTGGGCCGCGGCCGAAGAAGCCGGTTTTCCGCTTGCCATGCACGCCGGCACTAACGGTCCGCGGCGGCGTGCGATCGGGGCGAACCCCAACTTCGACTATCTGATTGCCTACGCGGGTGCGGCGGTTTCGATCCAGCAGACACTGGTCGAGTTGATTTGCCAGGGCGTCGCGCATCGCCATCCCCGGCTCAAATTCGTGGTCGCGGAGTTCAACGCCGGATGGATCGGGCATTGGATGGATCGGCTTGATCAGGCTGTACGGCGCACTCCGGAGGCGGCGGCCGACTGCCTCGACCTGTTGCCCAGCGAGTACTGGCGGCGCCAGTTCTTCGCCACCTTCGAAGACGACCGCGCTGGCGTGCTGACGCGTGAAATGGCCGGCGTCAGCAACCTGCTGTGGGCCAACGACTATCCGCATCTGGATTCGACCTGGCCCTGTTCGCACGAGATCCTCGACGAAATCATGCACGGCGTACCCGACGGCGAGCGGCACGCCATGACGCACGACAATGCCGCCGCACTTTACCGCCTCACGCAGGGGTAGGATACTAACCCGGAGAAGGAATCAGGGCGGTTGCGGAAAGGCGCAATTCGCGGCGAAAATCGCGGGCAGCCAATAGGCCTGATTTCGCGTCCGCCGGTGAAGTAGGCGGCTCGCATGGTGCTGGAGGATTATCGCAGGAAACGGCGCTTTCACGTGACCGGCGAACCCGCGGGCGATGCCCCCGTGCGCCGGCGTCCGATCAAAGCGCTCGCCTACGTTATCCAGAAGCATCGCGCCTCCCATCTGCACTACGACTTCCGCCTGGAATGGAACGGGGTGATGCTGTCGTGGGCGGTGCCCAAAGGGCCGTCGCTCGACCCTTCCGTCAAGCGCTTGGCCACGCCCGTGGAGGACCATCCGCTGGAGTACGCCGACTTCGAAGGCGTGATTCCGCCGGGCGAATACGGCGCCGGCACGGTGATGGTGTGGGATAAGGGCACCTGGGTGCCCGAGGTTCCTGACGTGGACGATGCGATGCGCAAGGGTGAGCTGAAATTCACGCTGCGCGGCAAAAAGCTCAGAGGCTCCTGGGTCTTGGTACGCACCCGCGGCTTTGGCCGGAGCCCTCGCCCCTCCTGGCTGCTGGTCAAGCATCGCGACCGTTATGCCGCCAGCGCCGACATCACGGTCGAGGCGCCGCGCTCGGTGCTCTCCAACCGCCTGCTGGCCGACATCGCGCGCGAGGAAGGCGGCGACGTTGCCTTGGCGGCGAGCGGGGATCCCTGAACCGCAGTGCCAATCACATCGGGCAGGCTCGGGCGGCTTGCCGCCGCCAGCCGGCGCGGCGCGGACCTCGTGTTCAGCTTCGAAAGCTCGGATTTGGTCCTCACTCCGCTGGGGCCCAACATCATCCGCCACACCTGGGTTCCCACGCATTGGCGGCTTCATAAGCCGCCACCCGCGCAGGCACAGGCGGCGGTTGGCACGCAAATGCCCGCCGCCCAATTCAGCGAACTTGCCGAAAGCCGCGATCGGGTCAGCGTCCGCTGCGCGGACCTGGTGGTCGAGGCGGCACGCGATCCGTTCCGCCTGCGTTATTGCACGGCCGGCGGCAGCGTGCTGCTCGAAGAAGCCGCGCAAGGGGGATTGTCCTGGTCCTACTGGGAGTACGAGCTGCGCTACCAAATGACAGCCGAGGACCACTTCTATGGCCTGGGACAGCCCGACCAGCTCGCCCCCGACCTCGGCGTGGACCATCGCGGATGCCGGCGCGAGATCTGGAATCAGCACACTCCGCCGGCGGTGACGGTTTTCCCCGCGTTTGTCAATCCGCGCGGCTATGGCCTGCTGGTGGATAATCCCTACAAAGCGGTATGGGACTTCGGCAGCAGCGATCCGCGAACCTTTTCCTACGCCGCGCGCGGCGGCGGACTGCAATACTACTTCTTTCACGGCAACGGACTGGCGGCTTTGCTGCGCACCTACCTGGAGCTGACCGGCTTCCCGCCGCATCCGCCGCGCTGGGCGTTGGGGATGCTGCAGTCGCGCTACGGCTATCGCAACTGCGCCGAGCTGGAGGAGATTGCCCGGACCCTGCGCGCCAGGCGCCTGCCCTGCGACGCGTTGATTCTCGACCTGTTCTGGTTCGCGCAGATGGGCGACCTGGCGTTCAATCCCGCTGCCTGGCCCGACCCGCCGCAGATGATCGCCCGCCTTCGCGAACAAGGCTTTCGGATAGTACTGATCGAGGAGCCATACATCACCGAGCAAAGCTCCAATTATGCCCAGGCGGTGGCGCGCGGGCTTGTGGCGAAACATTATGACGGCTCGCCCTACATCTTCGATTTCTGGCCCGGACGTTGCGCGCTGCTCGACTTCTCCAATCCCCGCACGCGCGACTGGTGGACGGAGCGCCATCGCGCGCTGCTCGAGATGGGAGTTGCCGGATGGTGGACCGACCTCAATGAGCCGACGCGTCATTTCGAGGACATGGCGCACCACGGCGGCAGCGCCGCAGCGGTGCACAATCTGACCGCGCTGTGGATGCATCAGGCCATCGCGCGGGCGCATGAGCGATACGCACCCGGCCGGCGCGTCTTCATCCTGAGCCGCTCGGCTTATCCCGGCTCGCAGCGCTACGGTGCAGCGCTGTGGTCGGGCGACGTGGACATGACCTTCGCGGCGCTGCGCAAGCAGGTCGCAGTGGGGCTGTGCGCGGGGATGGCGGGGATGGCGTTTTGGGGGTCGGACATCGGAGGCTTCGGTTTTGCGGGCCGTTGCACGCCTGAGCTTTACATCCGCTGGTTGCAGTTGGGTGCTTTCTCTCCGCTGTGCCGGCCCCACGGCGATCAAGGCCAACTGCGCGAACCGTGGCAGTTCGGACCGCGATGCGAAGCGATTTGCCGGCGCTACCTCCAACTCCGCTACAGTTTGTTGCCGTATATCTACAGTTGCGCGCACCAGGCGTGCACCGACGGCCTGCCCCTGATGCGCCCGCTGGCGCTGGAGTTCCCTGGCGACCCCGCCGCCCTCAACCTCAGCGACCAGTACCTGTTCGGCCCCTTCATCCTGGTGGCCCCGGTGTTGGAGGAAGGGGCAACCCGCCGCACGGTCTATCTGCCGGCCGGCGCCTGGATTGACTTCCGCACCGATCGAGTCATCCAAGGGCCGAGGTATGTTGAGGTTGACGCCCCGCTCGACGTCCTGCCGCTGTTCATCCGGCAGGGTGCGATCATCCCGATGGGTGCGCCGATGCAGCATTGCACGCAGCAGGCGCCCGATCCGCTGACGCTTGAAGTCTACCGCGGCGCCAACGGCTCGTTTGTGTTGTACGAAGACGACGGTGAAACCACCGCCTATCGCCACGGGGAGTATGCGGAGACCCAGCTTGAAATGCGCTGCGATGCGGATTCCACAACCTGCCTGATTGGCGAAGCGCGAGGCTCGTTTGACGGATATCGGGCCCAACGCACGATGGTGCTGAACGTCCACCGGCAGGGTAGCGTCAAACTGGTCAGCCGCAACGGCGCGCCGTTGCTTGCGGCATCTGACCAAGGGGCGCTGGAACGAATGGCAGCGGGATGGTGGTGGAAGGAAGCGACGCGGCTCCTGACCGTCAAGTTCGAGCACGGACCGGGAGCGTCGATTATCCGCATGGCATGAGGTGGACGATCGGTGCCGGGATGCACGTTCAAAGAAGCGGCGCACCCCAAGCCGGTCGGTGCAAAGTGGGTTCGGGCTGAATCGGTTGCAGCCGCGCCAGTGCGAAGACCGGTCGCGACGCCTTGATCATTAACTGGCGTTTTTGGAATGAGTCGCGCCCGCGCTGGGTGGCTGCGGTTACAAACCGTACTTTTGGATCTTGGCGTAAAGCTTTTTGCGCGAGATGCGCAACAGGTTGGCGGCATGCACTTTGTTGCCGCCGGTGCTCTCCAGCGCTCGCTTGATCAGAGTGCGCTCGGCTTCCGCGAACGTGGTAACCGGCGGCCGGGCGGCCTCGGCAGCGGCGGAGTCGGCGCGCCGGCGTGCAATCGCCTCGGGCAGGTCCTCCAGCTCGATCACCGGATGGCGGCAAAAGGCCACCGCGTCCTCGACCACTTCGCGCAATTCCTGCACGTTGCCGGGCCACGAATATTCCGCCATCGCCGCCATCGCCTCGCGCGCAAATCCGGCCACTTGGCGCCCCAGGCGCCGGTTGGAGGCCGCGGTAAAATGCTCGATTAGCAACGGCAGATCCTCGCGGCGCTCGCGCAGCGGCGGAAGCTGCAGCATCGGCGCGTGCAGCCGCTCCAGCAGTTCCTTGTGCAAATGCCCGCGTTGGACCGCCTGATGCGGTTCGCGGCTGGTAGCCACGATCAATTGCACCCCATGACCGTGCCCGCTCCGGTCATCACCCGCGCCGCTTCCTGGCTCGCTTAGCAGACGCGCCAACCGCAGTTGGGTGGCGCTGCCGGCTTCGGTGACTTCATCGACAAACAAGGTGCCGCCTTGGGCGGAACGCAACATACCCAGATATTCTTCGCCGCCGTGCTGTGCGGGGTCGCGTGAATAGCCGAACAACTCGTCTTCGAGCAGTTCGGGCGGAAGAGCAGCGCAGTTGACGGCGACGAACGGTCCACCCGCGCGTGGACCGCTTTCATGCACCGCGTGTGCGACCAACTGGTGACCTGTGCCGCACTCGCCCACGACCAGCAGGCGGTCCGCGGCGGCCGACGCCTCGATATTGCTGTACAGCAGACGCATCGGGGCACTGGCGCCAACCAGGCCGGCAAAACGCGACCTGGCTGCTGCCGGAAGCAGCTCCGCTTCGCGCTCCAGCGCGGCGATGCGCTCTCCGGCCGCGGCTGAACCCGAACTGAGATACGCGTCGACCAGCACCCTGATCCGCAGATAGCTCAATTTTTCAAACTTCGCCCCAGGAAACTTTCCCGCCCACGGCCCCCTTTGTTCTAAAGCCGTAAACACGCATTGGTCGAAGAGGTGAAGAGCCGTGATGGCTTCTTCCAAGGGCATTCGGTAGCCTGCCAGCAATCTGCCCAGGCTCATCAAGTGGCGGGCGTACTCGCGCAGGTTGCGGTTGAGAAGGGCGGCTTTGGTGCGCTCGAACGCGGGTTCGAAAATGTGGGTGAAGTGGCTTTCCGACAGGCAGCGGCGGTCGCCAAAGTGAAGCGCGTAGAGCCGGTACCAAAGATGGACAATTTCGCGGCTCTGCTCCAGAATAAAACGCAGGCCCGGAGCCATTTCGTCAAGCTCCTGCTCGCTCAGGTCGAAGCTGCACGCACGGGCCCCGCCTGAGGAGTTTTCCACAGGCTGTGTGTAACTCTCAGGCGCCCCCTCAAGATGGCCCGACTCGCGCATATAGGCACCTCTACAGCGCCTGAGCCGGCATTACCATGACCCAGGGTCACCCTGGTTGGCACAGGAATAAATTTCGTCGTGTGGAAAAGCTGATGCGTTAAAAGGTTACAAGTCTGCCGTCTTCCGCAACACCAGCCGGCGCCCCTCGCGCCCCAACAGCCGCTCCTTTTCGAGCTGGCGAATTTCGTGTGTCACCTTGGGACGCGAGGCGCCCGTCAAGTCGGCCAGATCTTCGTGCGTCAGAGGTAAATCCAGCATCGTACCCTGGGGGTGAGAAACGCCGAAGCGCGCGCATAAGTCGCCGATCACTTCCAACAGGCGTTCACGAAGTGTCATGCCGCGACCCAACAGCGCCGCGGCCAGGCGGCCGTCGCGGGTTCCGAACAGAAAGGCAGTGGCGGCGGCAAAACGGCCAAAGGGCACGCCGAAGAGCACCTCGACCAGACGTCGATAGTTGATTTGCGCAATCACGCAATCGCGCACCGCGTCGCAGCGCAGCCGTGTTTGCAAAGGCTGCGGCAAAACCAAGGCATGGGCACAAATCTCACCCGGCCCGATTACCGCGAACAGTACGCGCCGACGGCGAGAGTCCAGATAGGTCAGGGTGACTACCCCTCGCAGAATCAGCAAAACCTCATCTGGTGTCTGGCCCTCGAAGAAGATGGTCTCACGCGCGGCATAGGTTCGGATCCTCAATTCGCGCTCCAGCGCCGCCAGCGTGCCGTTGGGGAAGTCCTTCAGCGAGGCGTTTTTCTGCAGCGCCTGCGTCAGCGTCCGATGCAGCAGAGCGGTGGTACCGGTCAGCCCGGAAGCCGCCAGCGCCGTTTTGCGCGTCAACGCCATTGCAGCCACGCCGCGGCAGGATGCATAGACTCATTCATCGGCACGGGGTCTCCGGCTGGCGCAGCAGCACTCATCGATGTTCATGAGTCCGCTTGAGCGGTTTGCGGACCAGGTCCTCCACGCCAGCGGCTCGCCCGCGAGCCGCACCAGCCTCGGCGAGCGTGAGCCGCAGCTCCTCGTTGAGAGCCTCCAGTTCTTGATTGGTGGACTGCAACTCCTCGTTGACGGTCTGCAATTCCTGGTTAACGGAGCGCAATTCTTCGTTAACCCGCTCCAGATGCTCGTTCGACGCCTGCAACTCAGCGATCGTTTTCCGGTACTTGGCGTTGACTTCCTCCTGACGTTCCTCTCCCAGTCGCATATGCTCGACCGCTTGATGCAGTTCGGTCACATCCCAGATCAGGCAGACGGCGCCGCTTTCCTGATTCCGGTTGATGGCGAGGGGTCGTACCTTGAGGCGAAAGATCCGCGAACCGGATCCGTCCTTGACCGTAAACAGTTCCTCGGTGGCATTTCTGCCATACGGGGGCTGCGTCAACCGCTCCAGCATCCGCTCGCCAACCGCGTAGCGCAGCTTCAAAGCGCTCAGTGGTTTGCCGACAACTTCGCTGCTGATGTGGCCGAACAGGCGCTCGGCGCCATAATTCCAAAACGTGACGATGCCGTCCCTGGACACCATCACCACCGCGCAATCGACTGCGTTGAGGGCGGCGGCGTAAGTCTCCACCCCCACGCTGTAAGGGGCTTGTTCGCCACCCCCAGTGGCTGAGACCACGGGGCTGCGCACGAGGCGGCGCAGGGCTTCGTGCGGCTCGCCGGAGCATTTGCGATAAATACGCAGCTCCAGATCAGTGGCGGTGAACAGCTCCTCGCCCGCCGGCAAGAGTTCGGATTTGCCCAGCACCAGCAAGTCGGCGGGCTTGAGCGCCTGGCTCAGATGCATCAGCGAGCGGCGTTGTCCGGCCGCGTCCAGATAGATGAACAGGTTGCGGCACAGAATCAGATCCAAGCGCGAGATCGGCGCATCCTTGACCAGGTCGTGAACGCCAAAGACGATCGAGCGGCGCAGTTCGCGCCGCACCATGTAGCCCTCGGCGCTGGGAACGAACCATCGATTGAGCAGCTCTGCCGGCACCACATGCACCTGCGCGCCGGAGAATCGGCCCCTGCCGGCTGCTGCGATCGCGCCGGCGTCGCGGTCGGTGGCAAACACCTTGAAGGTGAAGTCATGTGTGCTGGTCAAATCGTGAAGCAGCATCGCAATCGAATAGGCTTCCTCGCCGCTGGCGCAGCCGATGCTCCAGACACGAACTTCGCCGCCGGGACCGGCCCGCTCGACCATCTCGGGCAGAATGCTGTGGCGCAGCTTGTCCCATAAGGGCGAGTCACGGAAGAAGCCGGTGACCTTGATGACCAGCGCCGTGGCCAGCGCGTCGGCTTCAGCAGGGTCATCCCGCAGCAACGCACAGTATTGTGCGGCGCTGACGCAATTGCGCATACGCATGCGCTGCTCCAGGCGCCGTGCCAGCGTCGAGCGCCGGTAACAACTGAAATCGACCTGGCGAATTTCAGCGAGCTGCTCAAGGACCGCGCTGAGTTGGTCGCCTGCGACGGTGTTTGCCTTCAGCGCCATGATAAAACTGAGTTCGACCTTGCCCGCTCAAGCGCTTGGTCGATTTTCTCGTAACATTTTGCCGCAACTCTTGCCAGAATTTTGTCCCTACCTGGGCGTGCGGCGGTCAGGCCCAACCCTACACTCTTCAGCCCAACGCCATGATCGGATCCAGCCAGGTGCGCGCCAGTTGCTCGACGTGCTTGCGGTTATCCTCATCCGAGCACGGCCGCCACCAGCCCTGGATGACGATTTCGCTGGTCCCTGCGTCGCGGTAGCGTTTGAGGCTGTCGCGCGCCGCATACTTTGGATCATCGGGAGTGATAATTATTTCCACATCCTCGGCTTTGCGGCCATGCTCGGCCAGAATCCGGTGTAGCTTGGCGATTTTCTCCTCCGCCGCCTGCGGCGAGTTCATATAGCCGAACCATCCGCTACCCAGCCGCGCCACCCTACGCATCGCGGCGGTGGTCTCGCCGCCGAAGGTGATCGGCAGCGCCGCGCGCCGCACCGGCTTGGGATTGCAGCGGATGTTTTCGAACTTCACGAACTGGCCGCTATAACTGGCGGGATCGTCGCCCCACAGCCGCTTCATCGCTTCGATGTATTCGTCGGTGCGTTTGGCCCGTTCAGCGAATGGTACCCCGGCGGCGCGGAACTCCTCCTCCATCCAGCCGATTCCCGCCCCCAGCATGAAGCGCCCCTCCGACAGTTGGTCGAGCGAGGCAATCTCCTTAGCCAGGATCACCGGGTTGTGCATCGGGATCAGCGAAATTCCCGTGGCCAGGCGCACGCGCGTGGTCACCGCCGCCGCATAGGTCAGGGCGATGAACGGGTCATAGAGGCTCATGTGGGTGGGGCCAGGCAGCTCGCCGGCCTGCGAATAGGGATATTTGCGCCGGTAATCGTCGGTAAAAACCACGTGCTCGACGGCGTAGAGCGTCGCAAACCCCAGCCGCTCGGCGGTCGTGGCCAGGGTCCGGATTGCCGCGGGGGTGATGCCCGCGCCGCAACCCACGCATATCAGGCCTAGTTTCATGAAACCTTCTCCTTCTCGCACCGGACGGCGCCAGCCTTTGCAGCGTCGCGCGCCGAAGCCGCCCCGCGGCTGATGCTGCGCCAGTATATCGGAAACCGCTACGGTCAGGGAGAACGGGTGAAGATGCACGAGCGCAGGCGCAGACCTGCCGAATCGCAGTCGGTGGCCGTGCGCCGTTGACAATTCCGCTACTGCGGCCTATCGGGCTTGGACGAGGAAGCGTCATGGCATATCCGGAACATTGGGGAATCAGGCAGTTGTCCAACTGGGGCCGCTGGGGCAAGGATGACCAGCTCGGCACCGCCAACTTCATCACGCCCGAGGTGGTGGCCGCCGCAGCGCGCGAGGCGCACGAGGGCAAGGTGTTCAGCCTCGCGATCCCGTTCGAGCGCGGCGGCCCGGTGCATCCGGCGCGCACCCCCTATCAGCATTATTTCGCGATGGTCAACGCGGGCGGCGACGCGTGGGGGATGCCGCTTAAGAGCAATGTGGTGTGGAACGAGGACATTGTGACGATGCCGCTGCAAGTCGCCACCCAATGGGACGGGCTGGCGCACGCCGGATACGACGGCATGTTCTACAACGGCGTGCCGATAAGCGCGGTGAGCGCGCATCGCGGCGCCACGCGCAATTCGATCGCTGCGCTGTCGCAGACGCTGATCACGCGCGGCGTACTGCTCGACATGGTATCCTACAAAAAGGCGGAGGCAGCCGGTCATCTGCCGCCCGCCTATGCGATTAGCGCCGCCGATATCGACGGCTGCCTGGCGGCGCAACAGGTCACGCCCAAAAGTGGCGACGCGCTGCTGGTGCGCACCGGCTGGGTGCCGCATTGGTACCAGCATCCTGAACAGCGCGACGCCTTCTGGAAGGCCTGTCCGGGCCTGTCCTACAGGACCGTGGAATGGATTTACGATCACGAGATTTCGTGCGTCGCGGTCGACAACATTACCGCCGAAGTCTCGCCCTCGGAACTGCGCGACGAGACCACGCCCTTCCATCGCATCGCGATCCGCGACCTTGGGCTCACCATCGGCGAGGTCTTCAACTTCGAGGCGCTGGCTGCGGATTGCCGCGCCGACGGCCGCTACACCTGCTTTTTCGTCGCTCCGCCGCTGCCCTTTGTGGGCGGCGTCGGCAGTCCGATCAATCCGGTGGCGATGAAATAATCCTATTTGGAGCAGCCGTTCAGCTTGCCGCCGCGGCCCATTTGGCGCAACAATGGGCCAATCCGACGGCACGGACGACGAGCTCAGCCGGCCGTACACGCAGGAGGAATTTGCCATGGTGCCATCGCGGATCATCTCAGCGGACTCGCACATGATCGAGCCGCCAGACTTGTGGACCACGCGTCTGGACAAAAAGTTAAGAGACCAGGCACCGCATGTCGAAAACACCGCCAAGGGCAGCTACTTCGTCGCGCCCGGGCTCAAGCCCTCGCCGGTCTCGCTGGGTTTCGGCGCGGGGCGCAGCGGTCAGGAACTCAAGGAACATTTCAAAAAGGGCTACGAGAGCGCGCCGGCAGGCGGTTGGGACCCGGTCGAGCGCATCAAGGACCAGGACATTGACGGCGTCAGCGCCGAGGTCCTGTACACGACCTACGGGATGCCGCTGTTCAGCCTGCCCGACGCCGAATTGCAGCGCGCCTGCTTTAAGGCCTACAACGACTGGCTGGCCGAGTTCTGTGCGCACGATCCCCGCCGTTTTTATGGAATCGGGCTGGTTTCGCTGGAGGACATCGGCGAGGGCGTCAAGGAGCTGGAGCGATGCGCCAAAATCGGCCTGCGTGGCGCGCAGGTGTGGGGCGCGCCGCCCGCCGACCGGCCCTACTGGATGCGGGTGTGGGATCCGCTATGGAGCGCCGCGCAGGAACTGGCGATGCCACTGTCGCTGCATATCGGCACCGGCAAGCATGATCGCCGTCCCGAGAAGGCACCGTCGGTCGATCCGCAGACCGACGCGCGCGGACCCTTCATGACCTCCCGGTACGTCAACCTCATCCACGAGTTGCAGCGCTCCTTTACCGACATCATCCTGGGCGGCGTGCTGGAACGTTTTCCGCGCCTGCTCCTGATCTCGGCGGAGAACGACACCGGATGGATTCCACACTACATGTATCGGATGGATCACGGCTATGAGAAATTCAACGCCATGTCGGATCAGCCGCTGCCGCAGCCGCCCAGCTTCTACATCCGGCGTCAGATGATGGCTACCTTCCAGGACGACCCGATCGGACCCATGACGCACGAATTCTTCGGCGCCGACAATTACATGTGGGCTTCCGACTTTCCGCACACCGACTGCACCTGGCCCAATTCCCGCCAGGTGATCGAACGCGACTTCGCCAGGATTCCCGACGACGTCACGCGCAAGATCGTGTTCGAAAACGTAGCCCGCGTCTACCGCATCGAGGTGTAGAGGGAGATGGCTGAGCTGACCAAATCCGCCAAGGCGCACGCCCGCCTATCGCATCCGGTGATCGACTCCGACGGGCATTGGGTCGAGTATCTGCCGGCGCTGACCGAGTATATCAAGCAGGAGATCGGCGCGGCCGGCGCCGAGCGCTATTGGAACGCGGTGGCCTGGTATTGGGGCGATCCCAAACTGACTACGGCGCAGCGGCGGGACAAGCGCCTGCCGGTAATGGGATGGTGGCCGGTGCCGACCAAAAACACGCTG
>Ga0070737_10003914_pt1 | contig 15451 bp, 16 predicted proteins | sample Coa_R1_10_FD_66438 | JGI IMG/M metagenome (GOLD analysis project Ga0070737, IMG submission 66438) | Surface soil microbial communities from Centralia Pennsylvania, which are recovering from an underground coalmine fire - Coalmine... | ecosystem: Environmental > Terrestrial > Soil > Unclassified...
CAAGGCGACCCCTGGATCCCGCCAGCCCACGCCACCGCATAAACCGGCGACTCCTGCCCAAAATCGGTCACTCAGCGTGAGCGATCCTGCACAGACGTTTGCCAACCTATCCAGTTACAAGTGGGGAAATCCGGTTAGCACCACTGGGGATCTTCGGCGAGCGCCATCAGCGGCGGCGACCTTGGCGATGTTCTTGGCTTCCTTGCCGCGGCGGGCGATGATCGCATCCTTGACCTGGCGCGGTCGCGAGCTGCCGGGCTGGCGCTGGATGGCCTCGATCACCGCCCAGCGCAGCAGCCGGGAGCCCTGCTTGCTGACATGCCCGCGGATGACCTTGGTGCCGGACTCTCGGTGGCGGGGCGTCAGGCCGGCCCAGCAGCACAGCTTGCCCGGGGAGCCGAACCGGGTGATGTCGCCGATCTCGGCCACGATCACCGCGGCCAGCACCGGGCCGATGCCGGGCAGCTTCTGGATGGCGATGTATCCGTCGTGGCGGTCGAGCAGGTCAGCGGTCACCAGTTCCAGCAGGCGGATCTCCCGGGTCAGCTCGCCGGCCAGTGCCCGCAGCGAGGCGACCTTGCCCGCGTTCGGCTGCGGCAGTTTCAGCTCGTCCAGCCAGGGTCCTGCATACGCATGCGTATGCAGGGTGTGCGCGGTGCAATGCGGCCGCTGAGCTGCGGGTTCGCGGCGGTGGGCGAGTTGAGGCGGCCCGGCGAGGTGGTCTTGCGTGTGCGTGCATAGGGCATGCATATGCACTGCCCTGATCAACGAGATCTCGACGGGACCGCGCCCGAAGTGGTCCTCGGGGTGCTGTCGCGGCATCGCGTCGGGCGATCTGGGCGCACGTTCGGCGCTCGGCATGGCCGCTTGCGGTTCTGGGCGTTGCGATCCAGAGCCGTCGATCTGCCTGCTGCTGGTGCCTCGGGGGCAGGAGTTACGGCCGCGCGAGACGGATTGTTCTGTCGCAGATCGCCACCCCCGTCTCCATTCCGCTATCCGCACCGTCGTTCATATAGTGGTACGCTATATGCATGGTCACTCAGATAGATCACCAACCACCGCAGGAGTGGTTTGCTGCGGCGACCGAGCTGCTGAAGGCGCTGGCCGTCGAGTCCCGGCTGCGGATCCTCTGGGCGCTGCTCCACGGCGAGCACTCCGTGAACGAGCTGGCCGACCACGTTGGCGCGAGCCCCTCCGCTGTGTCCCAGCACCTCCGCCAGCTCCGGCGGCTCGCCTTGGTCACGACTCGTCGGCAGGGCAACTTCATCTTCTACTCCTGTGACCACACGCATGTCCGAGCGCTGGTCGCCGAAGCGCTCTCCCACGCCCGGCATGTCGTGGGAGGCACTGACCTTGAGCACGGTGGCTTGGCCGACAAGGCGACCGCATGAGCGGCCACGACCACATCGTCGGTGACAACGGTGCAGACCCTCGTGGGCATGATGCCCACGGCCACGACGACGCGCACGATCATCCTCATCGGCGCGGCCCGGTTGGCTTCGTTGTCGGGCTGGTCGGTGGCCACGGCCACGATCACGCGGGCTCTCTGGACGACTCGCTTATGGCCAGCAGAGCCGGGGTGCGTGCGCTGGCTATCAGCTTGGCTGGTTTGCTGGTGACTGCTGTGCTCGAGCTGATCGTGTTCTCGATCAGCGATTCGGTCGGGCTTTTGGCCGATACGATCCACAACTTCGCCGACGCGTTCACGGCGATACCTATCGGAATGGCGCTGCTGATAGCCAGGCGGCCTGCTACCAGGCGCTACACCTATGGGTTCGGGCGGTCCGAGGACCTCGCGGGCCTGGCCGTGCTCTTGGTCATCGCTGCCTCGGCGGTCATCGCCGCCTGGGAGGCGGTCAGCCGGGTCGTTCATCCCGAGCAGGTGAACAACCTCGGCTGGATCGCGGCGGCCGGGATGATCGGCTTCATCGGCAACGAGGTTGCTGCCCGGTACCGCATCCGCGTCGGTCGGAGGATCGGCTCGGCGGCACTGGTGGCCGATGGCCACCATGCCCGCACCGACGGGTTCACCAGTCTCGCGGTCGTCGCCGGTGCGATCGGGGTCGCGCTCGGTTGGCGCCTAGCGGACCCGATCGTCGGAGTGGCGATCACCGTGGCCATATTCGGCGTGCTTCGAGGCGCTGCACGTGACATCTATCGGAGGTTGATGGACGCCGTGGATCCGGCCCTTGTTGACCAGGTGGAGCACGAGGCGGCCGAGGTGGACGGAGTGCGCCAGGTCGATGACGTGCGGGTCCGATGGATCGGCCACGAACTGCGAGCAGAGCTCAACCTAACTGTCGATGGCGACCTGCATGTGTCACAGGCTCACGACATCGCCGAGCACGTCCGTCACCGGCTTCTCCACCATGTTCACCGGCTCGCCGATGCCACCATCCACACCGACCCGGCCGAGGAAGCCGGCAGCGATTGGCACGCGGTCACGGCGCATCATCGACGTTCGTCGGCGCCATGAGATGGTGGTGGCACGTCACGACCTGCGTCGACCGAACATGATGGTGCGCGCCGCGATGTAAACGAGCGCCGCGATGGTCCCTACGAAGAAGCCCACCGGCACTGCGGCGCAGTGTCGGACCTGCCCGAAGAAGCGCTAACGGGGCTTCGCCCCAGCCCGCCGAGGCATGCCTGCAGCTGAGGTGGGCGAAAGGGACTCCGGCCGGAGCGTTGCGGTGACACGATGTGTCCCGGTATATGACCGCCTGTGGCGGTAGCTGGCCTTACAGGGCCTGTCCGACCGGAGCCACTGATGACGCTACCTCGTTCTGCTGCCGATGTCCTGGCCGGCCATGTGGTGTTCGAGCTGGAGTGCATCGACCGCATCTACTGCAACCTGTACGTGCCGAGGCTGCAGCGCAAGCTGTGCGTGGCCGGCTTCATCCGGGAGCACCTGGGCAAGCCGGTCGCGTCCACCGCGGTGCTCGCGCCCAAGACGGAGGCGTTCTACGCCGAGATCAAGGCATTCGCCGCCCGGCACCAGATCCCGCTGGTGGAATTCGCCGCGGGGCAGCGCAAGGACGACGTGATGCGCGAGCAGCTGGCCGCGTTCCTGGCTGCGGGCCGCACCGAGGGGGGGTGTTCATCGGCCGGGCGCAGGAGAAGGCCAGGGTGTTCGCCACCACCCGGCGCCATGATGCCGATGGCAACTCCTACCCGTGGATCGTCCGGGACAGCCGGGTGGTCACCCAGTGGTATCTGTACTGCTACGACGCGGCCGCGGGGCCGTTCTCCCTGAAGTACTGCGGCTATTTCCCCTATAACGCAAAATTGTGCTGCAACGGCAACGAGTACGCCAAGGCGGTGGCCGCCCGGGCGGGGATCGGGTTCACCGCGCTGGACAACGGGTTCGCGGCCGTCGACGACGTCGCCGCGGTGCAGGCGATCTGCGACTCCTTCGACCAGACCGTGATCTGGGACCTGGCCGCCAAGTGGATGGCAATGCTGCCGCCCCCGTTCACCGCCGCCGACACCGCGGCCGGGTACCGGTATGAGGCCTCGGTGCTGCAGGCGGAGTTCTCCTTGACCCAGGTGCTGGATGCGCCGGTGACCGGGCGGATCTTCTTCGAGCAGGTCATCCGCGACAATCTCGACATCGGCCGGCCTGACCAGGTGGGGCTGACCTTTGCGCGGCGGATCATCCGCAAGGGGCCAAGGGCCACGCCGGGCCGGTTCCGCACCCGGGTCATCACCGAGGGCGTGGTCCCCGCTCTGCACGTCGACTACAAGCATTCGAAAATAAGACAGTACCACAAGGAAGGCAAAGCGCTCAGGACGGAAACCACGATCAACGACGCGCGCGACTTCGGCATCGGCAGACGGCTGCACAACCTGCCCGCGTTGCGGGCAGCCGGCTTTCCCGCCACCCGGCGCCTGCTGGACGTCGGGAAACTCAGCCGCGACCCCGCCGGCGGCCAGGCCGCCATCGCCCAGATCACCCGTCCCGTCATCACCGAGGCCGGCACCCGCGTCGCGGGCCTGCGCCTCGGCGACCCCCGCGCCCATGCCCTGCTCGCCGCCCTGTGCGTGTTCCGGCTCCTTCCCCGCGGCTTCGCCAACCGCGACCTGCGCCCCATCCTCGCGCAACTCCTCGGCGTCCCCGCCGGGTCCATCACCCCGGGGAAGATGACCTACGACCTCAGGCGCCTGCGCCGGCACGGGCTCATCGAGCGCATCCCGCACACCTTCCGCTACCAGGTCACCGGCACCGGCATCGCGCAGGCCCCGTTCCTCACCCGCCTGCACGACCGGTTCCTGCGCAGCGGGCTGGCCAGCCTCGCCGGGCCCGCGGTCAGCGACCGCAGCCTGGCAGCCGCCACCCGCGCTTACACCAGTGCCATCGACGACCTTGCCCGGCAAGCCGGCCTCGCAGCCTCACCCGTGCGCGCCGTCAGCCCACTATCCCGACCTGCAAACCCAGGAGTTGACTCAGAATTAAAGACCCAGGTCATCCAAGCTCCCTAGGGCCGTTCTCGACCATCGAGCGTGATCACGGTTTCGGGTCGACCACGCGAGCTTCAGCCTCTACGGCACCTGTCGCACCTGCGCCTACAAGTGGCTGTGGCTGAAGGATTCCCGGCCCGAGGCGTGGCGGTCCTGCCGCATCTGGCACGGGCTCGCGGACTATGTGATGTGGCGGTGGACCGGGCAGCACGGCATGTCCTACGGTCACGCATCGCGCACCGGGATCCTCGACCTGGCCGCGCTGGCGTGGCACGAGCAGTGGGCTGCCGAGGTGCTGCCGCATGGTGCTGCCGCGCTGCCGCCGCTACTGCCGGCCGGGTCGCCGGTCGGCGAGCTGCCCGCTGGCGCGATCGACGGCCTGTCGGTCCGCGGCCGGGTGCCGGTTGTGGTGACCGGCCATGATCACGTCGTCGGCGGCTACGCGGCCGGTGTTACGTATCCCGGCCAGCTTCTCGACTCCATGGGAACCGCCGAGGCCCTGGTCGAACCGGTCCCCGCGGGCACCGGGTTCCGGAGGCACTACGGAACCGCAATCGACTTCGGTACCGGAATCCTGCCAGGCACCCAGGTCGCCATCGTCGGCCTGGAGTCCGGGGCCGGAATCAGCGGGATGGCACGCGCGCTGAGCGGGGCCGACCTTGACGACCTGGCGGCCCGGGTGGGACCGGGAGCCGAGGGGCTGCGGTACCTGCCGCCGCTCGCCAGACCCGGGGCGTTCGTCGGCCACAAGATCGACCATGGCGCGCCGCAGTTTTACCGTGCCGTCATCGAAGGCTGGTCCCTGGCCGCGGACAACGCGCTGGCCGCGCTCGGCACGCCGGACCGGTTCGCCGAGATCGTCTGCATCGGCGGCGGCAGCGCGTCGGATCTGCGGATCCGGATCAAGGCCAGCATCGCTGGGCGGCCCGTCCGGTGCGTGACGACCCCGGAGATGGTCGCGGTCGGCGCGGCGCTGCTCGCCGGGGGCATCGAGCCCGCGACGGCGGCTGCCCGGGTGGTGTCACCGGTGGCCGAGTGGGTGCCCGTCTACCAGAGGCTGCGAGACGAGTACCGCCGGCTGACCGCGTGCGCGACTCCCGCGGACGTGTGCTTACGCGGCGGCCGTGGCTGATGCGCCGGGCTCAGCAGCAGATGGCCGTGCTGAGCAAAGCGGCGCGGAGGCAACTCAGGACTGCCATGCGGGATCTTCCGGGCGCCGGTAGCGTGGGCGTCATGGAGGCTGGGGAGCCGACGGCGGCATCGCAAGAGCGCGGTGATCCGGAGGCGCTAGCCGGCCGGCTGTTCCGTGACATGGCCGGCGCGCTGGAGCTGCTGACCGTGTATCTCGGCGAGCGGCTGGGCCTGTACCGGGCCCTGCATGCCGATGGGCCCGCGACCCCCGCGGAGCTCGCCGCCCGGACGGGCACCGCCGAGCGGTATATCCGGGAATGGCTGGAACACCATGCCGCCAGCGGGCTGCTGGAGGTCGATGATCCGGCGGCTGAGCCGCTGGCCCGCCGGTACTGGCTGCCTCCCGGGCACGTGCCCGTCCTCGCCGACACCGACGACGTGCGCTACCAGGCGTTCGCCGGCGTCGAGATAGTCCGCGCCGCGCGCTGGATGCCGGAGGTGGCCGCGGCGGCCCGCAGCGGCGGCGCGCCGGCTCCGCTGCCGTGGGCGCCGGAGGGCCGGCCGGAGTTCAACCGCGCGGTGTTCCTCAACCTGCTGGCCAGGCAATGGCTGCCGGCCGTCGCGGACGTGGACCTGCGGCTGCGCAGCGAGCCGCCTGCGCGGGTGGCGGACCTGGCCTGCGGGACCGGCTGGTCCGGCATCGCCATGGCCCAGGCGTACCCGCTGATCAGCGTGGACGGCTTCGACCTGGATGCGGACGCGATCCGGGCGGCCCGGCGCAACGCGGAGGAAGCCGGCCTGGCGGGCCGTGTCACGTTCACCGTCGCCGACGCGTCCGGCCCCGGCATGTCCGGCCAGTACGACCTGGTGACGATCTTCGAGGCACTGCACGACATGTCCCGCCCGGTGGAGGCGCTGCGCACGGCACGCGCCCTGCTCAGGGACCCGGGATGCGTCATCGTCGCCGACGAGCTCGTCGAGGACGAGTTCACCGCCCCCGCCTCCATCGAGGAGCAGTATCACTACGGCTGGAGCGTGGTCTCCTGCCTGCCGGCGGTGATGGGCGACCCGGCGACCGCCGCAACCGGGGCCGTGATGCGACCCGCCACGCTGCGCCGGTACGCCCTGGAAGCAGGCTTCCGGGACCTGGAAGTCCTCCCCGTCGACGCGGAACTGCTTCGCTTCTACCGGCTGAGGCCATGACCCTGCGCAGCGGCGCCCCCCGCGCCTCGCCCCGGAAGGGAGATGGCATCGCGGGGCCGGAGCTGGTCACAGCCGCAGGAACATCGCGTCGAGCCCGACCAGGCCGAGCGCCTTGCCGTACAGCTGGCGCATCTGGGCGAGCACGTCGGCCTGCTGGACCCGCTCGATGATCAGCCCCTGGTCCACCCGGACGTAGTCGAAGAAGCTGGCATGGCAGGAGCGCTTGGTGGCTGGCGCGCCGTACAGCCGCCCGGTCGCGGTGCCGCGCACCGTGCCGTGGGCCAGGGCGACGTCGCCGCCGGCGAGCACCTGGTCCAGGTCCACGCGCAGATCGGGCAGGCCCTTCCAGACCTGGCGGACCGAATTCTTGGCCGCCTCCCAGTCGACGAACCCGCGGGTGAACCCGACGCAGTTCTCGCGGTAGCGGGCCGGGTCCACGAACCGTGCCGCCTCCTCGAGGTCCTGGCGGTTCACGGCGTCAATGAATGCGGTGTAGACATCGGCGGCGCTGATGCCGGCGCCGTGGCTGGTTGCGCTCATGCCGGTCCTCCTTAACACAGGTCAGCGGGCGGCTGCATGGCCCGGAGCGGGTTCGCCGTGGCGCAGGCGACGATCGTGCCCGGGAATGCGACGGCCTGCCCGGCGCCCATCACCGGTCCGCCGGCCGGCCGCCGCGGAGTATCATCAGCATTCTGATTATCTAGGATCTGACGATACAGCGGCCTGCCGCGCGCCGCCAGCGGCGTGCGGAAGCCTGGAGGCCCCGGGAAGGTGGGATGGCTCGAACGTCCGACCGCCGCGGCCGCAGGCTAACCGCGGGAAAGCCGGCGGCGCTGCCACCGTCCATGCGTGACCGGGTGCCGTTCCTGCTTTTCCGTGCCTCCCAGCAGTCGCTGTCGCTGGCTAACCAGATGCTCTCCGTCATCGGGCTGTGCGCCCGCCAGGCCGGGATCTTGACCATGGTGACCGAGCTGGAGCCCATGACCCAGAAGGCGCTGGCAGACGCCCTCGGGATCGACCGGACCACCATGGTGGCCCTGCTCGACGACCTGGAGGAGAAGGGCTATGCGGTACGGCAGCGTCATCCGCGCGACCGGCGGGCGTTCCTCGTGCACCCGACCGGCTCCGGCCGCGCCGCCAAGGCTGCGGCGGTGCGGATCCTCGACGAGCAGCAACGCCGCTTCCTGGCGCCGCTGACCCCCGCCGAACGCAGGCAGCTCGCCGGCCTGCTCACGCGGCTGCACGGACGGCCGGCGGCGGAAGGGTGACGCCCGGCCGCGGCCGCCGAGCTGGACCGTGAACGCGGACCGGTGCGGTTCAGGCTCCCGGCGCCCCCGGCCGGCCTGCTCACTGGGGCGGGGCTGCCCGCAGCCCGGCCAGCTCGCCCAGCATCTGGCGCAGCTGGGCCATCCGGCGCTGGCCAAGGTGCTGCTCCCATCGTGCCTCCAGGCCGGTGAACACATCGGCGGCGACGGCGGAAGCCCGGCGCCCGCGCGGGGTCAGCCGGACGATGCGGGCCCGGCCGTCTGCCGGGTCCGGGACGCGCTCGGCGTACCCGCGGGCTTCCAGGTAGCGCACGATCTCGGCCATGGCCTGCGGGGTGATCCCGGCCCGGCGGGCAAGCTCGCCGGGCCGGGTGCCCGCAGGGTCGATCACCCGGAACAGGTTGATCGAGTGCGCGGGCCGGATGTCGGGGAAGCCCGCGGCGGGCAGCGCCGCGTGCAGCGCCGCCGTCAGCGCGTCGAACAGCTCGCTGATGTGCATGGCCAGCGGCGGCACCGCGCCGGGACGGCTGTCAGGGCTTGACACTGCCTCACCCACTTGATTAAGCTACCTTATAAAGCAACCTAAGTAAGTTACTGAAGTAAGTTTACATCATGACAGGCGAGCGGTGCGCCAGCGCACCGCTCCGGACCCGGAAGGACAGCCATGTTCATGACCCCCGCGATGACCGGTGACCTGGCCGATGCGCACCGCCGCGAGCTGCACGCCGCAGCGGCCCGCCGCCGGCTGCTCCGCGCCGCCCGCCGGCAGCGTGCCCGCTCCGTGCGCGCCAGCGGCTTCGACTCACCGCGCGGCGTCGCCAGGCCGCGCGGCTCCGCCCTCGTGCCGAGGGCGGGCACCCGATGACCTCGCCCGCTGTCCCGGCAACACGCCGCCCGGGCGCGATGCTGGCGGTAGCCTGCGTCCCCGCGTTCATGACCGGGCTGGACGCGCTGGTGGTCACCATCGCGCTGCCCGCGGTCCGCCGCGATCTGCACGCCAGCGTCGCCCAGCTCGGCTGGATGGTCAACGCCTACGTGCTGGCCTTCGGCGTGCTGATCCTCGCCGGGGCAGCCCTCGGCGACCGGCTGGGCCGCCGCCGGATGTTCGTCGCCGGCCTGGCCCTGTTTACCGCGGCATCTGCCGCGTGCGCCACGGCTCCTTCGCCAGCGCTGGTCATCGCCGCCCGCTGCGCGCAAGGCGCCGGGGCCGCGCTGATCTCACCGCTGAGCCTGGCCCTGGCCTGCGCCGCGTTCCCTCCCGGCCAGCGCGGCAAGGCCATCGGCATGTGGGGCGCCGTCACCGGCTCCGCGGTGGCCTTCGGCCCGATAGCCGGGGGCGCCATCGTGCAGGGCCTGTCCTGGCACTGGGTGTTCTGGTGCAACGTCCCCATCGGCACCGCGGCCATCGCCGCCGCACCCATGGTCCTGCCCGAGGGCCGCGGCCGGGATCGCCGCATCGACCTGGCTGGCCTCGCGCTGGCCAGCGGGGGCCTGCTCGCCCTGGTGTGGGCCATCAGCACCGGCAACACCAGCGGCTGGGCCAGCCCGCGGATCCTGGCCGCGCTGGGTGCCGGCGCGGTGCTGCTGGGCGGGTTCGGCATCCGCCAGCGGCGGGCGCGCTCCCCGCTGGTGCCCCGCCACCTGTTCGCCAGCCGGGTGTTCGTCTCGGCCAACGCGGCCACGTTCTTGCTGGCCGCCGCGCTGTTCGCCGCCGCGTTCCTGCTGCCCGCCTACCTGCAGGCCGCGCTGGGCTACTCCCCGCTCGAGACCGGCCTGTTGCTGCTTCCCTGGACCGCCGTCACCATGGTCATCACCCCTGCCGCCGGGGCGCTGGCCGACCGGATCGGCACCCGGCCGCTGATGGTCACCGGGCTGGCGCTGCAGGCCGCCGCGTTCGCCTGGATCGCCGCGATCGCCGGCCCCGCCATGCGCTACGGCTCGCTGCTGCCCGCGCTGCTGACCGCCGGGACCGGCATCAGCCTGGTCTTCGGCACCGCGGCCAACGCCGCCGTCGGCGCCGTCCCGCCCGCCGACCTGGCCATCGCCTCGGCCGCCTGCGCCTCGTTCCGCCAGCTCGGCGCGCCCTTCGGCGTGGCCATCGCCTCGGCGGTCTTCGCCCGCGCCGGAGGCTTCACCTCCCCGCAGGCCATGACCGGCGGCCTTGCCGCCGCGCTGTCCGCCGCCGCGGTCATCTCCGTCCTCGGTGCCGTCACCGCCCTCGGCGCAGGCACCCGCCAGCCGCACATCCCCGCCATGGCCGCGGCCGCCCCGCTCAGGGCTCGGCGCCCGGCCCCGCCTGCCCCAGGCCACGCCCCTGTCTCGCCGGTCACGTCATGACCGGCCCCGGCACCCGGCAGCTTCCCCGGCACCCGGCAGCTTCCCCGGCACGGCAGCACCAAGGCCCTCGACGAACGAAGGAGACCCGATCATGACCCTGTACGCCGCTCTGCTGTACTACCCCCCTGACCGCTACTGGCTCGACCCGGCCGAACAGCACACCGCGTCCGGCTACGCGGACTTCTTCGAATCCGCGATTGCCGCCGGCGCCCTGCGCGGCGGGGAGGCGCTCTACCCCGCCGACCAGGCGGTCACCATCACCGTGACCGGGAGCAAGGGCGGACCGGTCAGCACCGTTCCCGGCCCCGCCCTCCAGGGCTCCCAGACACTCGGCGGCTTCTACCTGATCGAAGCCGCCGACCTCGACGAGGCGGTCGGCTGGGCAGCCCAGATCCCCGCCGCCTGGCGCGGCACGGTGGAGCTGCGCCCGGTGGTGCCCATGCAAAACAAGGTCGGCTGACCGATCACAGGCGCCCGGGGCAGGCGCGATGGGCCGCCAGCGCGGTGGCGGCAGCACGCCGGCCAGGCCGTGCCGGCGGCCCTGGCTGGCTGCCCGGGCCCGGCCTGGCTGCCCCGGGCCGGCCTCGCCCGGGTGCCGGGCGAGGCCCGCTCCCGGGCCGCGGCCCGGCGCAGCCGGGGCCGCGGGCGCGGCGTCCGGCGCCCGGTGGGCCCGCCCGGCCGGGGTCTGCTGCGCCCGGGCGGCGGTGTCGTCCGGTGTTCGACGATGCCCGCGGGCTGGACTGGTCGGCCGCCTACACCGGGCGCGCGGTGCGCAACGGGTTCGCCCGGCGCTGGGACGGCCGCGAGGACGACCTGCGCGCCGACCGCGCCGACCGCGCCGAGCAGGACAGGCTCCGCGCCGCGATCCATGGCGGCGACCCCGGCACGGCCCCGGTCTGGGCCGGCGAGGGGCTGGACCTCATCTCGTCGCTGGAGCCGGCGGCAGATATCGTCGGCCGCATCAGCGCCGGCGCGGAACAGGTCCTGCGCGCCGCCGCCCGGCTCACCGAGTAGCCCGGCACGGGCTCGGGATGGCTCAGCCAGGCCCGGCGGCGAGCGCGCCGGCGGAAACCGTATCCCCCGGCGGCGCGCCCGGCGCGGCCAGGTCGCCGGCCGCGGCGCCTACGGGCTCATCCCTCCGGTGCCGGCGGCGGGGCTGGCATCGTGTTCGCCGCCCGGGCGGCACGCCTGCCGAGCCGTTCGCGCTGCGGGACGATCGTGTACCTGGGGTCGCGGGCCGATTGGACGCCGGCGTCGAAGACGGCGAACCGCAGCACGGCGGAACCGGCCACCAGGCAGGCGCCGGCGGCCGCGGACGCGATCCGTGACCGGCGGCCGAGGGCGGCTCCCGCCATGCCGGCCGCGGTGAGCGCCCTGGCCGCGAGCATCAGCTTCCCGGCCCGGCCCCGCGCATAGGGCTCCGCGACCAGGCCCAGGCGCCGCGTCATGATCTCGGTCGCGGCGATCTCCATTCCCGCGCCGGCCAGCGCGATCCGCGCCGCCGGAGCGGTCTCGGCCAGCGGGGCGGCCGCCAGGGCGACCCCGGCGGCCGAGGCCATCGCGCTGCCGCCGAAGGCGAACGGGAGTTCCGGGTGCGCGTCGTGCCAGGCCGGGATGGCGGTGTCGGCGATGAGCACCGCGGTGTAGGTGGCCATGGCCGGGCCGAGGGCGGCGGCGCCGATCCCGGCCGCCCGCCCGGCCGCCGTCAGCGCTCCGCTGAGGTCGGACGCCGCGGCCGCCCCGGCCAGCGGGCCGTAGGAGGCGATCGTCCACGAGCCCATGGACAGCGGGGATGTGGGCTTGAACACCCGGAGCATGTTCAGGAACCGGGCGGGCCGGCCGAGGTCGTGGATGAGCGCGGCGAGGCTGCCGAGGACTCCGGCGGCGGCGGTGACCCGGCCGACCCGCGCCAGGCGGGGCCGGCCGGTCAGGTCGGCGGCGGCTGCGAGCACGGACGACGCCCCGGACAGCCCGCCGAGGAACAGGTACAGCGGCACGTCCGGGGTCTTCCAGGCCGGCTCCTTGAGGACGGGCCGCCCGTAGTAGGAGACGGTCCCGGCAGGCTGCTCCGGCGCCCGGGCGGGCGGGCTCACCGCCGCCTCCCGGTGAAGGACCCGAGCACGCAGGCCAGCACGGTGACCGCGGCGGCGGCGGCGTAGCCCCACATCCTCGGCAGGTCCCGGGTGGTCACCACCGGGTCCGGCGGCAGGCCGTAGACCTCCGGCCGGTCCAGCAGCAGGAAGAACGCCCCGGCGCCGCCGACGCCGTCGTCGGGCCGCTCGCCGTACAGCCGGGCCGCGGTCTCGCCCTGGGACCGCAGCTGCGTGAGGCGCGACGCCGCGCGCTCCCGCAGTTCGTCGAGCGGGCCGTACTGGATCGACTCGGTCGGGCACGCGGTCGCGCAGGCCGGCATCAGCCCGGCGCCGATCCGGTCGTAGCACATCGTGCACTTGAACGCGCGCCCGTCGCCGGCGCGCTTCTCGATCACGCCGTAGGGGCAGGCGGGGACGCAGTAGCCGCAGCCGTTGCACACGTCGTCCTGGACGATGACGGTGCCGTACTCGGTGCGGATGAGCGCGCCGGTCGGGCAGACATCCAGGCAGGCGGCGTGCGTGCAGTGCTTGCACACGTCGGAGGCCATCAGCCACCGCAGCCCGCCGTCCCCGGCTTGCCCGCCCGCGGCCTCCCCGCGCGGGCGCGGCGAGGCCGCGGGCTGCTCGATGAACTTCACGTGCCGCCAGGTGCTGGCGCCCAGCGCCCCGGTGTTGTCGTACGAGCTGCCGAGCAGGCTGATGCCGTCTTCGGGCAGCAGGTTCCACTCCTTGCACGCCACCTCGCAGGCCTTGCAGCCGATGCAGACCGAGGTGTCGGTGAAGAACCCCGCCCGCGGCGGCGGCTGGGCGTAGCCGGCGTCGCCGGCCACCTCGCCGAGCGGGCCGTAGAGCCGGCCGGCCAGTCCCGCGCGCTCAGCCATCGGTGCTTGCCTCCTCGCCGATCCCGGCCCGCCGCCGGTAGGTGGCCACCAGGTCCAGCAGCGCCGGCCCGCGCGGGCGGCGCCCCGGCCGGATGTCGCAGGTCGCGGCCTTGGACTCCTGGATCAGGACGTTCGGGTCGAGCGCCATCGGCAGCAGGTCGTTGGCCGGGTCACCGGTGGTGACGCCCCGCGAGCCCCAGTGGTACGGCAGGCCGACCTGGTGGACGGTGCGTCCCTGCACGGTCAGCGGGGTGATCCGCTCGGTCACCATGACCCGGGCCTCGATGGCGGTGCGGGCGGTGACGATCGTCGCCCAGCCCATGTGCTGCAGCCCGCGCTCGGCGGCGAGTTCCGGCGACACCTCGCAGAAGAACTCCGGCTGCAGCTCCGCCAGGTACGGCAGCGTCCGGCTCATCCCGCCCGCGGTGTGGTGCTCGGTCAGCCGGTAGGTGGTGAAGACGTACGGGAAGACCGCCGACTCCGGCGGATGGTACGGGTTCTCCGGCCGCTGGTAGCGGCGCAAGGCCGGGTCCGCCTGCTGGCCGTACAGGTCGTTGCGGCACGGCGACTCGGCCGGCTCGTAGTGCGCCGGCAGCGGCCCGTCGGCCAGCCCGGACGCGACGAACAGCGCCGCCTTGCCGTCGCGCTGCATGATGAACGCGTCGGTGCCGGACAGCGCGTCCGGCCCGGCCGCCCCCGGCGCGGGCCGGTAGGACGGCGGCTTGGCCCGCTCCACGTCCGGGTTGTCGTGCCCGGTCCATTCGCCCCGCTGCTCGTCCCACCACACGTAGGCCTTGCGCCGGCTCCACGGCCGGCCCTGCGGGTCGGCGGAGGCGCGGTTGTACAGGATGCGCCGGTTGGACGGCCAGGCCCAGCCCCACTCCGGCGCCACCCAGCTCTGCTCCCGCCACGGCCTGCGGCGCGCGGTCTGGTTGACCCCGCCGGCGTAGCAGCCGCAGTAGATCCAGGTCCCGCAGCGGGTCGACCCGTCGTCGCGCAGCTCGGTGTAGGAGGACAGGGCGCGCCCGTCCGGGCCGGTGCCGTTGATCTCCCGCAGCACCGCCTCCGCCGACGGCTCGGCGAGCCTGCCCTCCACCGGGTAGTCCCAGGTCAGGTCGAGGACCGGCCGGTCCCGGGGATCGGCCGAGCCCGCCAGCTTCTCCCGGATCCGCCGCCCGAGGTGGTAGTAGAACCACAGCTCGCTGCGGGCATCCCCGGGCGGCTGCACGGCCTGGTGGTGCCACTGCAGCAGCCGCTGGGTGTTGGTGAACGTGCCGTCCTTCTCGGTGTGCGCGGCGGCGGGCAGGAAGAAGACCTCGGTGCCGATCTCGGCGGTGCGCAGCTCCCCGGTCTCGATCTCCGGCGCGTCCCGCCAGAACGTCGCGCTCTCGATCAGCTGCAGGTCCCGCACCACCAGCCAGTCCAGCCGCGCCAGGCCCAGCCGCTGCATCCTGGCGTTGGCCGAGCCGACCGCCGGGTTCTCGCCGACCAGGAAGTAGCCCTTGCAGGCTCCGTCGAGCTGCGCGCCCACGGTCTGGTAGGTGCCGTGGTCGCCGGTCAGCCGGGGCAGGTAGGAGAAGCACCAGTCGTTGCCCGCGGTCGCGGCGTCGCCGAACCACGCCCGGAGCAGGCTCACCGCATAGCACCGGAACAGCCCCCAGAACCCGGCCGGCTGCTGGCCGGCGCGGACGTAGGCGTCGAGGTCGTCCTGCCCGGCGCGGGGCATCGGCAGGTAGCCCGGCAGCAGGTCGAACAGCGTCGGCACGTCCGTCGATCCCTGGATGGAGGCGTGGCCGCGCAGCGCCATGATCCCGCCGCCCGGGCGGCCCATGTTGCCGAGCAGCGCCTGCAGGATCGCGGCGGTGCGGATGTTCTGCACCCCGGCGGTGTGCTGCGTCCAGCCGACGGAGTAGACGAACGCCGTGGTGCGGTCCGGGCCGGAGTTGCCGGTCACCGCGCCGGCGACCGCCGCGAACGCCTCCCGCGGCACCCCGCACTCCCGCTCGACCAGGTCCGGGGTGTAGCGGGCGAAGTGCCGCCTGAGCACCTGCAGCACGCAGCGCGGGTGCTGCAGCGTCTCGTC
>Ga0070737_10003915_pt1 | contig 15450 bp, 13 predicted proteins | sample Coa_R1_10_FD_66438 | JGI IMG/M metagenome (GOLD analysis project Ga0070737, IMG submission 66438) | Surface soil microbial communities from Centralia Pennsylvania, which are recovering from an underground coalmine fire - Coalmine... | ecosystem: Environmental > Terrestrial > Soil > Unclassified...
GAGACTGAGCTCGACACCGAGCAAGCGACTCAGGCCGAGCCCCAGGCCGAGGCAGAGCCCGCGCCTGACGCCGAGTCCACCGACGACACCGAGTCCACCGACGACATCGAGTCCACGACTGAGGCCCAGTCCGCGACTGAGGCCCAGTCCACGGACGAGGTCGAGCCGTCCGCTTCCGCCGGCGACTCCACGCCCGAGTCCTAGAGACCAGCTCGTTTTCCAGAGCCTCACGGCTCGCTCTCTCGAGCTTCACGGCTCGCTCTCAGAGCCCACGCTTTAGGAAGGGCGGTACGGTTAGCGCCGTGCCGCCCTTCGTCGCTTTAACCGGAGGTATCGGCGCTGGAAAATCCACGGCGCTCGCCGCCCTCGAGCGCCTCGGCGCTGCGGTGATCTCGAGTGACTCGGTGGTGCATGAGCTCTACGGCTCGGCTGCCGTGCGCGATCGCGTCGTCGAGCGGTTCGGCCCCGATGTGGCCCCTGCTGGGGCGGTCGACCGAGCGGCGCTCGCCACACGGGTCTTTGCCAGCGACGCAGACCGGAGCTGGCTCGAGCAGTTGCTCTGGCCGGCTGTCCACCAGCGCATCGCGGAGTGGAGGGAACGCAATGCCCGCATCGAGCCGCCGCCTCGCGTGTTGGTGGTGGAGGTGCCGCTGCTCTTCGAAGCTGGGAGCGACCAGATGTACGACGCCACGATCGCCGTCATTGCCGACGAAGCTGTCCGGGAGGAACGCGCGCGCGAGCGCGGCCATCGGGCGCTTGCGCAGCGCGAGGCCCGCCAGCTGAGCCAGGAGGAAAAGGCCGCACGTTCGAGCTTCGTCGTCGTCAACGACGGTTCGGTCGAGGAACTCGAGGCCAAGCTGTCGGCCATCCTTGCAATGCTGGGCGTGTGACGATCGCGGGAGCTTGAGATGGGCGCGACTCAGAGGCCGGTGAACTACACACGTCGCAACTACTCCACCTACCGTGGCGGCGGTCCCCGCGGTGGCAGCCGTTCCCGTGCGCGGATCAGACGCCGCCGCATCATCGCGCTGCTCACCATCCTGGTCCTGGCGGTCGGCGTCGTGATGGTGCTGCCGCTCGTCCGCCGCACGATCCAGCACTTCGAGCTGCCGCTGCAGTACGCGTCGATCATCCGCCAGCAGGCCGACGACAAGCACCTCGACCCGGCGCTGGTCGCCGCGGTCATCTACGCCGAGACGCGCTTCCGGCCGCGCACCTCGCCGACGGGCGCTGAGGGCCTGATGCAGATCGAGCCGGCCACGGCACGTTTCCTCGCCCACCGCTCGGGCGGCTACGCCTTCAACGTCGCCGACCTGGGCACGCCTTCCGTGAACATCGCCTACGGCACCTACTACCTGCGCTACCTGCTCAACCTCTACCGCGGAAGCACGGTGCTCGCCCTCGCCGCCTACAACGGAGGGGAGACCAATGTCGACAACTGGCTGGCCTCCGCCCGCGCCCAGCACCGGCACCTCACGATCACGGCGATTCCGATCCCCCAGACCCGAGCCTACGTGACGGAGGTGCTCAACAAGCAGCGCGCCTACCGCTCCCATTACGCCCGCCAGCTCGGCTACGCCTGACCCACTTCCGCTCTACTGCCGCTCTACTTCCGATCTACTCCCGCCGGCGGAAATCCCTCCCCCTCAGCTCCTTCCGGATCAGGCCCTCCACCGCGATGCCATAGTCGAGCCGATCCCCGGCGGACAGGGGCCGGCACGTGTCGGCGCCGATGAACATCCGTCTGCGCCGATGCTGTGCCGCGATCCCGGCCCCGCTGGCGGGTGGCGTCGGCCAACACTGGGGAATCACTCGTCCGTCGGGCCGCCGGAACTCGAGCACGGTGCCGCTCCTCAAACCGACCCGGTAGCCGCCCTCGTGAACCAGTTGATGGTGGTAGGAGCAGAGCTGCACGAGGTTGCCGATCTCCGTATTCCCACCGTGGGCCCAGTGCTTGATGTGGTGGGCATGTAGATGGTGGGTGTGGGTGCACCCAGGGAAGCGGCAGCCCCGATCGCGGCTGCGCAACGCGCGCCTCAACGCGGGCGGAATCGCCCGGGTGCGCCGGCCCACCGACAGTGGCTCGCCACCCCGCTCGACCAGGGCGACCACCGACGCGTCGCAGCCCAGACGCCGCATCGTCTCTGGCGCTATCGCGGGTCCATCGGCCACCTCGCACTGGCCGCTGACCACGTCAGCCGCCAGCGTCTCCACATCCACGTGCACAACGACTTCCGCCCGCGCCTCGCCGCCCGTGGCAAGCGCCACGAGTGCCTGCGCCCGCACGGCCGGGGCGCCGAGTTCACGCGTGGCCTCAGGCACTGACCCCGCGGCCTGGTCGAGCGCGGCCATCAGCGCGGCACCGTCCTCGGGTGTGAGGCGGCCCTGCACGACCAGCATCCCGTCGTCATCCCAGTAGGTGCTCAGCTGCTGACGTTCATGCAGCGTCTCGGCGTGCTCGCTCGTGGCACGGAGTACGCGGCCATACTGCCGGCAGAGCTTTTCGAGCTGGGCCCCAGTCGCGTGGCGAGCCAGTTCGACCAGCTGGGCCTCGGTCACCTCGCTCGCCACGCGGGTGAGCGCCCGCACCTTGCTGTACGAAAGCGTTCCAGCGGCAAACTCAGCTTGCACCAACGGCAACCCGCGCAGAACTCGAGCCACCCGCACATGCTCACGCGCGGCTGTCATGCCGATTCCGCAGCGCCAGGACAGCCAGTGCGCGCACGAGGACACGCCCCATTCCGCCCACCCACCACGGGCCTCAAACTCGGCTATCAGCAGCAGCCAGCGACAGGTCGCCGCCGCCAGATGAGCTGCGAGCGCGCAGATCTCGCGTTCCAGGGCATCGAGTGATCTGGGCTGCCCCGGCTGCTCCGGTTCCAGCTCCAGGTCTTCCACAATTGTCTCGGGCCGCGGGCAGACGATCGAACACATGTTCGTATTGTGGCTACCTCATCGGACGGACCTATCGCGCCCTGAATCCAACGGCAAGTCACGTGGCGGCCCGGACAAGGCCAGGCAGGCGGCCCGCCGATGTTCGCCGGAACCCGTGGCATAGATGATTGACGAGTCAAGCATCCTTCCGCGGAGTCTCCTATGTCAAGTGCAGAGCGTGACTGGGATTTGGTTGGGGTTGGTGAGTAGTCGGTAGATGCGGCGGGCGAGGTGGCGTTTGAGGGAGCGGGTCGCGTCGCGGTTGGTTTTGCCGCGTTGGCGTTGTTTGGCGAGGTAGGTCGCGGTTTCGGGGTCGTGGATGATCTTGGTGATCGCGAGCATGTGGATGGCGTGGTTGAGCTGTCGGTTGCCGCCGCGGTCTAGGCGGTGGCGGTTGGTGTTGCCGGAGCTGACCGGGATTGGTGCGCAGCCGGCGAGCCGGGCGAGTTGCGCGTCTGTTTTGAAGCGGTCGATGCCGGCGATCTCGCCGATCAGCTTCGCGGCGATCAGCACGCCCATCCCGGGCTCGAGCAGCAGTTGTGGCGCGGCCTGGGCGACCAGGACGGCGAGGTCGCGGTGAAGCGCGTCGATCTCAGCGGTGAGGTCACGGATGCGGCTGATCTCATCGCGCGCGATCCGGACCCGTGCTGATCTTGGCGCGTGGGCGAGTTTGTGGGCGATGCGTTGCTGCCAACGAGCGCCGATCAGTCGGCGTTTTGGGATGTCCCAGTCGGGCCAGATGTCGTGCAGTTGCCAGCGCAGCTCATTGATCAACCGGGTTCGTGCCTGGACCAGTCGTTCGCGGTGAACGACAAGCAACCGGATCTCGAGCTCTGGGCCTGCGAGCCGGGCTGTCGGGAGCGTCTCGAGCCCTTCGCGCAGAGCGGCGCGCGCGACCGCGAGCGCGTCGATCGGATCGGATTTCCCGCGCTCGCGCACACCCTGGCGCGCGTCTGCCATCAACCGTGGTGGCAGGCGCACGACGGTCTCGCCGTGATCGAGCAGGAAGCGCTCAAACGGGCCGGACACATGCCGGCAGTCCTCGATAACCCACACCCGGGCAGCGTCCTGGTTGCGGCCCCAGACCAACAGCTCCCCGAACCCGTCCTGCTTTGCCAACGCCGTCCGCTGGCCATGCGGGCGGCCTAGCTCATCGGTCGCCACAGCAGTGTGTGTCTGCTTGTGCGGATCGACCCCGATCGTCACCATGTTGATGTCCCTTCAATCGATCAACTGAAGTGGACTTCTGGCGGACATTTCTCAGTCGGGGCGGTGCCACGCTCCTATCAAGTCACGCCAGAGGCCCTGAACGGCGACGGGCGACAACTCCGCGGAAGGTCAGCAACGCGACCGAATCGCCCTGGGTCAGCCCGCCGCCGTCAGGACCATCCACCACATGCCCCGCCATCGCAAGGCGCACCACACAAGTTCTCACTGAGAATCGTCTTGTTTCGCGGAATCGTCTTAGAGGGTGCACTCCTCGGATCTGTCTTCGGCGCCGGCCCACGAGACGTTCTCGGTCCCGGCCAAGGGAAAGCGAATGCGCAGGGAGCTGAAACTCGTCAGGCAGCGGGGAATCAGCGGCGCATCACGGCGGTGAGGTACTCGGCTCGGGCCGCGAAGGCACCACCCTGGCTCGCGTTGTGGGCAGCGGCGATCTCACTGAGTCGCGCGCTCAGAGGCTCCCATTCCCCGCGCGCCTGCAGCGCGGACCGTGCTCTGACCAGCGGCCCGTAGGCGCTGGACATGTACTCGACCCATTCATCGGGCGACTCGGCGGGCATGTCGACGTGCTCACGGGCAAGCGTGATGTCCGTCACCTGCTTGCCGAACAGATCGGTCACGTGATCCTTGGAGCCCCAGTCCAGCGGGGACGGGCGCGGCGCCGCGCCGGTGGCCCGCGCAACCGCGGCCAGCACCCGGCCGAGAAATCCCTCCGCTGTCCATGCGATCAGGCCGATGCTCCCGCCGGGTCGGCAGACGCGGACGAGCTCTGCGGCGGCGGCCGTGTGGTCGGCGCAGAACTGGACTCCCACACACGACAGCACCCGGTCGTAGCTGGCGTCGGGAAGTGGCAGCACGTGGGCATCGCCCTGGACCCACGTGATGTTGAGGCCGGCCGCGGTGGCACGCTCACGGCCGATCTCCAACAGGGCGCGGGTGATGTCCAGCGCCGTCACGGCCGCGCCCGCCCTGGCGGCGGGTAGAGCAGCATTGCCCGTCCCGGCAGCCACGTCGAGGACATCGTGTCCCGCGCTGATCCCAGCGATGGCGACCAGCCTGGCCCCGAGGTCCGGAATCATCCGCTCGCACACTTCCGCGTAGTCACCCGTCGCCCACACCTCGGCGGGCGACGGGACCGTCTGTTGTGATGAAACGCTCATCGGCGCAGCGTGGCCAACGCTGAGACATGCCTCAAGTAGCAATTCGCTACCTCCGCGTCCACGCTGGCGATACGGTTGCGCAGGTGGAGGGATACGGTCAGTTTTGCCCCGTTTCCATGGCCGCGGAGGTCTTCGCGCGCCGCTGGACACCCCTGATCATCCGCGAGTTACTGGCGGGCAGCACGCGCTTCAACGACCTGCGGCGCGGGATGCCGAACATCAGCGCGAGCGTGCTGTCCCGCCGTTTGGACGAGCTGGCGGTCGCCGGGATCGTCGAGCGGCGCCAGGACGAGGAGGGAATGCGCTATCTGCTGACGAGCGCCGGTGAGGAGCTGCGGCCGGTGGTCGAGCAGCTGGGGGTGTGGGGTCGGCGCTGGTTGCCCACCGATTACCGCGAGGAGGACCTCGACCCGCGCCTGCTCGTCTGGGACATCCACCGCAACCTCCAACTCGACGATGTCCCCGACCGCACCGTGATCGAACTGCACTTCCCAGACGCACCCGCGGAGTACCGCGGCTACTGGCTGGTCGTCACGCCAGCCGGCGCCGAGGTGTGCCTGAGCCACCCCGGCGGCGACGTCGACCTGCACCTCTCCAGCGATGTACGCACCCTCACCAACATCTGGATGGGAAACACGAGCTGGAGCTCGGCGCTCCGCGCGGGGACGCTGAGACTCGCCGGCAGCAGTGAGCTGCGCCGGGCGCTGCCGCGCTGGCTCAGGCTCAACGTCTTTGCGCCCATCAAACCCGTTGCGAGCGACGCAATACGATCCCCCGCGCGTGGTGTGCGTACTGGAGCGTGAGGCCGAGCTCGACCTGCTGTGTGACATGGTCGAGCAAGCCGCTGGCGGTCACGGCTGCGTCGCGCTCGTAGGAGGCGAAGCTGGAATCGGCAAGACCTCCCTGGTGGAGGCTGTCAGGGAACGTTCCGGCGCGGCCGCGACGTTCATCTCGGGAGCGTGCGAGCCGTTGTCGGTGCCGCTTCCGTTGGGCCCCTGGCGGGAACTGGTCGAGGCGGCTGATGGCGGGGACCTGCTCGATGTCGGCAGTGACGATCGCCTGGTGCTGGCGCGACGAGTCGCGACGGCGCTCGAGGACCGCGCGCCGGTGGTCGCTGTGGTCGAGGACGTACATTGGGCCGATCCGCTGACGCTCGACCTGGTGCGGCTGCTGACGCGCCGCGTCGAGCGGATGCGTGCCGTGATCATCGTGACCTACCGCGCAGACGAGGTGGCGGGCAACCCAGCGCTCGGAATGATGCTCGGGGATCTCGCCGGCTCCACCACGGTCCGGCGCATCACACTGCGGCCGCTGTCACCGGTCGCGGTCGCCGAACTCGTCGGCACGAGCGGCCTGGACCCACTCGACCTCGCGCGCGTCACGGGTGGCAACCCGTTCCTGGTGGTCGAGGCGGTGGCTGCCGGCGATCGCCTCCCGGCGTCCGTGCGCGACGCGGCACTGGCTCGCGCCGGGCGTCTCGGCGCCGCCGCGCGACAGGTCGTCGCTGCGGCGGCGGTGATCGGACAGCGTTTCGATCATGCGCTGCTGGATGCGGTTGTTCCCGGTGGCGCCGAGGCAGTGGAGGAGGCGCTCGCACGCGGGGTGCTGGTGGCCGATGGCGGCAGGCTTGGCTTCAGGCACGAGCTGATCCGCGAAGCCATCGAGGCGTCGGTCTCACCTCCCCGGTTGGCTGGGTTGCACGCACGGGTGTTCGAGGCACTCACCGCTCAGGCTGGGACAACGGACAGCGCCCGGCTGGCCCACCATGCGGAGCTGGCGGGGCTGCGCGGCGAGGCGTGTCGCTACGCGGGCAGAGCGTCGCTCGAGGCCGAGCGGGTCGGCGCGCTGCGTGAGACGCGACTGCAGGCCGAGCGCGCGATCCGGCTTGGCGACGAGCTGGCCGAGTCGGAGCGGTTCGAGCTGCTGCTGCGTTACTCCCGCGCGTCGAACTTCTCGAGCACGCGTTACGAGGATGCGATCGACAGCGCGCGGCAGGCACTGATGATTGCCGAGCGCATCGGCGATCCATTGCTGCAGGCTCGGGCACTGGGCGCGCTGTCCTGGGCACTGTGGTCCTTCGACTGCATGCTCGAGGCGCGGAACAGCGCCCAGCGCGCGATCGAGCTGCTGGAGACGACCTCTGACGTGGCGGCGCTTGCGCGTGCCGAGTCGGCGCGCATCCGAATCGAGGCGACGGCCTTCGACCCGCAGGCGGCGCTCGTCGCCGGGACACGCGCGCTCGAGCTGGCCGGCGCCGCGCGCCTCGACGACGTCCGGCTCGACATCACGATTAGTGTGGCGCTGGCGCTCGGGCACCGCGGGGAGCACGAAGCCCTGACCGAGTTGGCTGATGCGGTCGCAATCGCCCAGGAAGCGCATCTTCCGATCCAGGCGGTGCGCGCGTACGTCAACCTCCTGTTCACCGCGGCCACGCTGCGTGCCCACGGACTGCTCGACGCGGTTGTAGAGCAGGCGCTCAGGTTCTGTGAAGAGCAGGACGCACAGATTCCGTACCAGGTGATAGAGGGCTCGCTTGCGCGCAGCCTGATGGATCGTGGCCGCTGGACCGAAGCCGCGCGGGCGGCGGCGCGCAGCCGCCGAAGCTGGCACAGCGAGGTGCCGATGGTCCGGGCGCTCGAGGGACTCATGGCGGCACGCCGCGGCGAGCCGGGAGCCAGTAGCACCTTGGACGAAGCCTGGGCCGAAATCCCGAAGAGTGTGGAGGACGCCCGTCACGATCGCATCCGCTGCGCCCTGGTCGAGGCGGCATGGCTGGTCGGCGACCATGCCGCCGCACGTGACCAGGTGGCCGCCGCGGCGTCATCGGCGACGCTCGGGCGCTACGCCCGCTCCGGCGGCGAGCTGGCGCTGTGGGCCCGGCGGTACGCCATCCCGTTCACGACGCCGGCTCGCGTGCCCAGACCGATCGAGCTCGAGCTCGAAGGCGACTGGCGCCGCGCGATCCGAGCATGGCGGGAGCTCGAGGCGCCTTATGAAGCGGCGCTGGCGGCGCTTCCGGGCGATGATCGCGCGGCATCCGATGCGCTCTCGGCGCTGAACAAGCTAGGTGCCGCTGCCGCAGCCGACGCCTTCAACCGGACGAGGGCGCAGCGTGGGGCACGGCCGGTCCGCGGTGCGCGCCGCTCGACGCTCGACCATCCCGCGGGTCTGACGCTGCGCGAGCAGGAGGTGCTCGAGCTGCTCGCCACCGGGGCAACCAACCCGGCGATCGCCGCCCACCTACAGCTCTCGGCGCGAACGGTGGCACACCATGTGTCGGCGATCCTGGTCAAGCTCGAGGCTGCCAACCGGCTTGCCGCAGTTGAGCAGGCCCGCGGTCGCGGCCTGCTCTCACAAGATGGGCAGGTCGCCGAGCCAAGATAGGCAGCCCGTCCGATGTGTCGGGTCCGGGGGACTGGCAGGCTGCCGTCAGTCCACCCGAGGAGGCAGCATGAGCAGCACCACATCAGACCATTCGACGGCCGGCGCGGGAACGAGTCTCGCCTCGGGAGCTGAGGCATGAGCGGCTACACCGTCAAAGCGATCGCCGAGATGCAGACGCTCCATCACGGCGCCGTGAAGCTCGCCGGCGCCGAACTCGGAGTGGAGTCGTTCGGCATGCAGGTGCTCGACTTTCCGCCCGGGTTCACCGACTACCCCGAGCACGACCACGCCGCAGACGGGCAGGAGGAGGTCTACGTGGTCCTCGCCGGGTCCGGCGACTTCGAGATCGACGGTGAGCGGGTGCCGATGACCTCGGACCGCATGCTTCGGATCGAAGCCGGCAGAACGCGCAAGCTGTGGCCGGGCCCGCAGGGCATCCGGATTCTGGCGGTGGGATGCACGCCCTCGGGGATCTATGAGCGACCCGAGCCCTTCCGACTGGCGGCCCAATCATGAGCACGGAGCTGCAGACCGTCACCGCCGGTGATCTCGCCGAGCCGCGGGTCGTCAGCGGCGGCGAGAACCTGTGGTTCCTGGGGACGCTGGCCCGGATGAAGCTCGAGGGCCGCGACACCGGCGGGCGTTTCGCCCTGTGGGAGGGGGTACTGCCCAAGGGTGCCGCACCCCCGCTGCACTCGCACCCGCAGGACGAGACGTTCTACATACTGGAAGGGGAGCTCACCGCGTGGCTCGTCGAGCCCGAGCTCGCCGCCGGGCCCGGAGATTCTCCGGCCTGGGTCAGCGAGCGTGGCCGCCGCTGCGGGGTTGGAACCGTCGTGTTCGCGCCGGGAGGGACACCTCACACCTTCCGCGTCGAATCCGACACCGCCCGGATCCTGGTCATCTCGACGCCGGCCGGGATCGAAACCATGGTCCGCGGGCTCGCCGAGCCAGCACTGTGGCCATGGCTGCAGCCACCGCCGACCGGTCCACGCGTCCCGGCCGAGACCATCGCTCGCGTGGAGCGAGAGACCGGCATGGTCCGCCACGGGCCGCCGCCCCCGCCGAGCTAGCGCCTCAGCGCCATCGCCCGCCGGGCCGGTCGGCGAGCGGTGGCGCTGGCTCAGAGCGCGAGCTCGCGCCCGGCACCGAGCTCTCGAGCCCTGGCGAGCACGAGGGCCGCCGCGGCCGCATCCTGCTCGGCGACTCCCACGGACTTGTAGAGGGTGATCTGCTGGTCCGATGTTCTTCCCGGTTTGACGCCGGACAACAGTTCACCCAGTTCCGCGTGCACGTGGTCCGGTGTGATCAGACCGTCGCTGATCGGCTGCACGAGGTCGGTGCTGCCGGCCGGGATGGGAGCCAGCACGGCCCGGCGGGACTCGACGCACACGAGCGCGTCCATCACGGTGCCGTCGTCGAGTTCGCGGCCCACCGGGTTGCAACCGACCGAGGTGACGTGCGTACCGGGGGCAAGCCAATCTCGGCGTACGACCGGCTCCACCGCGTGCGTGGTGGCACAGACCACGTCCGCGTGCTGCGCGGCCTCGGCGTAGGAGTCGACCGCGCGAACCGGAAGACCGAGTTCCTCCATGAGCTCCGGGGCCAGGGCATCTGCCCTGCGCCGGTCGCGACCCGCGATCAGGACCCGGGAGAAGGCACGCACGCGCACAACCGCGCGAGCGTGCGAGCGGGCCTGAACACCGGTGCCAAGCACGGCCAGAACCGATGAGTCCTCACGAGCCAGCAACCTGACCGAAAGCGCAGAACAGGCGGCCGTCCGAGCGGAAGTGATCTCAGTGCCGTCCAGAAGGGCCGTCGGCAGGCCGGTGGCCGGGTCGAACACGAGAATCACCGCCTGATGGGTGGGCATCGCGCTGCCGGCATTCCCCGGAAACAGGCTCACGAGCTTGGTGACTAGCGAGCCGAGCGCGGGCACGTAACCAGGCATCGCGGCCAGGAACGCATCGCGCTCCGGGACGAGCGCCGCAACACGCTCCGGCGCCGACGTGCGTCCGGCGCTCAGGTCCACCAACGCGTCCGCCAGCGCTTCGACCAGCGCATCGAGATCCAACAGCTCCCGAACTTCATCGCGCGAGAGGACGAGCATCACCGGATCCTACGACGCCGTGGGGCGCGCCATGCCACTGGAGGAGTGGATCGACCTCTCACGCACGATCGGCGGGCACCGGGGCCCAGTGGTCCGCGCCGCTGAAGCGTGGTTGTTGGTGGAGGGCGGATGAGTTCATGGGCCCCGGCTCGCTGCCGCTCTGGCTGGCGGACCCTGACTGGCAGGCGTTCTGCGCCCGCAGTGGCGATGCCGCGGTGAGAGCCGGCCTCGCGCACCGGCCGGCCGGTGACACCCTACGAGACATCCTCGCCCGGGAGCGCGAGCTGGGATTGGATCGCGTCCGGAAATCGGGTATACCGGGCTAACGCGAGAGGGAGCTGCTCGAACAGCTCGAACGTCCCTGAAGCGATGACCGACTACTCCGGGCCCAAGAAGGGAAATTGCACCTGAGATGCCCGGCAAGGATAAAGCGGAGCTGCAGTCCGAGGTCAGCGAGCTGATCTCGGCCGGCGACGATGAGGACAAGGCGCCCGAGGATCTGATTCAGGAGATCCACGCTGCGGCCGAACTGGAGGCCGGAGTCGACGACGACCTGGCGTACGGCCGCGTGGGCCCGCGCTTCGACCGGCGGTCTCCGTTCTACATCGGCCTGATGGGAGCCCTCGGCGTTGCGGTGGTGTTCGCCATCGGCTCGATCGTCGTGGCCATCGGCCAGATCCTCCTGCTGATCGCCATGGCGATCGTCATCGCGGTCGGCCTGGACCCGGGCGTGGCCTGGTTCATGCGCCGGCGCCTCCCACGCTGGGCCGCCGTCACCGCCGTGCTCATCATCGCGCTCGGGATCTTCGGCGGCTTCCTCGCCCTGGCGATCCCGGTCCTCGTCAACCAGGCGACCCACCTCGCCAATGACGTTCCGAGTTACCTGCACAGCCTCAACAACCACAGCACGTTCCTCGGCAAGCTGAACGCGCGCTATCACCTGGTCAAGTCGCTGCAGAAGTTCATCACGCAGGGCGGCTCGTCGGCGATCGCCGGCGGCGTGTTGGGGGTCGGCAAGATCGTGCTCGACCTCGTCGGCGCGGTCGTGGTGGTCGTGATCCTCGCGGTCTACCTGCTGGCCGACCTACCGCGCGTGAAGCGGGGCCTCTACAGCCTGGCGCCCAAGAGCCGCCGACCACGGATGGTCCTGCTCACCGACGAGATCCTGGCGCGAATCGGCGGCTACGTGCTCGGCAACCTGCTGACGTCGTTCATCGCGGGAATCGGCACCTGGGTGTGGGCGCTCGTGTTCGGCATCCCCTATGCGCTGCTGCTCGGATTCATGGTCGCCCTGCTCGACCTGATCCCCGTGGTGGGATCGACGATCGGCGGCATCATCGTGTCGCTGATCGCTCTCACCCAGAGCCTTCCGCTGGCGATTGCAACGGCAGCGTTCTACACCTTCTACCGGTTCCTCGAGGACTACCTGCTGACGCCGAAGATCATGGCCCGAACGGTTCAGGTCCCGGGGCTGCTCACCGTGATCGCGACCCTCATCGGCGGCACGCTCTTCGGGATCATCGGGGCGCTGATCGCCATCCCGGTGGCCGCGGCGGTCAAGCTGCTGCTCGAGGAGACCACGATGCGTCACCTCGAGACCCGCTGACAGCGCGGTCAGCGCGCCCCGTCACTGGCCGGCGCTGTGCCGGTCCAGGAACGAGTAGACGTCGATCAGGTCCACCCCGGGGTACGGGTTGAACACGACGGTGTCGGTGGGAAGCCCGGAGACGAAGCCACTGTGATCACGTGCCGAGGGCCATGCCTGCCCCTCCCAGCGCGCCAAGGCGTCGTCCGCCGGCCGGCGGCAGCAGGCCGGATCCGGGCAGGTCGACACCGCGCTGCGCCTCGTGTTCGAGCCACGAAACCAGTGCGACATGGAGTCGACGGTGCCGATGGTGATGGCATCGCCGCGGTCACGCCCGATGTCGATGTGGGTGACGCACCAGAAGGTGCCCGCGACCGTCTCGGTGCGCTGATAGTGCAACTCGTAGGAGTCCTCCGACTCGAAGGCCTGGCGCGAGCTCCACCAGCGGCAGAGGCGCTGGCCCTCGATGGTTCCGTCCACGTCGGCGGGCAGCAGCACCCCGTCGTTCTCGTACGCCTTCCAGAGGCGGCCCTCATGGTCGGAGCGCTGGAAATGCACCGGGATCCCGAAGTGGCGGGTTATCAGGTTCGTCAGGCGGTGAGCCGCCATCTCGTAGGAGATGTAGAACATCTCACCGAGGTCCTCGACCGAGATGTCCTCGTTGCGCTTTGCCTCCGCCAGCACCTGCACGACCGAGCGCTCGGGCGCCAGAAGCGCTCCGGCGAAGTAATTTGCCTCGACCCGCTGGCGCACATAGGTCTCGAAGTCCGTCGGCTCGCTGTGGCCCAGAGCGAAGTGTCCGAGCGTCTGGGCGATCACGGAGCGCGAGGAGCGTGTCCCACCGGTGGCGTTGCGCTGCGGGACGTAGATGACGCGGTTGGCCGTGTCGGTGATCGATCTGGTCGATGCCGGCAGACCCTGGACGCGCGCCACCCTGAAGCCGAAATGGGCGGCGGCCTCACTGAGGTGCCGCTCGGAGACCGCGCCCGGGCCGGAATATCCGACGGCGTCCAGCGCCTCGGTCGCGACAGCCTCGATCTCTTCGAAATAGTTGTCGCGCCGGCGCATCTCGTCGCGCAGCGCAGCGTTGGCCGCACGGGCGCCCAGCGAGCCGGCGACACCGTCGTGTTGCGGGATGACCCGCGCACCGCCGTCCGACAGCTCCCGCACCCGGGCAAACAGGGTGACGATGTGCTCGAGCGCCGCGCCGTCGAGCCGCGCGGAGGGCTTCAGGTAGGGCAGCCGCAGTGACTTGTAGAGCGGATCCTCCTGCAGCCGGGCGAGCAGCACCTCTAGCTCGGCCCGGCGGCTCGGCGCCGCCGAGGAAAGCAGCTCGGCGGGCTTGCAGCCGAGCGCCGCCGCGAGCTGGTTGACGGTGGAGAGCCGGGGCTCGCGGTGTCCGTTCTCCAGCTGCGAGAGGTACGAAGCGGAGCTTCCCACCCTCGCACCCAGCATTTCCAGGGTCATCCCCGCGCGCTTGCGCAGGTGGCGGAGACGCTGGCCGAATACGACCGGATCCAGGGAATCGGCGATCATAGGCCAAAAAGTTTTGCATTTCTTTTCATAACTGACAACTGCCGCAATCTTTTAGTGGACAAATTTGGATTTCATGGGAAGCATCGCCATTGTGTCCGTTACACAGAACATCTCCTTCACGCCCCACCCGTCCGCGGACGAGGTGCTGACTCCCCGGGCGAACGAGTTCCTGCTCGCCCTCCACCATCGCTTCGAGCACGCACGGCGCGAGCTGTTGGCTCAGCGCGACGAGCGCCAGTGCCGCTTCGACGCGGGCGAGCGGCCGGACTTCCTGACGGGGACCGCAGCAGTGCGGGAAGGCCACTGGCGGGCCGCGGCCGCACCCGATGCCCTGCGCGACCGCCGGGTCGAGATCACCGGCCCGGTCGAACGCAAGATGATGATCAACGCGCTCAACTCCGGCGCCAAGGTCTTCATGGCCGACCTCGAGGACGCCAACTCCCCCACCTGGGAGAACGTGATCGAGGGCCAGCTCAACCTTGCCGACGCGGTCCGAGGCGTGATCGAGCTCGCCACCGAGGAGAAGGTCTACCGGCTGCGGTCCCATGACGAGCTCGCAACGCTGGTCGTCAGGCCACGAGGCTGGCACCTGGTCGAGAAGCACTTCAGTGTCGATGGCGAGCCTATCTCCGCCAGCCTGTTCGACTTTGGCCTGTACGTGTACCACAACGGGTGGGAGGCGCTCGGGCGCGGCTTCGGCCCGTACTTCTACCTGCCCAAGCTCGAGAGCCATCTCGAGGCCCGGCTGTGGAACGAGGTCATGGCGGCGGCCGAAGATGCGCTCGGCCTGGAGCGCGGAACGATCCGGGTGACCGTTCTGATCGAAACCATCACGGCAGCGTTCGAGATGGACGAGATCATCTACGAGCTGCGCGAGCGCATCTGCGGCCTCAACGCCGGCCGCTGGGACTACATCTTCAGCGTCGCCAAGCGCTTCCACGCCGACCCTCAGTTCGTGCTCCCGGACCGTGCGCTGGTGACGATGACGACCCCGTTCATGCGCGCCTACACCGAGCTGCTGGTCAAAACCTGCCACCGGCGCGCCACCCACGCCATCGGTGGCATGGCGGCGTTCATCCCCAACCGGCGCAGGCCCGAGGTGACGGAGGCCGCCCTGGCCAAGGTGGCAGAAGACAAGCGCCGGGAGGCCGGTGACGGCTTTGACGGGACGTGGGTGGCGCACCCCGACCTGGTTCCCACGGCGCAGGCGGAGTTCGACGCGATTCTGGGCTCCGCGCCGAACCAGCTCACCCGCCAGCGTCCCGATGTCGAGGTCACCGCCCCCGATCTGCTGTCGGTCAGCCGGCCGGAGGGTGGCATCACGGAGGAGGGCCTGGAGACCAACATCGACGTGGGCATCCGCTACATCGCCTCGTGGCTCTCCGGTACCGGAGCGGCCGCCATCCACGACCTCATGGAGGACGCGGCGACGGCCGAGATCAGCCGCGCCCAGATATGGCAGTGGGTCCACCACAGGATCCCGCTGACGCCGGGGGGCGAGGTGGTGACCGCGGAGG
>Ga0070737_10003916_pt1 | contig 15450 bp, 10 predicted proteins | sample Coa_R1_10_FD_66438 | JGI IMG/M metagenome (GOLD analysis project Ga0070737, IMG submission 66438) | Surface soil microbial communities from Centralia Pennsylvania, which are recovering from an underground coalmine fire - Coalmine... | ecosystem: Environmental > Terrestrial > Soil > Unclassified...
GGGAGGGCTGGCCTCGTGCTCGCTCCATGACTGCCAGGCTGCTCGGTTGGGCTGACGCGGCACTGAGGTGACGCTGAGGCCGACCGGCATCGGGCGTCGCCGCGAGAAAAAAAGCGGCAAAGCGCACCCCCGCGCCGGCCATCTCCTGTCGGGCGTGGCTCAGCGGGTGGGCAACACCAGGCTGGCCGCGAGGGCGGCCACATCTGGCTCGTCGATGAGCGAACGATACGCCAGACCACCGGTCGGCGTCCGCGGGTTTGTCACCTGGTGAGCGCGCTGGCGAGCGAAGGCGAGGAACGCTTCGATGCTGTGGCTGGTCGGGTCGGTGATCGCCTTGGCGGCGGCCATGGCCGTATCGGCGAGAAGCTGGGTGGCCGGGTCCCCGCTGGCGATGGCGATTTGGACGGCGTCAGCGGCGAACACGGTGGCGTCGCCCGGGCGGTCGGTGGCCAGCGCCCACCACGCCAGGCCGGCGAGCACACCGGCGTGGCCGGAGGGAAGGTCCGCGTCCCGGTAGCGGTCTCGTGCCGCGTCCAGCAGCGCCCGGCCCCGGGCCAGGTCACCGAGGCGACGGGCAACCGCCGCCTGGCCGACCATGGCATCGGCCAACAGCCACGGGTTGGCGCAGCATCCGATCGCCTCCTGGTACAGACCGTCAGCGGCGTCGTCGTCGCCCTGCCTGGCCCGCAGGGCAGCCAGAGCGACAAGACCGAACGGCACGTAGAAGCGCTGGCCGGTGGCCCGGCATCGTTGGAGGAGTGCTTCGTAGGCGACCGAAGCCGCGTCGAGGTCTCCCCGGGCCTCGGCGACGCCGGCCAGCGCGTTCAGTGGCGAGACGACCAACAGGACCTCTCCCTCGGCGTCGAAGCGTTCGACGCTGGAACGAGCCGAGGCCTCGGCCTCATCCAGGTGGCCCAGCGACGCCATGTCCCAGGCCACGATCAGGTCGTGGGCGGCGAGGAGCCAGCCCTGGCCGGCCGCTTCCAGCAGATCGTGAGCCTCGCCCAGCGCCTCGAGTGATCGGCCGAACTCGTGGGCGCGCACCAGCACCGTCGCCGATAGCACCAGCGCCTCCGCCAGGCGAACCGGATCGTCGCCGACCCTCAAGGCGGCAACGGCCTCCTCGCACTCGATCACGGCCACCGCCGGGCTGGTCGACATCCCGACGCAGTAGCCGTGCCAGGCCCGCGCGGTCGCCTCTAGCTCGGCTCGGCGGGGCCCCGTGGTGTCGAGGGCGTCACCGAGCCAGCGCGCTCCTTGGGTGAAGTCGGTGTTGATGAACCACAGCCAGGCCATCCCCGACGTCAACGACAGCGCCGCATCAGCGTCGCCGACTGCGATGAACCAGTCGAGCGCGGCCCGGAGGTTGCCCATCTCCGAGGTGAGCCGATCGCGCCACACCGGCCCGCTGGTGCCTCGCAAACCGTCGTGGGCGTCCCCCGCCATCTGTCGGTGGTAGGCGGCGTGCTCGGCCCGCGTCGCGTCGGCTTCGCCCGAGTCGGCGAGGCGTTGGCGGCCGTACTGCCACAGCGTCTGGAGCTGGCTGAACCGAGCTTCGCCACCGCCGGCGTCGGCGGCCGTAACGAGGGACTTGTCGACCAGACGGCAAAGCACATCGAGGACCTCGCCGGCCGGCACCTGCTCGTCGGCGCACACCGCCTCAGCGGCGTCCAACCGACAACCGCCGACGAACACCGCCAGGCGGACCAACACCCGCCGTTCGTCGTCGAAGAGCAGGTCGTAGCTCCAGTCCACCACCGCCCGCAGGGTTTGCTGGCGGGGCAGCGCGGTACGGGCACCCCCGGTGAGCAGCCGGAACCGGTCGTCGAGGCGCTCGGCTACCGTCCTCAACGTCAACGCGCGGAGGCGGGCGGCGGCCAGCTCGACGGCCAACGGCAAGCCATCCAGTCGACGACAGATGTCCTCGATAACCGGACCGGTGTCGCCATCTGCAGCGAACCCGGGTCGAACCGCCCGGGCACGATCGGTGAACAGCTCCACGGCGGCCGACAGGGACAGTCCGCGCACCGCCACTAAAACCTCGCCGGGAACGCCGAGCGCCTCGCGGCTGGTGGCGATCAGAGCCAGACCGGGCAATTCGCCGAGCAGGGTGTCGACCAGCGCGGCCGCCGCGCCGATGACGTGCTCGCAGTTGTCGAGCACGATGACCAGCGACCGTCCGGCCAGGTGACGGACAATCCGCTCCACCGTCCCCGCCGGCTGACGCGCCCCGAGAGAAGACGCCCCCGCCCCCAGTGCGCCGGCCGCGGCCGGCGCCACCCCAACCGGGTTGGCCACACCGGCCAACTCCACCAGCCAGACTCCGTCCCGGTGCTCCTCGCGTAGGCCAGCGGCCGCCTCCACCGCCAGGCGGGTCTTGCCCGCCCCCCCAGGACCAATCAGGGTGACCAGCCGGCTGGCACGGACCGCCGCGGCCAGCTGCTCCAGTTCGGGGTCGCGGCCGAAGAAGCTGTTGAGCTGCGCGCGTAGGTTGCCGTCTGACGCTGACACCGTGGCCCCCGGCGGGGATTGAGGGTCGGGAACGCTGAGGGTTGGATCCTGGGCCAGGATGCGGCCCTCCAGGCCCCGCAGCGCCGGGCCGGGGCTGATGCCCAGCTCGCCGACGAGACCGTCACGGGCCTCGCCGTAGGCGCGTAACGCCTCGGCTTGGCGCCCCGAGCGGTACAAGGCGAGCATGAGCAGCTCCCACAGCCGCTCGCGCAGCGGATTGTCCCGGCATAAGCCTTCGAGCTCGCCAACCAGCTCCCCGTGGCGTCCCAGCACCAGGTCTGCCTCGGCGCGGGACTCGAGCGCTTCCAAGGTCAGCTCGTCGAGATGAGTCCGCTCAGCATCAGCGAAGCTCACAAAGGCGAACTCGGCCAGCGGCTCCCCCCGCCGTAGCCGAAGCGCCTCGCCTAGCACGGCCGACCCTTGCGCCGCCTTTCCGTCGGCCACCAGGCGCCGTCCCTCGGCCACCAGCTGCTCGAAACAGACGACGTCGACGTCGTCGGGGCGGACATCGAGGGCGTAGCCGGCCTCGGAGGTGACGACCGCGGTCGCGCCCAGGGCGCGACGCAGCTGGCCGATCTGGGCCTGCAGGGCGTTGGACGGATTCGTTGCCTGCCCGTCACCCCACAACACGTCGATCAGGCGGTCAGCGCTGACCGGCTCCCCCCGCTGCAGGGCCAGCAAGGCCAGCAGGGCCCGCTGCTTGGTGCCGCGAACCGCCACGGCCGCTCCGCCCTCGGTCACCTCGAGCTGGCCGAACAGGCGGACCTCCACCCCCTCAACCGTACGCCCGTCGCGGCGCCGACACCCGAGGAACGTGGAAACCGGGGCGATATGTCCGATCTCGTCCTCCGCCTCAGCGCCACGGCAGTGCCACCTCAGGCCCTCAACGCACGCTTGGTCCAACACCAACGCATCGAGGAAGGAACCACCATGATCGAAGCTCAACACCTCACCAAGCGCTACGGCCGGACCGTCGCCGTCGACGACGTCTCCTTCGCCGTCCGACCGGGCCGAGTCACCGGCTTCCTGGGCCCCAATGGGGCAGGTAAGTCGACCACCATGCGCATGGTCCTGGGCCTAGACGCCCCCAGCTCCGGCTCGGTCCTGGTCGACGGCAAACCATACGGTCAGATCAGGGACCCACTCAGGGCGGTAGCCGCGCTGCTCGACGCCAAGGCCATCGTCGGTGGCCGCAGCGCCGCCAACCACCTCTCTTGGCTGGCCGCCAGCAACGGCATCGCCCCCCGCCGGGTGGCCGAGGTGCTCGACATGGTCGGGCTCAGCGATGTGGCCGGAAAACGGGTGGGAACTTTTTCGCTCGGCATGAACCAACGGCTCGGCATTGCCGCCGCCCTGCTCGGCGACCCCCAGACGGTGCTCTTCGACGAGCCCATCAACGGCCTCGACCCCGACGGCATCTTGTGGATCCGCAATCTCATGAAGTCGCTGGCGGCCCAGGGGCGAACCGTGTTCCTCTCCAGCCATCTCATGAGCGAGATGGCCCAGACCGCCGACCACCTCCTCGTCATCGGCAGAGGTCGGATCCTCGCCGACGCCAGCACCGACGAATTCATCAACCGAAACGCCGCCTCCAGTGTCCGTGTCCGCGCCGTCCAGCAAGCGGACCTGGCCGACGCCCTGGCCCGGCGCGGCGCGGCGGTCAAGCGCTGCCCCGACGGCTCCATGGTCGTAACCGGCCTGGACGCCGCGGCGATCGGCGGGGTCGCCTCCGCCGCCGACATCACCCTCGTCGAGCTGGCCGCCCACAGCGCGTCGCTCGAGGAGGCGTTTTTCGACCTGACCCGAGACGAAACCGACTACCACGCCGGCCAGCTGACCGGCGCAACCCAAGGAGCCTGACATGACCGCAACCACCTCCCCCGCCGCCACCGCCCCCGCCACCGCCGCCCCGTTGGCACCAGCCGCCACCGTCTCCCGGGCACTCAAGGCCGAGTGGACCAAGATTCGCACCCTGCCCTCCACGTGGCGCACCGTCGTCATGGCCGTGGTCCTCGCTATCGGCATGAGCCTCGCCGTCGTAGCCACCGATGTCAGTCAGTGGCACACCATGAATGCCCAGCAGCGCCAGCTGATCGACCCGACCAGCACCTCGATGAGTGGGCTCATAATCGCCGCGGTGATCCTGGGGGCGATCGGAGTGCGGGCAATAACCGGTGAGTACTCGACCGGGATGATCCGCTCCACCTTCACCGCCATGCCCGCCAGGCGACTCGTGCTGACGGCCAAGGCAGCGGTCGCCGCCGCGTTCGTGTTCCCCGTGGCCCTGCTCGGCAATGTCGTCGGCTTCGAGGTCGGCCAGCGGCTCTTCGCCGCCAAGCATCTCCAAGTAACCCTCAGCCATCCCGGCGTGCTCCAGGCATTGCTCTTCGGTGCCGTGGCCATGAGCCTCATCGCCGTCCTCGGTGTCGGCCTCGGCGGCCTCATCCGGCATACCGCCGGGGCGACCACCGCCCTGGCGCTGCTCATCGTCGGCGGGCTCACCCTCGGCCAGTTCCTCCCCGCCGCCTGGCGTGAGTACCTGCCCGGGATCGCCACCCAAGCCGCCGTCACGGTTCACCGCTCGGCCGGGCTCCTCCGACCCGACACCGCCATCGCGGTCCTCGCCGTCTACGCCGCCATCGCCCTCGCAGCGGCATCCATCCGGATCGCCCACCGCGACGCCTGATCCACTCCCCAGCAACCCCAATCAATGTCACGCCAAAGCACTTAGAAAGGTTCTCCCAATGTCCATCGCGACCCCCTATCCCGTCCAACTCCACCTAGACGCCGACCGACAGATCGCCCGCTGGCGGCCACTCGTGCAATGGCTCCTCGCCGTCCCCCACCTGGCCATCGCCTACGTGCTCGGCCGGTACCTGCGCGGCCTCCTCACCGTGGTCACCCTCTTCACCGTCTTGTTCACTAAACGGATCCCCCGCCCGCTCTTCGACGCCATCGCCATGACCTTCCGCTACCAGTGGCGGGCGACCAGCTATGCCTTGTTCCTGCACGAAGGCTACCCACCTTTCAGCTTCCAGCCGACTGCCGCTGACGACGGCGCCGATCCGCACGCCGTCGTCACCCTCACCTATCCCGAGCACCTGTCCAGGTGGCAGCCCCTCATCAAGTGGATCCTCGCCGCCCCCCACTACGTGGTGCTCATCGTCCTGGACGTCGCCGCGCTGTTCGTGGTCATCGCCGGCTTCTTCGCCGTCCTCTTCACCGGCCAGTACCCCAGCTGGGCTCGGGACTACCTCGTCGGGGTCTCCCGCTACAGCCTGCGCGTCCAGGCCTATATCGGCCTGCTCACCGACCACTACCCACCCTTCACCCTGAGCTCCGGGTCGTGACCGCCCCGACCCAACCGATCTGCCAGGCCGCCCGCGGGATCATCACCCATCGAAGGGCTCGTGAGACATGGCTCTGTCGGGACTCGCTCGGTTGGCCTCGGTGCCGTGGCTCGCTAGGAGGTGTTGTGACTGAGCCTGCGTCACCTCCCCATCCGACTGACGTTGTCCACGCTGTCTGGGCGGTCAAGTTGCAAATACCGGCCGCGCTTCGCAGCGCGGCCGGTATGGGCGGTTTTGACGGGTCGTTCAGCTTGCGGGAACGGCACCTTATTACTCCAGGGGTCTGCTACACCGACGTTGCCAGGTCGGGCGCCACGTCGTCGCTGTCGGTCGCGGTCTCACCGTTGACCGCGAGCGTTGCCGTCGCCTCGAGCGCGGACCGTTCGCGGAAGAGGCTGACGGCGATCAGCGCAAGGTTGCCTGCTGCGGCAGTTCCGATAATGGCGGTGACGACGGCTGACAGCCCGGACGTCGCGCTGAACCCGAGCCAGCCGCCGAGTAGGGCGCCGGCGGTTGCGGCCAGGAGGCCGAGTGCCTTGGTGGCACGGTCCCAGCAACGGTGAGTCCAGCCGAGGTACAGGCTCAGCGCGATCGGCACGCTGATGGCGAGGATCCCGAGCAGTTCGCTGGACAGGGACAGCCTGGGCCAAAGCGTCAGGACGACCAGGGCGGCTCCGAGCCAGCCGCCGAGCCCGAGCGCGAGCGCCAGGATGGTGCGGGTCGCGAAGCCGGTCTTGCGCCCTGCTGCACCGTGCTTGCGCACCCGCCGCGCTACCCAGAGCAGCCACAGGGCGGCCAGGACGGCGAGGCCGATCATTGCCGCAAGGAGGTCCTTGGCAATCGCTCCCTGTGTGACCGGTGTGGCGAAGCTGACCTTGTTCGGGGTGTAACGGGACGCGTCGACCTGGCCGGTGTTGTAGAACGTGGTCAGCAGCTGCGTGCTGGCGCTCGGCTCGTAGTACCAAAAGTCGTCCGCGTGCCCGAGCCCGGACAGGATGACCTGGTGCCCGTGGGGGAGGTGTGGCAGCAGCTCCTTCGTGGCGTTCTGGGCCGGCGTTTCAAAGTCGAGTGTCCCGCCGATAAGCAGGGTCGGGACGTTCGAGTTCTGCACGCTGGTGTACTGGCTCTCGCCCGGGTTGGCCGGCCAGGAGTCAAGGCCTCCTGCCCCCCACAAGAACTTCGTGAAGGGATTGCCGATGATGGAGCCCCCGCCCGCGCCGGCGCTGAAATAGCGGCTGGCGGGCTGCGCGTCGGCCAGCCCGATGCTGGCAAACTCACCCCAGACGAACGACGTCGGAAGGACGAGCCCGGCCATCGCCGATAGCAGCCACAGGCCGCTCGGGTCACCATGCGCGGCGGAGATCCACGAGTCAACGGTCATCGGCCCGGACAGTGGCGAATCCACCGCAGTCGCCTCGGTGAGCCCGAGGAACGTCCCGACGAGGACGTTGCCCGGCTTGATCGGCAGGAAGTGCCACCGGCTCGGCATGTGCGCCACCGTGTGCTGCATGCTCGCGGCGAGGTTGCCGGTGCGGGCGCGGCAGGCAGGCTCGTGCGCGCACAGCGTCGAGTAATGCTCGATCCCCTGATCGATCTCAGCGCCGCTGTACAGGAAGTTCCCGGGCGGGTTGACCCCGATCATCGCCGAGCGGTCGACACTGTTCGGGTACCGCCACGCGTAGATCATCGCGAGACGGGTCCCGGCGCTCTCGCTGAGCAGGTCGATGCGCTTGTAGCCGAGCTCGACGCGAGCGGCGTCGATGTCAGCCGCCTGCTCCGCCAGCGTGTAGCCAGCGAGGTCAACGCCGCTCCGCTCAAGCCGCTGCCCGCACGAGGCGAAGGCCTGGGAGTACGTGCTCAGCGACGCTTTGTCCAGGAAATCCGCGGACTTCTCCAGCGCCGCCGTCACCTCTGGACAGTTCAGCACCGAAGAACCGTCGACGCCGCGATAGCCGACCATGACGACATCGTGCTGGGCGGCCAGGCGGTTCGCTTGGGGAAACGTCATGTTGGTCGTGCCAGGGCCGCCGTTGAGATGGAAGATCGGCGCCAACGGGTGCGGCGAGTGCGCCAGGATCCGGATCACCGGAAGCGCGATCAGCCGCGACCGGGCGTCTGCCCGGTCCTCGGGCACAACGAGCGTTCCGCAATCAGCGCGGTAGGCTCCCTTCCCGGTGGAGTAGGTGCACGGGTGCATGGGCAGCTGGCCGGAGTGCGCCCCCCGCGGGACTGAAATTGCTGCCGTTCTGGACGAGACTCCCAGGTAGGTAAGTCCTGCCAATAGGACGATGGTCACCGGCAGCGCAGCGATTCGTTTCCAGGTAAATGCCTTTGGTTTTTTGGCCGCCGGTACTGGTTGGCCGACTGCCACGGTCTTGCCGTGACGCTTAGTGAGGTGTCTTGATTTGATCATTGGCCTTCCTTTTCGTGGGTACTCCAGGTCCTCGAAACATCGAACCTAAGGTGCGATTGCGAGATCGGCATCGTCGGGAGGCTGGATCGCGGCTCCTACCATCCGACGATTTCAACTCCTACTTTGGTAGGAGGCGGGAGCGGAGGGGGTGGAGTACGTTCAATGCGTGAGCCGAATCGAACATCTCGCCCGCAGGTACTGGATCGACCTGCTGATCGCGCTGCTGGCGATCGTGGCGATCCTTAACGTGGTGCTCGGACGCGGCTCATCCGGAGCTCCGACAACGACGCTGTGGTTCTGCCTTCCAGCGCTCGCGATCCTGGTGCTGCCCGTGCTCGCGCGGCGATGGTTTCCGTTTGCCGGACCGGCGGTGTACTGGATTTTGGCTGCGGGAATCTCGTTCGTCGACCCGCTGCTGATCCCATACCCGGAGGCCCTCTTTTTGACCGGGCTGGGGGCCGCATTCCTGCTCGGGAGCCTTCGGGACGTTCGGCGGGCCGCCCTCGGACTGGCGATCGTGGTCGGCGCTACGGCGACTCTCGTCTACAACATCCCCGGACACTCGGTCGACCAGCTCGTCTTCATTCCCGTCGACTTCGCCGTCGCCTGGGTTGCCGGCCTTGCCGTCCGTGCGCGGGCCGAGCAGGCCGAGGTGGCGGAGTCACACGCGACACAGGCCGAACAGGAGCGGGATGCAGCGACGCGCGTCGCCGTGGCCGAGGAGCGGGCGCGGATCGCGCGCGAGCTGCACGACATCGTCGCGCACGCTGTCAGCGTGATGGTGCTGCAAGTCGGCGCTGTCAGGCACCAGCTCCCCGACGCGATGGCCGAGGATCGCGATGCCCTCAGGAGTGTCGAGCAGGCCGGGCGCGGCGCGCTGGCGGAGATGCGCCGCCTGCTCAGTGTGATGCGCCGTGACGGCGATGGCGTCGAGCTCGCGCCTCAGCCCGGCCTTGGCGGCCTCGACTCGTTGGTGAAGGAGATCAACCGCGCCGGGCTGCCCGTCGAGCTGCACGTCGACGGGGAGCGTTTCCCGCTCCCGCCTGGAATCGACCTCTCCGCGTATCGGATTGTCCAGGAGGGTCTCACCAACGCGCTCAAGCACGCCCGCGCCAACCACGCGGAGGTCACCGTCCGGTATGCGCCGGACGAGGTAGGGATCGAAGTGCGCGATGACGGCACCGGCACGACGCCGAGCCACGGCCACCGCCACGGCCTGATCGGCATCCGCGAGCGCGTCAAGCTCTACGGCGGCGAGATGACCGCAGGCACGACAAACGGCGGCGGGTTCACGCTCAGCATCCGCCTCCCACTCACCCCAGACCGCCCATGACGATCCGAGTCCTCATCGCCGACGACCAATCCATGGTCCGCGCCGGCTTCCGGATGTTGCTCGCCGGCGAACAAGACATGGAAGTCGTTGCCGAAGCAAGCAACGGACTGGAAGCGGTGGCCGCTGCGGCACGGTTTGACCCGACCGTGATCCTGATGGACATCCGGATGCCAGAGCTCGACGGGCTCCAGGCCACCCGCCGGATCCTTGCCACCGACAACACCGCGCGGATCCTGATCCTCACCACCTTCGGACTCGACGAATACATCTACGAAGCACTCGGCGCCGGCGCGAGCGGATTCGTGCTCAAAGACGACCCGCCCGAACAGCTGATCGAGGCGGTCCGCACGGTCGCCGCTGGAGACGCGCTCCTCTCACCCGCGATCACCAAACGCGTGATCAACCAATTCACCCGCATCCCTCACCACCAGCCGCCGAAAGAGCTCGACGAGCTCACCGCACGCGAGCAAGACCTCCTTCGGCTCATCGCCCGCGGCCTGTCCAACGCGGAGATCGGCGCAGAGCTCTACATCAGCGAGACGACCGTCAAGACCCACGTCACTCACATCCTCCAAAAACTCGGTCTCCGCGACCGCGTCCAGGTCGTCGTGCTCGCATACCAGACCGGGCTCGTACGATGAGCCACGCCCAGTTAGGCCTCACAGGGGGCCGGCACGCACGACTTGCCACCGTTCCGTCGATCCCGCCGCGCGGAGCTATCTGTGAAGTCGCCTCCGCTCGTCTCCGGAGGGGCCCTTGTAAACGCGCAAGGACGACCGGCTCCCGCGAATGGCCGCAGGACAGCCCGAGAGGCCGCCCGCCGAGCTACTTGACCGGCTGGTCCCCGGCACCTCAGCGTCCGCGTGACTCGATGGGCGACCACGCTGGTTCCCTCGTCCGTTTGCCGGCCGTTGACGGGGTCGACCGGAGGGCGGTCCGACTGGTGGAGCGCGGGGACGGCGCGGAGATAGCCACGGTGGGCCGCCGGGGCACTACATCGACTTCGACGCAATCATCCCTCACATGACGCCGTGTCGGCGCGCCACCCTGGCCGCGCTACGCACACGAGCGCGGCCAGGGTTCCCTGGATTGCAGAGCTATAGCTACGGTCCCTAGACGTTCTCGTACGAGGCGCTGGGACACCGCTGAGACGAGGTGAAGGAGGTAGGCGATTAAGCGGGCTACTTCGGTCCTGGCCCCGCCGCTTTGAGCGCCGCCAGCACGTTGGCCGGCGTCATCGGCAAGGAGCGGATCCGCACGCCAGTGGCGGCAAAGACAGCGTTGCCGATGGCACCCGGGAGCGTCATGATCGCCGGTTCGCCGGCGCCCCAAGCGGGTTGGCTCGGCTGGTCGAGCAGGGTGACCGAGATGTTGGGCACCTGGTCGAACTGGATGACGTTGTAGCCGGTCACCTCGTAAGGGGCGTAGTCGTACCAGCCGTTTTGGACGACCCCGTCTCCGGTGTAGTCGACCTGTTCGATCAGGGTGCGACTGACACCCTGCACGACGTTGCCTTCGATCTGGTTTTTGAGGCCGTCGGGGTTGATGACCAGGCCGCAGTCGTGCGCAACCCAGACATTGGTCACGGTTACTTCTCCGGTAGACAGCTCGACGGTGACCTCGGCGATGGTGGCGACGTAGGCGTAGCTGTTTTCGTACTGGATGAACGAGAGGCCCCGCCCGGCGACCTGGCCCGGGCCGGGTTTCGGCAGCGGCGGCGGGGGTGGCGGCGGCGGCGGAGGCGCCCCTCCTCCCGGAGGGATCGGAGGCGAGGGCGGGGGTGGTGGTGGCGGCGGTGGGCCTCCCCCCGGGGGGAGCGGTGGCAACGGCGGGGGCAGCGGCCAGCCTGCTGCCCTGGCCACGGCGTCGAGCACGGCCGTGGCGCGTGGATCGCTTCTCAGGTAGTCGAGGCGGAAGGCGAGCGGATCGGCCTTGGCGAGGTGGGCGAGTTCGTCCATGAACGACTCGTTGGCAAAGCTGTTGGAGAACCCGCCGAGACTGCGCAACGCCGTCGAGCGGGGCAGCACCCAGGTGAGCGGCGACGCCGGGCCGTACGTCGAAGTGCCGTCCAGGACGAAGCTCGTCACGAAGTGACGGCCGGTGCGGCTGTTGGGGAAGGCGTAGTTCACCGGCGCATTGCGCGTCGCGGCGTTGGGGCTGAGCTGCGGCTCGGCTGCCGGCAGCCCGCCGAGGTATTGCCGGACGAGCAGGTTGCCCACCGAGGAGCCGGCTCCAGGCCTGGCGTTGTGCGTCGGGCTGTAGGCGTCGTGCTGCCAGGAGACGACCGCCTTGTTCGTCACCCCGCCTTGCATAACGTGGGTCATCGCCGGACCGAGCGGCTCCCACTGGCTTTCGTCGGCCCGGCTCCATTGCAGTTTCACCGGCCCGCCGATCCGGTAGGCGATCAGTGCCGCCTCCGCCGAGCAGTCATCGGCGCCGTCGTGGCCGTAGCAGCCGGGCTGCTCGGTGTAGATGATGTGGACGTCGCCGCTGAAGGAACTGTCGTAGGCCTGCAACAGCGACAAGATCGCTGTCCGGAGTGGACCCGGGCCCTGGGTCCCGGAGTACACCGTCACCGTTGAGCCGTTGTAGGTGGCCACAGCTGCCGAGCCACCCATCGCGCCGTGCATGTAGAACGGTGTGGAGTACTGGGCGCTCGCTGCCGCCTGCGCGCCGGCGAATGCGCCTTGCGGGTCCCCGATGTCGACTTGGTTGTCGCTGGCGTAGACGTACTCGGGGCTCATCAGAGCTGTCGGTAGCGACGACTGCTCGATGAGGGCGGGACCGTCGGTCCAGTTGACGAGTGAGCTCCCGAAGTAGGTCACCGCCTGGGCCGCCGTTCCTTCGTCGCTCGAGAGCACATAGACGAAGTTGCCGACCCGGCTGACGTCGATCACACCGGGAAGGCTCTGGACCTTGGAGAGGACGGCGGGGTCGAAGGCCGCGAACGTCGCGTTGCGGCCGCTTGGCCGGAACACCCGGGCGTATTGCATCCCCGCCAGCTGCACGTCGGCGCTGTAGGTGAACTCGGCGAAGAACTTCGCCGGCAGGTCAACACGGGGGATGGACTGCCCGACGATCGTGTAATCGGTGTAGCTCACCGTCGGCTGATTCGAGGCCGGCGTTGCGGTGACGACTGCGTTGCCGATCACCTGGCCGTAGCTCGCCGAACGCGACCCAGAGGAGAGCATGCCGCCGCTCGCTTGGATCTGGCTCGCGGCGACGCCGAAGTACGTCGCGCCGAGGGCGAGCACCTGCTGGAACGCTGCAGCCGCGGCGGCGCGCAGCGTGACGCCTTCGCTCTGCACGGTCTGGCTGCCCGCGGTGTAGCCCCCGGAGTTCGGATCGGACGGCGGGTTGAAAGCCGTGTCGCCCTGGACGTAGACGAGTTGCCCCATTGCCGCATGCAGCTCCTCGGCGACGATCTGCTGCAACGCCGTCTCGGTGCCCGTTCCGAGCTCGACTTTGGGGCTGTAGATGGTGATGGAGGTACCGGTCCCGTCCGCGTTGGCGGCCTGGACGATGACCCACTGGTTGTCGACCTCGCCGGAAGGGGTAAGCGTCGTGGATGTGCCGTCGGTTGAGAGCCGGGTCACAGCAGCGGCTCGACCCACGTCGCCGAGTGTCGCAGCGAGGCTGAACCCGACCACGACAGCACCGCTGCGGGAAAGGAATTGGCGGCGGTTGTAGCGCGGGGCGCTCATAGCATCTGCCCCGCAGCCTGCTCGATCGCGGCCACGATCCGCAGATGGGCGCCGCAGCGGCAGATGTACTTCAGGGGCGGATCGGTGGTGTTGCCCGAGAGGAAATCGGCGATCTCCTGTTTGGTCGGGAGGCTCCGGTTTCCGGCGGCGACGCGTCCATTGATGAAGCCGATCGCGCCCATGATCATCGAGTTGCAACAGAATGCGCATTGGCCTGCCTGTAAATCGATAAAGGCCTGCTGCATCGGATGTGGATGTTGCTGCGTGCCAATACCGTCGAGTGTCGTGATCTGGTCACCGGCACTCAGGGTGCTCACCTCGGTGACACACGAGCGGACCGGGGCGCCGTTGATCAACACCGTGCAGCAGCCACACTCCGAGACGCCGCAGCCAAAGCGCGGACCCTGAAGGGGGAGCTGCTCCCGCAAAAGGTAGAGGAGGAACTCGCTGGTGTCGTAGTCGCTGTACGTCAACGTCACCTCCTCACCGTTCACAGTGAGCGCGACAGACCCCATGATCCCGACCCCCTCTTTTTTTATGTACCCCTCGCCGAGCTGGTGTCGGCGTGCCCCGGCTGATCTAACTAGGTCCGGTCCGGCCTGTCAATAGTCATAAGTAACTATAGACACCTCCGATCTCGCGCCCAGGTACGTAGGCGGCTCGCCTATCGGGTTTGGAGCGGTGCCGGTGCCGGCTTGGTGCCTGGGTACGGTTCGGGTGTGCTTGAACCTGAGGTGTCCGGGATCGTCTCGGCGGTGTTCGGTGATCGTTCCTCGAGTCAGGTTGGGGCCTGGCTCGATCGCCACCTTTGTGATCACGTCGGGACGGCGGTCGAGGCGATCACGTTTCAGGCCGGCGCGGTCGGGGCTGTCTTCGGGTTGCGCCTCGTCGACGGCAATGAGGTGGTGCTCAAGGCTTTCCGTCCTGGCGCTGACTTTCTCCGGTTGGCGACGGTGGTCGCTTGTCAGGAGCGGCTGTCGGGGTCGAGGTTCGGATGCGCCGAGGTTGTCGACGGGCCCAGCTCCACTGAGGGTGTGGTGGCGGTGGTTGAGCGCCAGCTGCAGTGTTCGCCGGCCGGCAGCCCCCACTGCCCTGCCGCTCGCCGCGCCATGGCGGCGGGGTTGGCCGGGCAGATCGGTCTGTTGGCGGACGTTGACGGGTCGGCTTTGGTCCGGAATCGCCCGGCCTGGTCGAACTGGGATCGGGGAGCGTGGCCACTTCCGCATGACCCGATCTTCGACTTCTCTGTCCCGGTGAGGGGCTATGAGTGGGTCGACGCGGCCGCCGATCGCGCGGCGGGAGTATTGCGTGATCTCGGTGGTTTGCGACCAACGGTCGGCCACAGCGACTGGGTCTGGCAGAACGTGCGCGTCCACGATGGGCATCTGGTCGCCGCCTATGACTGGGACAGTTTGGTCTTCGCTCCCGAAAGCACCATTGTCGGGTTGGCCGCGGGAGCATTCACCCAAGGCTCACCGGACGCGCCCGACGCGCCGACGGCTGACGAGGTCCTCAGCTTCGTCAGCGAGTACCAGACAGCCCGGGACCGCGTGTTCGATCCACCGGAACGAGCGGCTGCTGCGGCGGCCGCGACCTGGGTGCGCTGCTATAACGCTCGCTGCCAGCTCGACAATCGAGAGCGTCGCTCCATGGACCCGCCGACGGGGTCGTTCATCGACCAACTAGCGGTTGACCTGCGGGTCTGAGACCACATCCGGAGCGTGCTCAATTGATTGCCACAACCCACCAGCGGCAGTCCTAAGGCGCGTTGCGGCTGGTGCCCGGGCGGCTCGGCTAGGTGCCGGGGGTGACGAGGTGGGTTTCGTAGGCGATCACGACGGCTTGGGCGCGGTCGCGGAGGTTGAGTTTGGCCAGGATGTGGCGGATGTGGGTTTTGGTGGTGTCCTCGCTGATCACGAGGGTGCGGCTGATCTCGGCGTTGGACAGGCCGCGGGCGATCAGGGAGAGAACCTCAGTTTCTCGCGGGGTGAGCTGGTCGAGCGCTCCGCTGGGCGGCGCGGGGTGGCGGCGTTGTTGGGCGAAGTCGGCGATCAACCGCCGGGTGACCGACGGGGCCAGCAGTGCGTCGCCGGCGGCGACGACGCGCACGGCATGGACCAGTTCGGCGGTGGTGGCGTC
>Ga0070737_10003918_pt1 | contig 15438 bp, 15 predicted proteins | sample Coa_R1_10_FD_66438 | JGI IMG/M metagenome (GOLD analysis project Ga0070737, IMG submission 66438) | Surface soil microbial communities from Centralia Pennsylvania, which are recovering from an underground coalmine fire - Coalmine... | ecosystem: Environmental > Terrestrial > Soil > Unclassified...
AGGCGGCCCCCGTGCGCGTTTTGGACGCCTGGCGCGCGGGCGCCTACACGTTGGTGGTGTCCGAGCCGATCCTAGCAGAGCTGGTCGCCACTCTGCGGCGGCCCTATTTTCGCCGTCGGCTGTCGAGCGCCCAGCTAGCAGCCATTCGCGGCCTCCTGCGGCGCCAGGCCGTCGTCACCCCGCTGACCGTCGCCGTGCGAGGAGTTGCCACGCACCTCGAGGACGACCTGATCCTGGCCACCGCGCTGTCGGCCGCGCCGCCTACCTGGTCACCGGCGACGCCCAGCTCCAGCGCCTGGGCGCCTACCAGGGTGTGCCCATCGTCAGCCCCCGCGCCTTCCTCGAACGCCTCGCCGCCGCCCCCGGCCGCTAGCGGGGCATGACGCATGACCGCAGGGGTGCTTCGCCGTCCTGCGGGGTGGGCCCGACGTGTACGTTGGCAGGGGAACGGGGTGGAGAAACCCTACCCCTGCGGCAAGAACACGGCGGCACGGCCGCGTAGAATGGGAGTGCGGGCGCGGGCCACGCCGGGGCGGCTGGTGAAGGAGCGCCAGACGCCACTTTGTTTGGTGAGCGGACGCAACCACGCATGGTGGCTCTCCCAGCCGCAAACGGCGGTGAGCCGCCGCTCGTCGCTAGGAGGAAACGGGGCGTGCTGCGAGTAGGGCTAGTTGGCCTGCCGGGGGCGGGCAAGAGCACGGTGTTCGACGCGCTGGTGCGCAGCGCCGGCGCGCACGCCACGGCGGGGCGCGGCTTCGCGGGGCTCACCCCGCGCGTGGCGACTGTCAAGGTGCCCGACCCGCGCCTCGACACGCTGGCCAGCATGTACCAGCCGCGCAAGGTGGTGCCCGCCGAGGTGGAGTACCACGATGTCCCACGGCAGGCAGCCGAGGCACCGCCTGGCACCCGGCAGGCGCCCGCCTACCTGGCGCAGCTGCGCCAGATGGATATGCTGCTGCACGTCGTGGCCGGCTTCGGCGCGGCTGACCCGTCCGCTCTACCGGAGGTGATGGCGGCGCGCCTGCAGGAGGGCGCCACCGAGCTGGCGCTGGCCGACCTGCTGGTCGTCGAGGGCCGGCTGGAGCGGCTGGCGCCCGAGCTCCGCAAGCTGGCGGCCGCCGAGCGCGCCCCGCGCGAGCGGGAGCAGGCCGTCCTGGAGCGCGTGCGCGCGGTGCTGGACGCGGGCGGCGTGGTGCGCGACTTGGAGCTCGACCCGGAGGAGCAGCGGTTGCTGCGCGGCTTCGGCCTGCTCACCGCCAAGCCGACCCTGCTGGTGGCGAATCTCGACGAGGCCGGCTGGCCGCACCGCGCGGCGATCGAGCGCGCGCTGTGCGAGGCGCATGCCCACCGCGCGACGAGCGCCGTCGCGCTCATGGCCCAGTGGGAGGCCGAGCTGGCCGAGCTCCCCCCGGCCGAGGCCGCCGCCTTCCGCGAGTCGCTCGACCTGCACGAGTCGGCCGCCACGCGCGTGCTCGCCGAGGCCTACGCGGTCTCGGGGCTCCTGTCGTTCTTCACCGTGGGGGAGGACGAGGTGCGCGCCTGGCCCGTGCCGCGCGGCACGCTGGCCCCCGAGGCCGCGGGGACGATCCACAGCGACTTCCAACGGGCGTTCATCCGCGCCGAGGTGGTCAGCTACCCGGACCTGGTTCGCGCGGGCAGCTGGGCCGCGGCGCGCACGGCCGGCCTGCTGCGGCAGGTGGGCAAGGACTACGCCGTACAGGACGGCGACGTGATCCATGTTCTGGCGGGGCGCTGACCGGTCCCCGCCACGCGCGGGAAGGAAGGCTTGCGATGCACAGCACCCAGCCAGGGGCCGAGCCGCCCAGCGCAGCACAGGTGGTGCTCCTGGGCACCGGCGCCGCCCTGCCCAGCGCCGAGCGCGACAACACGGCGGTCGTGGTGGTCGGCCCCGAGACGGTATTGCTGATCGATTGCCCCGGCGCGGCCTACGCGAAGCTGCTGCGGGCCGGCATCGACCCCCAGCGCGTGACACACCTGCTGTTGACGCACGTGCACACCGACCACTGCGGCGGCCTGGCCGGCTGGCTGCAGAGCCTATGGCTCGGCGGACGCCAGGCGCCGCTGCCGATCCTCGGGCTGCCCGACGTGCAGGCGCTGGTCGACGGCGTGCTGGCCACCTTCCGCCCCTTCGGCGACCGCAGCCCCTTCGCGCTGCCGCGCCAGGTGTTGCCGGACGCGACGCGCCCCACGCCCGTGCTGGAAACGCCCGACTGCCGCGTGGCGATCGCGCCGGGTGACCACTCGGTGCCCAGCGTGGCCGTGCGCGTCGAGACGCCGCGCGGCGCCGTGGTGTACTCCAGCGACACGCGGCCGTGCGCGGCGGTCCGCGCGCTGGCCGAGGGCGCCACGCTGCTGCTGCACGAGGCCACGTTCCTCGACGACGCCACCGAGCTGGCGGCGCGCCACGCCCACTCGACTGCCGCCCAGGCGGCCGCCGTCGCGCGCGCGGCCGGGGTGCGGCGGCTGGGCCTCGTCCACTTCACGCCCCGCGCGCCGGGCGACCTGGAGCGGCTGCGCGCGGAGGCGGCCGCCGCATTCGCCGGCGCGGTGGTGGTGCCAGCCGACCTGGAGCGCTTCCCCGTATAGCCGCGGCCGCTAGGGCGTGGCGGGGGTCGGGGTAGCAGTCGGCACGACGACCCGGACAGCGGTCGGCGTGGGCGTGCGGAGCGGCCCCGCGGTCGGCGTGCCAGGCCCTGCGGTCGGGGTGGCCGAGGCCTCGGGCGTGGGCAGCGGCGGCAGCGTGGGCAACGGGACCAGCGTCGGCAGGGGTTCGGGGGTGGGCGGCTCGGTCGGGTTCAGGGGCGGGTTCAGCGGCGGCGCGGGCGTGGAGAAGATCGGCAGCGGCGAGAGCGGCGTCGGGATCGGGATCGGCGTGGGCGGCGGCAGAGCGGTGCTGACCACGAACGTGGGCGGCAGCGTGGCCAGCGGCGAGAGCGGCACCGTCGGCGCCGGCAGATTGGTCGGCAGGGCGGTCGGCAGCGCGGTGGGGATCTGGACGGCCGGCAGCGTGGGGGGCAGCGCCGGCACCGCGGGCGTGACCGGGTTAGTGGGAATGGCCAGCACCGTGGCGCTAAGCGTGCTGACGCCCTGCGGCTGCCCCCCCGCGGCCGGCGGGGCGAACGGGGTGGGCTGGAAGTCGCCCGCTTGCCCGCCGGCGCCGCCCGCCCCGGCGAGCGGCGTGCCGGTGCCTGGGCTCGTCACCACCGTTGGGGGCCGACCGCTGGGGCCCTGGTAAGTAGGGATGGGCAGGGTCCCCAGTATCGGCGTGGCGGTAGCCAGCGTGGGAGAGACGCGCGCGGTGGCCGCCGGCGAGGTAGCGACAGCGGGCGGGAGAAACGGCGGGCGTGGTTGTTGCGGCCCGCACGCGCCGAACACTAGCAAGCCGATCCCGAGTGCCGCACACAGCCGGGCGGCTAGCACCATCCCCTCCCAGCACGCGGGCGCGTGCCCGCGCCCGGCAAGTTGAGCTACGACTCAATGCTTCCGGATCAATGGTGCCAGGTCGGGCGCCGCGCCGCAACAGCGGCCGGTGCCGTCAGGCCGCCTGTTTTTCGTTAGCGCTCGGCCGGGGTTCGTGCTTTAATGGCTGCACCGAACGGACGTGCCACGGTCGACCGCGCAGCGGTAGGCCGCCAGGGGTTGCGCGAGGGGGAGGGAGAGAGCAGTGACGGACCTGCAGCGTTATCTCGTGGAGGAAATGGTCGAGGAGTACCGCGCGGGGCGCCTCAGCCGCCGCGAGCTGCTGCGCCGGGTGGCCCTGATTACCGGCAGCGCCACCGTGGGCGCGGCACTGCTGGCGGGGCTCGGGCCCGTGCCGCCAGCCGCCGCCAGCGTCGCGCGGCAGGGCGCGCCCACCGGGGTGACCGTGAGCCCGGACGACCCGGACCTCGAGGCTGGGATGATCGACTACCCCGGGGATGGGGTACGGCTGATCGGCTATCTGGCGCGCCCACGCGCCGAGGGCGTGCGGCCGGCGGTGTTGCAGATCCATGAGAACCGCGGGCTGACCGAGCACCACCGCGACGTGTCGCGGCGCCTGGCGAAGCAGGGCTATGTGTCGCTGGCGGTAGACCTGCTCTCGCGGCAGGGAGGCACGGCCCGCTTCACGGATAGCGCGGAGGCGACCGGGGCGCTCGGCCAGGCGGCGCCCGAGCAGCTGGTCGCCGACCTGCGGGCCGCGGTCGCGTATCTGCAATCGCTGCCCTACGTGCGATCCACCAGCGTGGGGGTGATGGGCTTCTGCTGGGGCGGCGGCATGACCTGGCGGCTGGTCACCGCCGAGCCGGCGCTCGTGGCCGCGGTGCCGTTCTACGGCCCCAATCCCCCGTTGGATGCCGTGCCGAACATCCGGGCCGCTATCTTGGCCATCTACGCGGGCAACGACGACCGCATCAACGCGGGCATCCCCGAGCTGCGAGCCGCGCTCAACGCGGCCGGGGTCACCTATGAGATCGTCATCTTCCCGAATACCGAGCATGCTTTCTTCAACGACACCGGCCCCCGCTACGCGCCCGAGGCGGCTGCGGAAGCGTGGGCAAGGACGCTGGCATGGTTCGAGCGTTACCTCGCGCCCGGCGCCTGATCCTAGCCCTGGCACTGCTGACGCCGGCTGGCTGTGCTGGCCCGCCGCCTCCCGCGGCGGTGACGCCGCTGCTGGAGCGGCCCGAGCCGGTGGTCGCGCCGCCGAGCGAGGCGCCGGCGACCTGGGTGCTGGCGGGTGCCGACCCGTTGGAGGGCGAGGAGCCCGTGGCGGGCACCGCCGCGGCGGCCGCGGATAGCTCCCTCTCCCCGGCGGCCGCCCCGGTGGCCGAGCTACCCCACTGGCTGCGGCCGGTGCGGACCCCTGAGCCGCCGCGCGTCATCGGCACGGGGCGCGCCTGGCCCAAGCGGGTGGGGCTCCAGGTGGGGCACTGGGGCAGCGAGCTGCTCCCCGACGAGCTGGCGCGGCTGCGCGACGCGGGCGGCGGCGCCACGGGCGGCGGCTACAGCGAGGTGCAGGTAGTCTACGCGCTGGCGCAGCGCACCGCCGCGCTACTCCAGGCGTCTGGGGTGGAGGTCGAGATACTGCCGGCGACCGTGCCGCAAGATTATCTGGCCGACGCTTTCGTGGCCCTCCATGCCGACGGCGACGCGCGCGGCCGGCTGCGCGGCTTCAAGATTGCGCGCAGCGCCCTCAGCTACATCCCAGAGGTGGATGACGCGCTGGTCACCGCCCTATACGCCGAGTATGGCCGCTACACCGGCCTGCCGCGCGACGACGACCACATCACCCCCCGCATGCGCTACTACTACGCGTTCAACAATCGCCGTTACTATCATGCCATCGCCCCGGGCACGCCGGCGGCGATCATCGAGACCGGCTTCATCACCAGCGCGGAGGATCGCGCAGTGCTGGTCGGCCAGCCCGAGCGCGCCGCGGCCGGCCTGGCAGCCGGCATCCTGCGCTTCTTAGGGCTGGTGACCGATCCGCCCGGCTAGCCACGCGGTGCGCCGCCGGGCGAGAATGGGGCGAGGCCCCACCGTTGCAGGAGAGGACGCATGGACGACCGCAGCGCGCCGCGGCGGCCGCCCCCAGGGGACAGAGGGAGCACGGAGGCCCCGAGCCCTTCCAGCCCCGCCCCGGGCTACGGACCGCTCGGCGAGGGAACGCCCGTGGTGCGCCCCCAGGCGACCCGCCCGCCCCTGTATGCTCGTCAGCCGCCCGTTTGGCGGCGCACTGCGGCGGTAGTGGTGGGGCTCTTGTGCCTGGTGGTGGCGGCCTACTGGCTCGACTGGCCTCAGGCGCTGGCCCTCTGGGTGCTGTTCAGCGCCTTCGTACTGCTGTGGCCCGCCTACCCGCCGCTGACTAGCGGCGAAGAGCGGGCGCGCGCTTGGCCGTTCGATCAGTGAGCCGCCGCTCAGTCGTACTGGGGTTGCAGTAGGTCGGCCGCGATCCAGCCCTCGATATCGCCGTAGGCGACGTGGCGCCAGATAAGCCCGTCGCCGCTGCGCGTCTCGTCCAGGTTGGTGACCACCTGGCCGTCCTCGAGCTGTAAGACGATCTGCGCCGCGGTGCTGGGGGCCGCGCGCACGTTGACGCCCGCGCCGCCGCTGGTGATGCGCCAGTAGGGCGGATCGGGCGTCGGGGCCGGGGGGGCGGCCGGGGTGGGCCCCAGGACTGGGGAGGCCGCGGGGAGCGCGCCGGGGGCCGCGGTCGCGACGGCCAACGGTGCGGGGGTGGCTGTCGCGACCGCCAGCGGCCGTGGGGCCGGCTCCGGTGTGAGCCAACGCACCACGAGCACGACCAGCAAGCCCAGGCCCACCAGCAGGAGCCTGTCGCGTTGCCCGGGAGTACTGCTGACGCCCAGCTGGCGAACGCGTTTCATAGTCGTTTCTCGCACACGCTGTCTTGCAGCCATCCTATACCAGAAACCGGGCGCTGGAGCCGCAAGCATCGCCGACCTTGGCCGCGGCGGGGCAAAACGCGGGAGCCCTGCTCCCGCGACCATCAGACCACCGCTGTGACAGGGTACCGGCTCAGCGGTGGTCGCCGCTCCCTGCAGGGGGCAGGCCAGGCGAGGGCTCGCGGCCGGGGGGGAGAGGCGGCTGCTCGGCCCCCCCGACCGGCGGAGGGGGCGTGCTGGCGGATGGGCCGGGGGGCAGGCTGGACTGCTCCGGCGCCTTGCCGAGCTGGCGCTTCAGCTCCGCCAGCTGGCGGTCGAGTTCGTCCGCCTGCTCGAGCTGGGCGAAGCGCTCGTCGAGCGTGTCGCGGTCGAGCGACGACAGCGCCTTGGCGCGGGCCTCCTCGGCCCGCACTTTCTCTTCGATGCGCTCGAAAGCGCCGGTCACCCCGCTGGTGTCTACCCGCGCGATCGTCTCGCTGATCTGGCGCTCGGCCTTGGCGCGGCGGCTACGGGCGATGAGCAGGTCGCGCTTGGTGCGCGCCTCGTTGAGCTTGGACTCCAGCTTCTCCAGGGCGTCCTTGAGCTGCTCGACCTGGCGGGCCTGCTCCTCGTACTGCTCGCGGAAGCCGGCAGCGGTCTGGGCGTAGGTGTTGCGCCGGGCCAGCGCCTCGCGCGCTAGGTCATCCTCGCCCTTCTGGACGGCTAGCTCGGCCTTGCGCTGCCACTCGGCGGCGTTGCGCTCGGCCTCCTGCCACCGCTCCTTCAGGCGCTGCTCATCGGCGATCGCCGCGGCCACCTGGGTGCGCACGCCGATGAGCTGGTTCTCCATGTCCTGGATGAGCTGTTTGACCATCTTCTCGGGGTCTTCGGCCCGGTCGATCAGGTCGTTGATGTTGGCCCGAATGAGGGTGGCTACCCGGTCGAGAATCCCCATGTCGCCGCTCTCCTTTTCCCCTCGATGCCCTGCCCGCTCCTGTGCCAGGCGATCGATTATTCTGTAGCTTAGCGGATGTGCGGCTCACACGCGAGACACCGCAGTCATCGCGCCTGGGCAGCCAGGGCATCCCCGTCGGCGCCCGCGCGGCGGTGGCCAGCGCGCCACCCTGGGGGTGTCCCTCGCGACCGCCGGCGCTCGTCATCAACGGAAGAACGGCTGGCTGCACGCTCTGCAGCAGCACGGCTCCCGGCCTTCGCACACCACCGGCCCCTGCTGCCCCCATCGTGTCGGCGGCTACACCGCCCCTGCCGCCGCCAGAGCCCCAGGTAATCCCCGAGCAGCGACACGTCACCGGCCCCTGCTGCCCCCACACCGCCAGCACTCGGCCGCTGGCGCCCAGGCTGCTGCGCACCCGCTACGGGACAATGGCGGGGTGCCAGATAGCGAGCCAGTCGCCCGGGTAGCGCCCCCGCGTCGCAGCCGCCAGCGGCATCACCATGGTCAGCGGGCCCGCGCATCGGATAACGGTGACCGCGTCGGCAGCGCGCGGCCCGCGTGGGCCACAGGCCTTGTCCTCGGCTGGATGCTGCCGTAACGTTAGGCCACGATTGCTCCGCGGGGGAGTACCCATCGGGAGAAGGAGGCACCGGAGATGCGTGGTCCGCACTGGCATGTGCTCGGTGTCCTGTCGTTGGGTGTGTGGCTGACGGCCTGTGCGCCCGCACCGGCGGGCACGCCTACTAGCCCCGCGGCGCCAGCCGCGAGCGCAGCGGGGGCGGGCACTCCGACGGCCGCGGTGCCCGTGCGCGTGGGATTTGCCAATGTAACCGCCGTGCACGCGCCCCTGTGGACGGCCCTGGAGGGCGGGGCCTTCGCCCGCCAGGGGCTGGCCGTCGAGCTGGTGAACCTAGGCCCATCGCAGGCGACCCAAGCGGCCCTGCTGGCGGGCGAGGCGCCGGTCGCCTCGGTAAGCGGGAGCTCGACGCTGAACGTGCTGCTCGCCGGCGGCGATCTAGTCATCATCGGCGCGGTGTTCGACACCATGCCCTACCAGCTGGTGGCCAACCGCGACATCGCCACGCTGGCCGAGCTGCAAGGCAAGACGATCGGGGTGAACCGTTTCGGCGGGGCGGCCGACTTCGTCCTGCGCTACTTGCTGCGCCAACAGGGGATCGATCCCGACACGCAGGTGTCGATCCTGCAGGTCGGGGCCCAGCGCGAGCGGCTCGCGGCGCTGCGCGGCGGAGGCCTCCACGCCACGCTGGTCGACCCCCCGTTCCAGACGATCGCGGAGCGCGAGGGCTTGCGGATCCTGGTGGACACCGCCGAGCTGAACATCCCCTACCCACAAGATGTGGTGGTGGTGAGCCGGGAGTGGTTGCGCACTAGCCGCGACCTGGCGCGTCGCGTTCTCGCCGGGATCCTAGAGGGCGGTCGCCAGTTCCATGAAGACCGCGAGCTGGGCGAGCGGGCGCTGCGGCGCTGGCTCCAGCTCGATGACGCCCGCCTGGTCCGCGAGACGTACGATTACTTCCAGCGCTACATTCCGGCCGAGCCGCTGCCGCGCCCGGAGGGGCTCCAGCTGGTGATCGACGAGGTCGGCACGACCCACCCGGAGGCGCACAGCATGCGGCCCCAGGACCTGGTAGATCCCTCGCTGATCGCGGAGCTGGCGCGCCCCTGAGCGCCGCGCGCTCACGGCGGCGGATCGAACGCCTCGTTCAGCGCGGTGGCGCCGAAGCCCTCGACCGTCGCGCCGCCCGGCAGGTACACGCGCGCGCCGACCACCGCTGCTCCTAGCCCGTGGCGTGGGTTCGGCATGGGCGCCAGCGCCGTCCAGGTCTGGGTAGCGGGATCGTAGGCCTCGACGTTGTCGAACACGCCCTGCGGGTGGGCGCGGTTGCCCTCGCCGCCGAACACGTACACGCGCCCGCCCACCGACGCCCCGGCGATACCCGAGCGCCCGGTCGGCAGCGGCGGCCGCTCGGCCCATCGCCGGGCGATGGGATCGTACTCCTCGACCACGGCCAGAGTGAAGTCGCGCCCGTTGCGCCCGCCGGCGGCTAGCAGGTGGCCGTCCAGCACGGCCACGGCCAGATGGTCGCGGGGGTAGCGCATCGGGGGCAGCTCCTCCCAGGTGTCGGTGGCCGGGTCGTACGCTGCCAGCTCGGCCACCGAGCGGCCCCGGTCGCCGCCCACCGCGTAGAGCCGGTCGCCCAGGGCCACCGCCCCGAGGGCTCCCCGCGCGGTGGGCAGCGGCGCGCGGCGCTGCCAGCGATCCGTGGCGGGGTCGTACTCCCACAGCGATTCTACCGCCCCCTGCGCGCTGTACCCGCCCACCACGTATACCTTGCCCCCGAGCGCGGCAGCCGCGGGGTGGTGTAACGGCTCGGGCAGGGCCGCCAGCGGCACCCAACGATCGGTAGCGATCTCGTAGGCGTCGAACGCCGCGCTGATACTCCCATCGGCGCGGAACCCACCCGCCACGTACACCCGCCCAGCCCACGCCGCTACGCCCACCTCTTGGCGCGGCTCCGGCATGGGCGCCAGCATGACCCAGCTGCCCTGCCCACTCGCGACGGCAGCGCCGGCTGCCGACGGCGCCACCCGCCCCGCCGCACACCCGGCCAGAAGGAGCGTGGCCAGCAGGCCCGCCCCCCACCCCATGGACCCACGTCCTGCCGTCCATGCCCTCATCGGTGCGGTCCCTCCTCGCCTGCGGCGCCTCCGCGCTCACGCCGTGCACGCGGCGCCGGCGCCTCCGCGGAGCAGCTCCAGGGCCTGCAAATAGTCATCAACAATCAGATCGGCGCGCTCGGCATAGCCCTCGGCGGCTAGCAGCGCGGCCAGGGGCCGGCCCAGCCAGCGCAGGTGCCACGGCTCGGCCGCGTAGCCCGTGCGCGGCTCGGCGGCCGGGGTGTACGGCGCGACGAAGCCATATTCCCAGGCATGGCCCGCCAACCACTGGCCGGCCCGCGTATCGGCCAGCTGCTGGCTCAGGCGCCAGTCCACCTCGGGCGCGGTCACATCCACCGTGGTGCCGAGCTGGTGCTGCGAGTGGCCCGGCCGGGCGCGGAAGCGGTTGGCGCGCTCGGCCGCCTCCTCGGGCGATGCCCCGCGCGCCAGCAGCTGGCGCACTCCCGCCTCGAACACCGCGCGCTGGGTCTCGTAGCTGCGGAAGCCGGAGTACAGGGCGAGCGTCACCCCCTCCGCGCGCGCGGCGGCGAACAGCGCGGTGAGGTCGGGCACGATCAGTCGGCGCACCCGCTGCGCGCCCTGCGGCGCCGGCCCCCCCCCGGTGGTCGCTACCAGGTCGTCGGGTGCGTATCCGGCGGGCAGCGCGCGCTCCCGCGTCACAGGAAACAGGACCCACTCGGCCTCGGCCTCGTCGAGGCCCGCCGTACCCTCAGGGCCCAGCTGGGCGGCCAGCCGCGCCGCCAGGGCTTCGATCGCCGCCAGGTCGCACATCGCGCGCACCCCCCTTCGCCGCCCGAGCCCCGCGGCAGCACTTCCCAACAACGCTCCTAGCCAGATCAGCGCTCGCCGCCGTGAACAGGGCCGCATCCCATCCTCCCAGGCGCCCGGGCACAAGGCGGGCGCCCACCGAGTCTTGGCGAGCTTGTGATACCACGCGCCTAACGGGCGGCGCCCAGGCACCTCTAGACTTTTGCTTAGGTAGCAAGCCACCCGCTCAAAGCCTCGGCCGCCGGCCCTTACAGAGTCGTCACACCTGCGCCCGCGGACCGCCCCGGCCAGGCCCAGCGGTACGGAGGCTGCTCGGAAGGTAGCGCAGCAGGACCGGTGGCCGCCCACACCGCCCCAGCCGGAGGCTCTGGACGGACGCCCCGGGGCGGGTGTGGGCAGCGAGTGAGGAGCAGCAGCCATGCGCCTGGCCTGGACCGCGATCGTCCCGCGGAGCCTGGTAGACGACCTGGACGAGCACGCGCTAGCGCCGAGCGAGCGGTATGTGCTGGTGATCGCGCCGCACGTCGACCCCGCCTTACGCATCGTGCGCTGTTATCACGCTGGGGCGAGCCCGGCCCGGGTCGCAGCCCGCCCCCCCTCGGCCGATCACGTCCCGGCAGCCTGAGCACCCAGGGCGACCGAGGCCGGAGTCGCCGCGGCCCTGAGCACGAGCTCGCCCAGCGGTTCGACCGCCAGCTGCACCCGATCCCCCGGCGCCAGGCGGCGAGCGGGCCAGAAGCCGCCCAGGACTAGCACGTCGCCCGGCTCCCATTCCACCCATGCGCCGAGCCCTGTGAGGAGTCTCGCGATCGTTTCGGGCGCCAGCCGGCGCGCGCCGCCGGCTACCGGGCGCTCGCTAGCGGCCCGCTCGTCCCGCGGCGGGCGCCCCCCACCCAGCCGCGGCGTTCGGTTGTGCCAGGCGCGCAGCGTCAGCGCCTCCGGCCCCGCGAGCTGGTCGTGGGTGATCAGACACGGCCCCAGCGCCAGGAACCCTGGGCACGAGCCGCGCAGCGAGCGCTCCTCCCAGCCGCGGACCTGGAGCGCGATCGCGCCGCTGTAGCCGAACACCGGCGACACCGTGGCGTGCGCCCCTACCGCGCAGTCGAGCACCAGGGCCACGCCGACGCCGTACTCCACCGGCCGCGCGGGCAGCGTCACCACCGCCGCCGGCCCGGTGAGCGCCGAGGGGGCCACGAGATAGGCCCGGGCGACCCCCGAGCCAGCAGCCCCGCGTGGCGGCGCCGGCACACAGACGATCTTGCCGGGCCGGGCCACGGGCGCCTTCAGCGTGCAAGTGGCCAGTGGCCGGCCCCGCTCCCGCCGCAGCAGCGACTCCAGGGCGGGCGCCAGCATCTCCCACTCGCGGATCAGGTCGGGGAGCACGACGCCCGGGCTCTGGAAGCCGCGCTCGCGCAACACCCCGGTGGCGTCGACGACCTCGTCGCCGCGCAGTAGCCCTAGCTGATCGTCGTCGAAGATCACCAGCCGCATCGCTGCCTCACCGGCCGGCGGCTACGGCCCGTCGGCCACTAGGCTCAGCGGGTCCGTGACCGCGCAGGCCAGCGCATAGTCGCCCTCGTGGCTGAGCGACAGATGGATCGCGCGCAGGCCGCGCCGCCGGGCCAACGCGGCGGTGGCCCCGTGCAACCGTACGACCGGCTCGCCCCGCGGCCCCGCGACGATCTCCACGTCCTGCCACCGCATGCCGCGCGCCAACCCGGTCCCGAGCGCCTTGAGCACCGCCTCCTTGGCGGCGAAGCGCCCGGCGAAGCGCGGCGCCGACACGCGGTGCGCGCGGCAGTACGCCACCTCCGCCGCGGTATACACCCGATCGACGAAGGCGGGGTGCCGTTCGAGAACCGCCGCCAGGCGGGGCACATAGACGAGATCGGCGCCGATCCCCACGCGACGCCCCCGCTGCACTCGGTACTACGGGCGCATGATAGCAGCCCGCGCGCCGTGGCATACGGCACGGCGCCGCCGCGCCCCGCGCGCGTTGACACGCGGCGGGGGATCGGCTAAGCTTCACATGTCGCAAACTATCGGTGCGCGCCTAAGTGATACCGTTGAGTGCCCTGGTGCGCGATGCGCCGTACCCGCCGGATGACGAGCGCGACCTGCTGGTACGGCGCGTGCTCGATCTGCAAGCCGAGCTATACCGCTACTTGCGGCCCGCGCGGGAGTGGCTCGAGCTGGACCTCACGATGCCCCAGATGAAGGTGCTGTTGCTGCTGTACTCCGATTGCGCGGCCACAATGGGGCAGCTGGCGAGCCGGCTCGGCGTGACACTATCGACCATGACGGGAATCGTGGACCGGCTGGTGGAGCGTGAGCTGGTCGCGCGCCACGAGAGCCCACACGATCGCCGCCAGGTGGTCTGCCAGCTCACGGCCGCGGGGCAGGAGCTGGCCGAGCGGCTGCAGCAGGCGGGGCGCAGCCAGTTGGCCATGCTCCTACGCACCCTGCGGCCCGCCGAGCTGGCCACGGTGGCTACGAGTCTGGAGCTGCTCGTGGCCGCGGCGCGGGGCGAGCAGGAGGGCGGCGATGCGTCTACGCACGCGGGGCGCACGATCGGGCAGCCTGGGAGAGGCGAGGAGAGGCGATGAGTCCGCGGAGGTTCTACCGGTGGGGGGCCGCCCTGTTGATCATCCCCCTGTTGAGCGCCTGCGCTAGCAGCGGGCCGGCGCCGACTGCCCAGGGGAAGCCGGCGGGCCAGCAACCGATCGGCGTCCCGGTGAGCGTGCGGCCCGTCGAGCAGGGCAACGTGGTGGCCACCTTCACCTATTCGGGCAGCATCCAGTCGCGCGCCAGCGTGAATGTGCTGCCGCGCGCCACCGGGCGCATCGAGCAGCTGTACGTCGATATCGGCAGCCGCGTGCGGGCGGGCGACGTCATCGCCGTGCTGGACCGCACGCAGCTCGAAGCGCAGGTCAAGCAGGCGGAGGGAGCGCTGCAGAACGCCCAGGCGCGCCTAGACCTCCTGCTGGCCGGCGCGCGCCCGGAGGATGTGGAGGCGGCCCGCGCGGCCCTGCAGGCCGCCGAGGCGCGGTTGGCGCAGATGCTCCAGGGCGGCCGCGATGAGGATATTGCCGCCGCCCAGGCCAACCTCACGGCGGCCCAGGCGCGCCTAAACGATCTCTTGGCAGGGCCCACCGAGGCGGAGATCGCGGCCGCGCGGACCGCGGTGGAGACGGCCAAGGCGAACCTCCAGGCGAGCCAGCAGCGGCTGGAGCAGTTGCTCGCGGGCGGCTCGCCCGAGCAACAGCGCCAGGCCGACGCGGCGGTCGAGCAGGCACTAGCGCGGCGCGACGCCCTGCGCAACCCACCGGCCGACCAGGTGGCCGCGGCCCGCAGCGCGCTCGAGCAGGCCGAGGCTACCCGGGCGGCCGCCCAGGTGCGGCTCGACCAGCTCTTGGCGGGCGGCTCGATCGCCGACCAGGTGGCCGCCCAGGCCGCCGTGGACAGCGCCCGCTCGTCGCTGCAGGCGGCCGAGGAGCGCTTGGCCGCGCTGCTGTCGGGTGGCACCCCGGCGGATCGCCAGGCCGCCCAGGCCGCCTACGACCAGGCGCTGTCCCAGTACCGCGGCGCCCGCGAGCGCTACCTCGCCCTGCAGCAGCAGGCCAACGCCAGCGACCCGGCCAACTCGGGCCAGCAGCTGACCGACCTGCGGCAGCAGGTCGCCCAAGCCCAGCAGAACGTGCAGATCAAGTGTGGCGCCGCGGCGAGCGCAACGAGCACCGTCCCGGTCCCCGCGGCGGTGAGCCCGGACTGTGTCGCTGCCCAGGCCGCGCTGGATCGCGCCACGCAACAGCTCCAGAACGCGCAGGCCTCTTCGAACCGCCTCACCCCGCGCGTGTCGCCCGCGGACGTGGCCGCCGCGCGGGCGGCGGTGGAGCAGGCCGACGCCCAGCTCAAGGCCGCGCAGGCGCGGATCGATCAGCTCAACAACCCGACGCCCGACCAAGTCCAGGCGGCGCGTACCGCCGTGGACACCGCGCGCGCCAACCTCGACGCGGCGCTGGCGCGCCAGGAGCTGCTCCGCAACCCGGCGCCCGACACGGTCGCCTCCGCCCGCAGCGCGGTCGACCAGGCCGAGGCGGCGGTGCGCTCGGCCCAGGCGCGGCTACAGCTGCTGCTCGCGGGCGGCTCGCCCGAGGACATCCGCGCCGCCGACGCGGCGGTCGAGCAGGCGCTGGCGCAGCGCGACGCCCTGCGTAACCCCTCGGCCGCCGATATCGCCAACGCCCGGGCGGCCGTGGACTCGGCTGCCGCTAACCTGGCCAGCGCCGAGAGCCGTCTGGCCGACGTGCTGGCAGGGCCGAAGGCCGCCGATCTCCAGGCCGCGCTCTCCGCGGTAGATCAAGCGCAGCAGACGCTCGTCCTGCGGCGCTACCCCAACACGCCGCAGGAGATCCAGCAGCAGCAAGAAGCGGTCAACCAGGCCCGTGCCAACCTGGCCCTGCGCGCGCAGCCCAACCGCCCCGAGGACATCGAGCAGGCGCGCGCCACGGTCGAGCAGGCGCGTGGGGCGCTCGACCTGGCGCGCGCGCAGCTCGCCGAGGCGTACGTCTACGCGCCGTTCGACGGGTCCGTGTCGGCCAAGCTGCTCTCCGAGGGCGCGCTAGCCAGCCC
>Ga0070737_10003919_pt1 | contig 15424 bp, 16 predicted proteins | sample Coa_R1_10_FD_66438 | JGI IMG/M metagenome (GOLD analysis project Ga0070737, IMG submission 66438) | Surface soil microbial communities from Centralia Pennsylvania, which are recovering from an underground coalmine fire - Coalmine... | ecosystem: Environmental > Terrestrial > Soil > Unclassified...
GCAGTTCAGAGCCGCATTGTCGGTCGGCTCCAGCACACTCATTGTCCTTTATTCCTTTCTGCCTTAGTAGGCCCTTATTGCATAAAACGCAATATTTGTTGCATTTATCATATCACGAAAGTATCAATGGCGGTGTAAAAGTCAAAGCTCGGTGACGTCAAGCTTGTGTCGTGAGCTCCGAAATTCGTCCGAATCACAATACGATTTGAGACACATGAAAGGGAAAGATGAGCAAGAGCAGTCACACGGAAGCTCAGATCGTCGAAACGCTGAAGCAGGTGAAAGCTGGCCGAAGCGCAGCGGATGTAGGCCGCGAATACGGAGTATCGAAGCACACGATATAGGCCTGGAAAGCGAAATATGGCGGCCTGAAAGTAAGCGAAGCACAGGAGCCGAAGCATCTGCGGAAGGAGAATGCACGGCCGAAGAAGCTGGTGGCTGTGCTCCCCGCCCGCCGGTCTCTTACGCCTCGGATGCGATCCCCGCTGAGATCACCACCAGACCGCCGCCAAGCGACTTCAGAATGTTCGCCGGTCCAAATCGGTGATCCCAAAAACTGCCTGAGCTCACAGTGTGGAGGGCGGAAGTGCAGCGGCTGAGAGGGAGTTTGAAACCGGCGAGCGGCATGCCTGCGAGCTCATGAATATTCCGCGATCGAGCTGACGGTATCGGAGTCGGTGAGACGATACGGCCTTGCGGGAGCGGCTGATTCAATTAGCGCGTGAGAAGCCACGTTTTGGCTAGCGGCGGCTTCCACATTGTGTTGCAACGCGGCGGACAGCGCATCAAGCACAAGCGGGTGCAACGGGTGCATAGAGCTGCTGAGCTGTGTGTCCGCCGGATTCGGCGCAAGCGCCTGACGCGCAGTTATACGAGGCTGACCACGCTTTCGGCGGTGAATCGGAAATGGGCATTGATTTGCCAGCGATGTTACGGCCAGCGGTCAACGCTTGCACATTTTCAGCGTGGTGGACACCTTTCAAAGGCTGCAAGACTGGGTATCGCCACAGCGACCTTGGATCGGCTGCTACATCAATCGACTATCAACATTCGCGACAAGAGCTATCGCTGAAGGACTGACCCGGACTGTTCTCTCGAACGCAAGAGGACCGTGGACGAACCACCTCCTTTCGCTCAACGGGGATCTTACAGGACCTAGCTCTGAGGAGGAAGATCCTCGAAGCGGAAAAAGTTGCGCCCGAGATCGCGCGCGAAGCCATCGCACGGATCGGCGCACTCTACGCGGTCGAAAAGCAGGCCAGTGGCGGTTCCGCCGAATCGCGCCTACGCTTACGCCAGATGCACTCCGCGTCCGTGCTCGTCGAGTTGCGCGAGCAGATTTTGACCTGGAAAGAGCAGTTGTTGCCGCGCCATCCCATGGCGGAGGCAATCAGCTATGCCATCAGTCAATGGACGGAGCTGAACGTTTTTTGCTCCGATGGCGCGGTGCCCATCGACAACAATGTTTCGGAAAGAGAGATGAAGCGCCTGGTGTTGAACCGCAAGAACTCGTTATTCGTGGGCAACCCCCGCGGCGGCAGAACCGCGGCCATCCTGTCCAGCCTAACCTCAACCTGCCGCCGACAGGATGTCGACCCGCAACTGTATCTCACGCAGTTCCTCATCAACCTTTCCATGGCAAATCTTGCGTCAGGGAGATTCGGCTACATCCGTCACCGCAACGGCTCAACGAAGGGCCACAACCGCGGCATCTCGCTCCCGTACTCTCAGCGTCACTTGTCTACCATGTAACGCAACCGGCTGTTGGCCCCAGAGGTCTCCCGCCGCTTTGAAATCTCCCGCGCTTGGCGCGACTACAATCGTTACTAAGCGCTCACTTCGTGTTGGGTTCGTAAGCCAAAGGTAAGTTCCGCCGGACCCCTGATGCAAGCGTGCCTGCACCGTCGGGTCATTAATCGCTAATTGCGGACTCACACCAGCCAGGCTCAGGAGCCCTTTAAAGAACTCCCTACTGCTTGCTGAATGATGCAGATAATAGGCTGCGCCTGGGAAAGAACCGATCAAAAGCGTGCGGCCTCGCCCAAAATTGTGATCCACAGCGGCAATGTGACCGTTCGCGTACCGTCCGACGGATTTCCCACCCCGCAACTCGTATTCTTGTCTAAAGTAGCGCCCATGAATGCTATGGCCATTAACGTCGAGCATTAAGTTGTCCGAGATGTCAGGTGTAAACTCGACGTAGCTCTGGCGTGCGCCGAACACTTCATCGAGTCCGAGGTTAGGTTGAACGGTGCCGACGTGACCGTGATCTCCGAAATAGCCGGGAAGTCCTTCACTAACTAACGTCCCTCCGTTCTCGACATAACTCCGCAACTTAGCTGCGGTCTCGCTTTTCAGCATGACAGGATATGGCAAATAAACCAGCTTGTATTTTGCGATGTCATCAAGCGAAACAAAGTCAGACTGAATATTAGAATCAAAAAAGGCCCGGTACACCCCGCGAGCAGACTGAGAGTAAAAGCTCGTATCGCCTTGCTGAACGTAATTGAATATCTCCGATTCCGGAACAAATAGTATGGCTATGTCGCCTTGAACGGGATGAGACTGCCAGACCTCCGGGTGTTTATTAGTCCATCGCGCAACGCGTCCCGCCATTTCAGCACGGGGTGTAACGGAACCGTCCATTGCGAATGGAGCAAAAGCTCCAAACAGCGGACCATCTAAAAGCGGCCGCCATCGAGGATAGAGTATTCCTGAAACTCCTCCCGCACAGGAAACCAGATTCCAGAGCCGTACATCTTCCGGATCTGGAATGCGTCCGTCGTCTCTCGGTCGGCCAATTACTTGAGGTTGCATCCAGAGTGGCCCCGCCTGCGCTTCCGCGTGCCAAAATGGCTTGCCCCTCGCCCCGGCGCGGACCAGATCGAGTGCTTGGAACTGCTTCCAGGGTTCATCGCCCTTTCGAGCCGCAATCCAGGTAAGGCCCCAAACGTCGACCTCCGAAGCCGAGCGCCACTCATTGTGCGTGGCGGAAGGCAGAGACTCCAGCGTCCCCGCTACTCCATGCGCCGTAATCAAATGATTTGGGTCGAGGCTGCGGAATAACTTAACACGCCAATCGAAAAGGTTAAAGGCGTCGTCGATACGAAAATGCAACCAATCGAGGCTATCAGGGTATCCGTGAAAATCTCGTGGCGGTTCAACGTCTTCCCAATCCTGGTAGCTATAACGGTGCCAGACCTTCCCCAACTCCGCGAGCGAAGTGTATCGCTTACGAAGCCATTCACGAAATTTCGATTTGGTCGCCTCACAATAGCAATACATCCTATTAGGGCTCCCACCGTAATAGCTGTTCTCATTCCATAAGTCATACCCGAGCAGCGCAGGATGGCCGCGATAGCGTTCAATGAGAGTAACGAGGAACTTCTCTGCGCAGGCGCGGACATCCGGATTATCGAGACACAATCCGGGGACCCCGCCGGTAGCGCTACTTTCAGATATGCTATTGCCGAGCGTGCTACCATCGCTTCCAATATAACGAGCATCAGTGTACTTGCGGAAGGCCCACTCGGGGGCGCACGTGATCAGTTCGGCAATGATAACCTTTATATCGTTGTCTGCCGCCAGGTCCATCATTCGGTCATAGTCGCGCCAATCGTATTGTCCTGGCGCAATTTCGATTGCAGACCACATGAACCAGTGGCGGAATGTGTTCATTCCGATGCGTGCCGCAGTTTGATGGTCCCGGGCCCAATCCTGTTCGGGAGGGTTCGATTTGCGGAAGTAAACAGCGCCGTACGGAAACACGGGCGCTTCCAGGTGACGATTGCGATTCGTCGGATTGATCGCGTGGGTTTCAGCTGATTGAGCTCGCTGCGCGGCTGCCGCTGTTAAGAACGCCGAATTGCGGACGAAGTCTCTGCGTGTTGTCCTCATAGAGTTCCCTAACGACTAGAAATAGAGTTTCAGGGCAAACTGGATTTGCCTGCCCGTTGCGGTCGCGCTTGATAATTGTCCGAAACTGGGGTTTTGGGCATTACAAACTGCTCCAGGAGCGCCAATGCACGTCAACGTCGGGCTATTCGCGGAAGGAAGATAGAAGGTTGGAGTATTCGTAGCGTTGAAAAACTCCGCGCGAAACTGCAGATATACTCTTTCAGAAAAATTGAAATTTTTGAATGCAAAGAGATCGAGATTTGTAGATCCGGGGCCGAAGGCAACGCGCCGCGCACAATTACCGAACTCCTGCACTACAGCACCCGTTTGGCTAACGGTGGTGAGGGGTACAGTAAACGCTAAGGGATTGAAAAACGCGTTCACGCCAGGATTACTGACTTCTTTCGGTTGTCCAACAACACAACTCGCCACGTTGAAAGTATTAAACACAGGTGGAAGTACATTGGTTCGAATGTCAGTTGGGAATCCACTCCGCAGCGTGAGAATACCGTTCACGACCCATCCCCCTAACGCCGCCGCTGTTAGGCCTCTATTCGAAAGGAACGGCTTGCCGGGGCCAAACGGAAGTTCATAATTAACACTGACCGTGAAGATTTGTGCAACGTCTATCGGAGCTACGGAACGTTCCTTGCTTAGGTCGTATGTATCCAAGGCAATGCTGGTTCCGCCGTTTTGAGTGTACGCATCCGGTCCACTTCCTCCCGATTCCATGTTCTTCTGCCACGTGTAGTTCGCCAAAAAGCTCAAGCCGTACGAGAGGCGTTTTTCGGCTTTTAGATTCAGCGCGTTGTAGTCAGAGGTCGCGGTGGAAAAAATCGTAAGTACGGATCCGTTGATATTAGGGAAGGGCCGATGTGCCTGTGTATTCGTTCCATTTAGGGCGTATGAAAACGGAACTTGGTTCTCGTCGATAAACAGGGATGCGAGATCGCGTCCAAGAGCGCCGCTATATGAGGCTTCGAAGAGAAGATTAGTTGTTGCCTGGTACTGCAAATCGAAGTTGTATTGGTGCAGCATCGGGTCGCGTGCGTTGTTAAAGCTTTGAGTTCGAAATGTGCCGACGTAGGGATGTGTAGGAGTGAAGGAGCTCAGAGAAACATCGGTCGGGGCCGTGACGATGGGCGTATTGATCGTGAACGGAGGCGCCACCGTTTGAGTCGCACTCACGTTCGGAAGGGATACTGTAGGGACGTTCGGGGGGTTGCCCGAAAACTGTGTGACCTGTTGATTCTGGTCTCGCTCTCCGTAAAAAATTCCGTATCCGCCACGCATAACGAATTTAGACGAAAGCTGATAGGCGAAGCCGAAACGAGGACCGAAATTGTTATGATCCCCTTGAACAATAGCTCGACTGAATCCGTCCGTGCCTGGAATTATGTACTGGCCTGTTTGAATGTCAAAAAGGCTTCCTAGGTTGCCAGCATCCACAGGCTGAGTATACAGTTCATATCGTAAGCCTAAATTCAAAGTCAATCTGCTGTTTATCTTCCAATCATCCTGGCCATAGCCGCCGAAGTAAACGTCACGTTGCCGGCCCCAATTGATCATTGGGGAGCCTTCTATGAATGCCGGAAATCCTAACAGATAGTCAGCAAATGGTAAACCTGAGCCAGGCGCATTCGAGCTGGACGTGAAAATCGCACCGTATATGGTTTCACCGAAGAACGGAGTGCCCTTGAGAGTATCGAACCGCTCCCTGCGAATATCCGCACCGAACTTTAATGTGTGATTGCCCCGAGTCCAACTTATATCGTCAGCCGCTTGGAGCCGCGTCTCGATATTGAGGTTTGAATCCCCTCCTCCCCAGTTCGTAAACTCGGCCGAACCAGACTGTCCCCCGGAGTAGATGAAGTTGATGGACGGAAAGCCTACTTGGGGTGCGGGGAAGAGCGGCAACCCGTCTTTCTGTGCAAATGCCACTCCTTGCTGTCCCGTCCCCTCGAGGCTGCCGTTGTGACGGATGTAGCCGAGCCGAAGCTCGTTAACAAGGCGTGGCGTGAAACTATGTATATGGGACAACGTTGCTTGAACAGCGTTATTCACTGGAGCCGCTCCGCCTCCTATAAAGCCGGGGAAATTGCCTACCGCTGGTTGGGCGTTGTCGCTTATTGAGAAGCTGCCGGACAAGGTATTCTTGTCGGTGATGAATTGATCGATCCGAATGTCTCCTTGGTCGGTATTTGAGAACTGTGGAGCCTGATAAAAGAAGTTGCGGGCGATTGCACCAGGCGGCCCAAAATTCGGCAGTGGAACAAGACCGAGGATTGCAAGCGAGGTCGGGTTCAGTTCACTTGCCGGAATTGTGTTGTGCGCAAAAGGGGTTGCAATGACCGTGCCCGAGGAACCGATGCGGCGGGTGCTGGGGTCGTAAATGACTGTACTGCTCTTGGAAAAGTCTCCGGTCCGAAACGCAGCAGGTGGAACGTCGCTGATCGAGTTACCCGATACCGTGCTTTGACGCGTACCTTGATAATCGGCGAAGAAGAAAGTCCGATTGTGCACAATGGGTCCGCCGAATACGCCGCCGAACTGATTCTGATGAAAAGGAGTCCTGGGTTTTCCAGCAGCATTCGTAAAGAAGTTGTTGGCATCCAGATCGTCGTTTCGCAGAAACTCGAAGATCGTCCCGTGAAACTGGTTTGTCCCGCTCTTAAGCGTTGCGCTAACAATGGACCCCGCCGCGTGGCCAAATTCGGCGGAAAAGTTGTTGGTCTTTACTTTGAATTCCTGAACAGCATCCACGGAAGGAATCACTGCGATTCCGTTTCGCCCAATCGCCCCGGCATTTGAGATCGTGTTGTCATCGACTCCGTCAAGCGACACATCAATTGCCGTGAATCGGCCACCGCCCGCTATGAATGGTAGGTTAGATCCCATGCCAAACATTGGAGTCGTGTCTCCGACAAGAAGGCCCAGAGCAAATGGGTTTCGGCCATTGAGGGGCATGTCAAGAATCTGCCTGTTTCCAATTACCTGGCCGAGAGATCGACGTGACCGAATCTACCAAAGGTGTAGTGCTGACGACTTCTACAGACTGATTGATCGTCCCCACCTCCAGAGTAATGTTCAAGTTCGCCGTCTGGTCTACCAGCAGAATGATCCCCGTGAGCGTTTTGGTCTGGAATCCGGGGGCTTCCACAGTGACGGAGTAATTGCCTAGCGGAACGAATGGCGCACTAAATTCGCCGTGTTCATTGGTCGCAGTTTGGCGCACTTCTCCTGTTGTTGTGTGTGTAAGTTTGACCGCAGCGTTTGCTATTGCGCCCCCACTGCTATCTTTTACAACCCCCACAATAGTCCCCGTCGATACCTGTGCCCACGTTACGCCGAGAGCGATACAAAAAAGCGACGTGGCTCTTAGTGTTGCAGCTATCATAGCGGTCCTTCTCCTTAGTTAATATGTCCAGGTCTTGCCTAAGACCGATCTGACAAATCCTTCGCCGCCACAATCACGCGGCGGGCCAACTCTGGCCCCCGTCTGCTGTTATCCGGGCCCCCAGAAATCCCGGTCCGACCAGTGGCGGACTTTATTGCCGTTCGCATCCACCATGATCCAGTCCGGATGGGCATCGCAGATACCTTGGTGAACTGCATGAGGATCGGTTCGCGCAGCAGCCTTTCACCATATCTCCGAATGGATCCAGGTTCCCCAACCATTTGCTTCGATAATGCAGCGGGATCTTGGTGGGATAGAACGCAACACACCCTCCGCCGCTCAGACAAGCCGTATCGGCATGAACACTGCGAAAGTAATCGAGCCAGAATTTCGGATCGAAGTTTCCGGGATCATCCTCCACGAACGCCAACTGCGCCCAGCGCATCGGCCGATCATACCATCCCGGCTGCGGTGTGTTTGATTCTGCGTTTCGCTCTGCCCCGGTGGCCGCTAGCACCGCTCCAGTCGCCGAGGCCTGTAGAAATTCGCGACGATTCATAACTTCGGTGTAAATATTGGCGTGAGATACATAGCGAGGTCTCCTCTTTTCACAACTGTTACGCGCTCACCGGTGTAGTAGTTTGCACCTGAACTCCGGCGAGGTCTTCGAGAACACGAATGGACCCGCAGATGTCTTCTTCGCCGTATCCCTTTGCAATGGCAGCGCGCAGAAGTTGCTGGCTCAAGGCGGTCAGCGGTGTTGACACGCCCAGTTGCCCTGCTAGATCGACAGCAAGTCCCAGATCCTTCTCGAGCCATTTCACGGAAAAGTTTGTCGAAAAATCGCGGCGGAATACGGCCGGCGCTTTCGCGGAGATCAGCCCTGATCGGGCGGCGCTGTTGTTCAAAATCTCGAGCATTAACTCGGGATCGACGCCCGCTTTCGTGCTGGCCACGAGTCCTTCATTAAACGCCTGCAGCAAGTTCCCCAGGATTAAGTTTTGCGTAAGCTTGGCTCGCAGTCCCATTCCAGGGCCGCCGCAATAGTACAGCAATTTGCCCATGGCGTTGAAGAAGGGTCGAACTCGTTCGAACGCGTCTCGATGTCCGCCCACCATAAACGTGAGCGTCCCCTCTTCGGCTCCGGCTTTTGATCCGGTGCACGGCGCGTCAAGAAAATCGATTTTGCGCTCGCGCAGCTGCTCCCCGATCTGAACGCTCGCAAGCGGTGAGATGGTGCTGCAATCCACGATGATCAAACCGGACTCAGAACCGGATGCTAAGCCGTCCTCGCCGAGCGAGACTTGAGAGGACATCGACGTGTCGCCCACGCAGATGAAAACGCATTCGGCCTGGCGAGCGACATCGGCCGGCCGGGCGCAGTAAAGAGCCTTGTGATGGTTTGCAAACGCGCGCGACTTCTCCGTATTGTGCGACCAAACGGCGACGCGGTGCCCTGCTGAAATCAGACGTTGGGCCATTGGCCAGCCCATGATTCCCAGCCCGAGAAACCCAAGATTACTCACAGTGAATAGTTCTCCTCTAGAAAATTAGTTCATGTGGAATGTGTACGCATAGACAAGGACTTCCAGTCCGATAATTGCTGCAAGCAGCAGGCTGTGACGAAGGGCAAAGCGGAACAGTTTTGACTGCTGATCCACGGATAAGCCCGTAGCTGCCGCGGCCACTGCAATGCTTTGTAGGCTGATCATTTTGCCCATCACGCCACCCGCTGAATTCGAGGCCGCGATCAAAATCGGCCCGAATCCGAGCCGGTGTGCGGTTACGACTTGCAGATTGCCAAATAATGCATTCGCTGACGTGTCCGATCCGGTCAAGAACACGCCTAACCAACCTAACAGCGAACTAAAGAATGGAAACATCGCACCAGTGGCCGCAAAGGCCAACCCCAGTGTGCCGGTCGCGCCGCAGTAGTTCATTACAAATGCCATTGCAAACACCGAAGCGATCGTAACGGTCGGCAGAAATAGCTGGCGTGCCACTGAAATCAACAGTCTCAGAAACGCGGAGACCCGAAGCCTCAATATGGCGGCGGATGCCAAGACGGCGAACATGCATGATGTGCCAGCCGCGGACAGCCAGTTCAGTGTGAATACGGCCGGGTACGGGGAAGGTGTTCCCATTACCGGCGGCATACGTTGGATCTCCTTATGCAGCGCAGGCCATGCAAAATTGATCGATAAGCTGTTGAGACTTTGCTGAACCGGTTTTAATCCCCACGCCAGAACGAAGAGAACCAGAAGAATGTAAGGCGTCCAGGCCAAGAGCAAATCGCATTTCGCTAGCGTTGACGTCTCCTGCCTAATAGCCGTCAGAATGGAAGAGCGGATGTGGCCCTCGCTCTCGCCTCGGTCTCCGTGCTGCAACCCGCCCAAGCGAAAGGATGCCGCCTCCACACTTGTATCGTCTGGTGCGGAAGGATGCCAGAAACTCAGTAGAATGATGAGCGCGGCAATGGCAGAAAGTGAGCTCAGAATATCCGTGAGCGGCGCGCCGATGTAATTTGAAACGAAGAATTGAACGCCGGCAAAAGCCACGCCGCAAGCCAGCACAGCCGGCCAAACCTCGCGTAATGCTTTGCGGCCGCCCACCGCCAACATCAAATATCCGGGAATAAGAAAGGAAACAGGAGCACAAATGCGGCCTACATCCGCGCTTATTCGCTCAAGCGGTAAACCGGTTATGCCTGCAAGCGTGATGACCGGAATTCCGATTGCTCCAAATGCGACTGGAGCGGTATTGGCAAGCAGACAGATCGCCGATGCATCAAGGGCTGAAAACCCGAGTCCCGCCATCATAGCCGCAGCCACGGCAACCGGCGTTCCGAATCCCGCGCCGCCTTCGAGAAACGCTCCAAATGCAAACGCGATTAATAGAATCTGGAGGCGCCGGCCGGACGTGATCCTCCCGACGGAATTCTTGATAATTTCGAACTTGCCGGTATCAACTGTGATCCGATAGAGTGCGATTGCCCAGTAAATAATCCAGGTTATCGGGAACAGCCCGAAAGCGGCGCCATAGCCCGTGGCGGCGCGTGAAGCAATGTGGGCTCACCTCGAACAGACCGCACGACTGTTGGAGCAAGTGGTCCAAAAGCGAGCCAAACCGCATCGCAACGGACGCGAATAGCGCGCGCTTGAATCGATCACAGAAGTGCGCCTCAGCCGCCATTGAGCGATGGCCTGCGGCGATCGAGTAATTTCTGGTACAGCGGAATAGTCGCCGAGCTTACGCAGTAGCTTATGGCAGTTATGATGTCATAGATACTCACACCTTCCCGGTCAGTGACATACAACGGGCGGCTGATGCCTTGGACTGATGCTCCAAAGTTTTGAATGGCATTCTGTTCACTCCGTGCTGCAACACTCGAGAAAAGAATGAGAGCGATAGCGATCATCGATGTGGATTGAGTCTTCATTCGATCTGTCTATGCGAATATCCAACTTCAAGTGGAATATCGAAGTTCAGCGCGTCAAAATTATCTTCTAGCTGATTTATCCGGTGCGCTCCAATGATCATCGAAGTTATGCCGGGCTGTGTGATCACCCAGTTAGTGCAACCTGAGCAGGGTTCCGGCCGAGTTGCTGTGCTACCGCTCGCAATGCATCGAGTATTTTCGAGTTGCGCCCCGTAAATTTGTGAAAGACCGGATTCTTGCCCTCCTTCAGAACCTCCAGGCGGCTATTCTGTTCGGCGGGCTGCCGGTCACGATGATATTTATCCCGAGAGAAAACCGCTGGCTCACGGACTCCAGGGGCAAACGCCGATGCCGAGCTCCCTTGTGGCGGGAATGTGGTCAACGCTCAATGGTCCGTTCCAGCAGTGTCGCCGAGTATGGGCGGTTTTCGGGTGGCGTGGTTAACATGGCGACCAAGTCGGGCACGAATACCTATCACGGCACTGCCTACGAGTATTTGCGCAATCGCGTGCTTAATGCGAACGATTTCTTCAACAATCGATCAGGGATACCGCGGAATGCATTTACGCAGAATCAGTACGGCATCGCCGCCGGCGGTCCCATTGTTAAGGACAAACTTTTCTTCTTCACTTCCTGGGAAAATTTTGCTCTTCGCAACGGTAAGCCGACCCTGACCACGGTGCCGACAACCGCCATGAGAAATGGCGATTTTACGGGCTTGCCACCCATTTACAATCCGTACACGACATGCTTACAAAACTGTCCAAACGGTCCGGTGCGCCAGCCGTTTCCGAACAACATCATTCCCGCATCGATGATAGACCCGACAGCGACAGTTTTGATGAAAGTTTGGGGACCGCCTAATCTCCCGGGCAACGTGAACAACTTCGCGGGCAATACGAGCCTTGGCGGGAACCAGGAACAAGTCAACGCGCGAGCAGATTACGCATTGGGCGAGAAGCAGCGCATCTTTGCCCGATACACCTACTGGAATGGAGATAGCCTGCCGTCTGATCCATTCCACACGAATTTTGGTGGACTAAAAACGCTCTACGGCGCCAACGGCGGGGTTCTGGGCGACACGTATACCGCGAATCCAACAACGGTTCTGGATTTTCGCCTTTCTTATCTGCGCGCTCTTCATGGGTTCCTTCCGGAACAGACAGGAATGAATCTCGCTCAATTGGGTCCTGCGTGGGCCGCTCTCGCCAATCAGTTGACATTACCCCAAGCTCCATTGCCCAATGTCTCAGGATTTGCAACCTTCAGCGATGTCTATATACATAGCGTCAGCAATGAGTATTTCCTCTCGGGCAGCGCAACAAAAATCATTGGCAGCCATAGTATCAAATTTGGTGGCGAAGCGAGACGCTGGGACTGGGCCTTCGTGCAAAGCAACACGGCAGGAGGAATTTTCGACTTCAACAACGTCTTTACAGCCGTCAATCCACTCTCGCCAGGTAACACAGGGTACGCATTTGCTTCATACTTGCTTGGCACACCTTCGAGCGGGAGCCTCGCTGGCGCTGCAAAAACGTTCCAGCAGATTTATTATCAGGGTTACTATTTGACCGACTCGTATCGCGTTACCAATAGATTCACGTTGGATCTAGGTCTGCGGCTCGACGTGATTGGGTCCTTCTCAGAACGGTATAACCGGATCGTCGTGTTCGAGCCAGGCGCAACGGATCCACTTGCGCAGCAAGTTGGTATGAATCTAAAGGGCCAGTTAGCACTCGCCGATTCACCCGCATATCCAAGTCGCAATCAGTTGGGTTCTTCGAAAGTGGCTCCCGCCCCGCGTTTCGGTTTTGCTTGGAGCCTCAATAACGATGCCGTCATCCGCGGTGGATATGGACTGGTTTGGGTATCTCCCGAACAAATCAACTACAGCCTCGCGCCTTTTCAATCGGCGGTGAATGCGGCAACGACGACCATGGTTACCTCCGTCAACGGAGGACTGACACCTCTCAATACATTGAGTAATCCATTCCCGAATGGCCTGATTGAACCACAGGGACACAATCCCGCCTTGCTCGCCAACTTCGAGGGCCAGAGCTTTAACGCACCGATTCCGGGGCCGCCTTACCCATATGTTCAGCAGTGGAATCTGGATATCCAGCGTCAGTTTGACAGCGCGCTATTCGATGTCGGATACGCAGGTTCGAAGGCAACGCACCTTGCATTCTCTGTCCTACCAATCAATCAGCTTCCAGATCAGGATCTGACCCTCGGCTCGGCCTTGTTGAAGAGTGTTTCCCGTTCTATGGTGTACTGCCTCCAAGTGCCGGTACTTTAGCTCTTCCAACCGTGACAGAGGAGCAACTGCTTCGGCCTTATCCACAATACCTCAATATTGGCAATAGCGCGCCAGATGTAGGAAATTCCACTTACCACTCTCTCCAAATGAGGGTTCAAAAACGGTTCAATGCAGGGGGCATTATTCAAACCTCTTACACCCGGTCGAAATTGTTGAGTGACACGAATACTTTGACTTCATGGCTTGAGACCAGCCACGCAGTTGGTGGTGTCCAGGACGGTAACAATCTTAGTCTTGAGAAATCCCTTGCAAGTTTCGATGTGGCGCAGAGGCTGGTCATCAGTTATGTCATAGATCTGCCATTTGGGAGAGGCAAACGATTCCTTGGCAATGTCCGCGGCTTCGCCGACAAACTTATATCGGGATGGGGACTCAACGGCATCACGACGTTTCAATCGGGTTTACCCCTTGCGCTCACCACCGCGGCTAACCTAACCAGTTCCCTCGGCGGCGGATCGAGGCCCAACGTGATCAGTTCAAATACTGCGATCAGCGGCTCCGCGCAAAGCCGCCTGAACGAATGGTTCAACGTCAAGGCATTCGCGCAGCCTCCCGCTTTTGCCTTTGGAAGCGAATCACGCACAGATCCAGTGCTAAGGTCCGACGGTATCGCAAATTATGATTTCGCTGTTGTAAAGCATACTGCCATTACCGAACGCGTCGACCTGCAATTCCACGCTGAGTTCTTTAACATGTTCAACCGCGTCCAGTTTGCTGATCCAGGGACAGTTCTCGGTAATCCGACGTTTGGAGTGGTGACTTCCGCGGCGAACTTACCGCGTCTAGTTAAGTTAGGCTTGCGATTGGCATTCTAAAGTATGTCAACCGAGGATAAATGAATTCACTTTCCCGGCGGGAGTTTGTATTCACCGGAAGCGCTTCTGCTTCATTAGCTGCTGTCGCACGGACCGGTCCGCCGGCGCTGACGGCCGGGGTGGTTGTCGACCGTATTAAGCAGCATGTTGGAATCCCGTGGCGAGCCATAACAGTCGACCAGATCATTGCGGGCGACGAAACGCCCCCTGTAAATGGAATAGCCTCCGTGATGATGGCCACCCAGGAGGTTGTGGAACGGGCCGCAGCGGAGGGAAAAAACATGACCGTAACGCACGAGACGCCCTTTTACCTACATCAGGACAAAACCGATGATATCCGGGACAATCCCGTGCTTCGTTACAAGCTGGATTTCCTCCGCCAGCACAACATGGCGATTTTTCATTTTCACGATCACTGGGATGTGCGTCATCCGGATGGGATTGCCGCCGGGATGGTCCGTCAACTCGGCTGGGAAAAGCATGTGGACGACGCCGCTAATCCAAAGCGCCTCACTTTCCCGGGGATACCTTTAGCCAAGTTTGCGAGAGAGATTCAGGAACGCCTTCACGCTCGGACCATGCGGGTGGTGGGCGATCCGAGTCTCCCCATCAGACAAGTTCAAACAAGCTGAGGGTATGTAGGCAGACAGCCGGGAATCAACATTATTTCTAGACCCGATGTTGATGTTTTGATTGCCGGCGAGACGCGCGAATGGGAGTTAGTAGAATTTGTTCGAGACTGCGTAACCGAAGGGCAGAAAAAAGCGCTGATTCTTATAGGGCACGTTCTTTCGGAACAGGGCGGAATGATCCTCTGTGCCGACTGGCTGAAATCTTTTATCCCGGAGGTTCCGATTGCGTACATCCCAACTCCCGAACCATTCTGGAACCCTGAACATCCTGTTAGCGGCTAACGGCCGTGGCTGGTCGCAATGCATTAGTTTTAGTAGATGGAACGAGTGTGCCGCGCATCGACAGTTGCTGACCCGGAGCATTTACTGGGAGTGGCCCAAACGCGAAGTTATTTTCCTTGTGCGCATTTGGTTGCAGAAGATGAACGTGCCTTTGAAGCAGGAGGTAACGGTATCGGGCGCGCCGTCACCGTTCAGTCCGACACGACGAACTGGGACCCCACACCCGAGCGATTGTGAATCAGCCCCGGAACAAATTCCGCGCCACCTGGCGCTTCTGGGTTGCGTACCGTTCGGTACCAATACGGGATGGTGGGACCATACGGGTCGGGGTCAAGGTGACTTTCGAGATGAGAATAGAGCTGCTTGCCAACGATCATGTCGGGAATGCCATCGCCATCCAGATCCGCGGAAGCCGCGGCGTGAGGCTCGGAGAACGCGACGCCGGCGTTCTCGGTGCTTAAATCGTGAGCGCTACATAAGCCTCGTCTTGTTTGCGAGTGCTGGGATAGGTCAGTTTGAAGGGATGAATGAGCAGAGGAAGCAGTCGTGGGCGAAGTGGCGGGATTTGATTTCCGAGCAGCAGCAGAGTGGTAAGAGCATAGCCGGGTTTTGCCGGGAACGTGGTCTGCGGGAGTGGCAGTT